>BNJU01003771.1_pt1 | contig 30473 bp, 22 predicted proteins | sample 8539281 | NCBI WGS metagenome assembly BNJU01 (sample SAMD00202456, study PRJDB9452) | human saliva metagenome | isolation source: human saliva | place: Japan
CTCAAGACCATCCATTACATTCATACAGTCCCCAGCATATCTCCTAAAATAACGATGTGAATCACAGGATAGAATCATATATCAAAGACAATTGTTACCTCCAAAAACAAGACCATTCTTTATAAAAACCTGTCGAGAAACCCCATCTGTCCAAACAGATGGGGTTCACATGAACGATGTCGTTTTATCGGTGGGTGGAAAAGGTCAGAAATAACAAACATTAGACCGCGCGCTATTTTTAATTCTTAGTAAGCGTCAATCCACTCGAAGTATCCATCATGGTACTTCCATCCTCAGAAAGCTGGAAAGTCATACTTTGACCGTTTTCATCCTTAATGATGCAATTATTATCCTTAAGCTCCCAAGTAAGCTTTCCAGATTGGTTGGAATTAATGCCGAGAGCGCCACCTGTAGAGGTATATGTACCTGTTCCATCAGATTTTAAATCAAGTGTCACAGAAGCCTGTACTACTCCGCTAGAAAATGAACCACTCCATGCACCAACGACCTTTGACTTTGCAGAACTACAGCCAGTAATCATCACCATTGCAATGAATAGAGCTGCAATACCAGCGATAAATGCTTCCCTGCTAATCATCATCTTTTTATTGAGTGTAATTGATGTATTCATATTCCTCCTTTGCTTAGAAACATCAATTTCTTTGACTATGCAAAGATTAGTGCATAAGAAATATTTAGTATGTACGTAAAAACGTACATACATATCTTCATACCAAATTCATAACGATTGGCACCATATCAATCCGCCAGCCATTAACAGACAAATCACCTACCTTACTTAAATCCAAGGGTAAGCTTTTTGTTTCTTTTAACCTCTTGCTGAATAGAAATACATGCCTCTTCAAAGTCTTCTTTCGTAAAGAATTTAAGACTCTCATCACTAATTACATCTTCACCTTCTGAATCACAAAGACGGACTGTTCTTGCTCCCTCATTGAGCATCATCTCTTCAACAAGATTTCTTACAAAACGAGCATTGCCAAAATATCTATCTTTGTCCTGAATAGATATAAATTGTTTTACCAGCTTAAGCATTTCTGAATCATATTGATACTCACGTTGCAACACATGAGTTCAAAAATTTGAACAAGCTCGTCATCAGAATAATCTGGGAAATCAATCTGACTACGAATCCTTGACATCAGTCCTGGATTAGAGTGGAACAGTTCATTCATTTCCTCTGAATAACCGGCCATGATGACAACCACTTCATTTTTATAGCGGTCCATTGACTCAACCATGCTCGAAATTGCTGTTGGCGAAGAAAGCAGTGTGTAAGCTTCATCGATAAAAATAATGGAACCTCGAGCGTTTTCAAATAAAGAAGGAATTACAGGAGGCACTGAGACGAGCGAAACAGCTGGTACCTGGATTACCTTTCCAACAGAAAGCAAATTCTTCTCAACCAAAATACGTGCAAGTAAATTAGCAACCTCAGTCTTACCTGTGCCAGGGTTTCCCAAAAATGCCATATGAGCAGGAACAAAAGAGGTTGATTTTCCTCGGTCACGCTGAATTTTTTGTGCCCTCATAAAGTCAATTCGCTTTAGAATTACCTTCTTTACATCGGAAAGACCAATCAATTCCATCAGCTGCTCAGCTGATGATTTTTGATAATACGCACTGTCTTTAGTCCCCTGAGCCAATGGAGCCAAAGGGGCAACGTCATTAAAATCAGAGGCATCAATTTTTATAAGTTCCTCATCAGGAATTGCACTTACATCATCAAAAGAATTAAACAGTCGAATCTTTTGATTACTCTCAACCTTCTCAAAAATTTGTCGAACATAGCGAGCATTTCCTTGATCGCCAGCTTTTCCAATACGTGCAAAAATATCTCGAGCACAAGAAAGAGCTTTGTCATCAATAGTCATTCCTCTATGAACAACCATGTATTTAAAAATCTCTAACAGCTCCTCTTCAGAATAGTCAGGAAAATAAATCTCTTCTCCGATTCTTGACTTAAAACCTGGGTTAGAACCGAGCAATGCCTGCATATGCCTAGAGTATCCAGCAAGAATAACAATAAGCTCATCACGATGATTTTCCATTTGTGCAATAAGCTCTGCAACAGCATCGAGGCTCAAAGTATATGCCTCATCGATAAATAAAACAGAACCATAGGCCGACTCAATGATATTGGAAAAATTAGTCATTGACTTAATGGAGCTTGCAGAAATAGAAATAACTCTACCTTCCTTAAGAATTCCACTATCTTTCATAATCTGACCAAAAAGCTTTGCAACAACTGTCTTTCCAGTACCAGGAGAGCCAGAAAAGACCATATGCATGGAGTAGTTCTGATGGGAAATACCTCTACGCTCAAGCTCTTTCTCCATCTTTGCTCTATCAATTACTCGATGAATGCTTTGCTTAACACTCGACAGCCCAATTAAGCTATCAAGCTCTCCCAATGCATCGCTCTGACCAATCGAATTTCTCTTTGACTCCAAAGTTTCTAAAAAAGGCTGATACTGTGGATACTTGGTTTTGATTAATTTCTTGAAACTCCACTTGCTATAAATATCTTTAATATCAGAAAAAACACCCGCCTCTAAGCACTCATCAAGAAATGCTTCAAACGAATCGTCCAGCGTTTCGCCGTTTTCCGTAGCAAGACACTCAGCCTGTTCAATCAACACACTACGAGCTTCAAGAGATACCTTTGTTTCCTTATTCTTCTTAATAAGTACCAGTGGAACCTCAAACAGATTTTGCAAAAGACGCCTAATCTCTGAGGACCCCTCAGGGAGTACAAAAATAAGCTGAGTATTATTTAAGTACGGTTTAAGTAGTGTGACGAAATTTGTTAGCGCCTCATACAAATTGCGATTATATTTTTCATTACGGTCAAACCTACCGTAATTTATAACAATTACATGACCGGAAATGGCCTCAACTATTTCATTATTAATAGCGCCATATTCTACAAGTGCATGATTATAAAAAAATAGAATTATTAATCTTATCTATATCATACGTAAAAAAATTAGACGGCTTTTTAACACGGCCCTTTTCATAAAGACAGTCAATCAAATCTTTTTTTACTGAGTTCAACTGTTTTGAAGAATTTCCCTCAAGAACATAATGTACTGGAAGTTTAAGGCTTTGTAGTGCCTCACTATGTTTTTTACCAGCGCAAACTCTTTTTAGCTCCTCTAGAAGAGAATCACTGTACTCACGTGAAGCGTTGTATTTAATATCACTAAGGATATCTTTTGTCTTTTTAGGATTACCCAGTATGCTTTCATAAAAGGCATCTTCAGCCTTAAGAACTTCAAACAAGCTAACCAGATGAAGTCTTGCGGCCCAATTTTCACGGTTGTCGCTGAGATGAGAAAAACGTATTTTGTCACCAACCTCAATGGCGGTACATTCATCAACCTGAATGCCTCGTACAACACCAAAACCCCAAGTCTCAACAGCTTTTCTAATCTCTAGAGTTAGTTCATCTTTTGTGATGTTTTCATCAATAATGACTGCGATAACTTCAAAATACCGATTTGTATCCAAGTTATCTCCAAACGTATATCTCTCCTTTCTATCCTCAGGATTGGTACAAAATAATTCCAAAGCCCGGTCGCTCTTTTCTTTGAGTGATGTGGGATACAAACAAATCTTTTGTCCAAGCTCCTCGTAAAGTGGTCTTGGGTTAGCTGGAACAAAACTCCCTACATTCAATTCCGATTTAATGTAAGCCTTGTAAAATAACAATTCATTCCCCTTCGTTTGGCTCGCCAGTGACTCAAACAGCTCAAAACTACGCGTAGATCAATCAGTTTTCATCTATCAGAAATCGTCTGGCTTTAAATAACGAATCCTGCTCAAGCGAGTACCAAGATGATATAAAAAAGAGATTTCTATTCATGTACAAAAATTGGTACATGAATATTCTGAAATGATTATGAAAATGATTTCAAACATAACGCTATTAGAAAACTCTATATAAAATAAAATAACCATACAGCTGAAGGGAATAGATATGGCAGATGATTCATTTTTAGATACCGCATTGCTTACTCTTCTCGTCCAAAAAATTCTTTTAAGAGAAAGCTCTGAGGAACATCCTCTAACTATCTCTGACATTTTGGAGAAGCTCCAGCAGTACGACATCTTTCCTGATCGACGTCGAATTAAAAATATTCTTGAACTTTTTTATAGCTATTCTCAAAAAAATATCCTGAAAGCCTTTTTACTGTTGAAAAAATAGAGAAATCAGATTTATCTAATGCGGGATATAACTGGTATGTAGTCCCTCCGCTGGACCCAGAACTTGTTGAATATATTGCTCTGGGTATCACACCAGATAGCAGACTGTCTTCCGAGCAACTTAAAAACCTTTTTGGTACAGTAAGCCTACTTGGTGGTTACGATGCGCTCAGCCTTCTGTCTAACATAACTATTGAAGACAATAAGCATGAACGCCTTACCAACAATCAGCTCTATTCAAATATCAAAAAACTTACTTCAGCTATTCAAGAAAAGCTTCAAGTCACTTTTGAACTCGGAGGATACAACACAGAGCTAAAGCTCACTTCCACACCTTCGGGATTAGATCATAAGAGAAATAAATACAAAGTCTTTCCGGTTAAAATTGTGGCACGAAGAGGGCAATACTATTTATTAGCCCGCTTTGCTGACAGTGGCAAGTTGTATCATTTCTCTCTCGAATACATGCTCAACATCAGCATTATCTATCGTGATAAAAAAGATGGCGAGAAAATCCAGCCAGTTGAACAAATACCGGAAACGTATCCTCTTGATTATCTTTATATGTATTCAGATCCACTTGAAACATTTACAATCCACGTGAAAAATGAGCGAAGTGCAAGAAATTCATTCTTCAACGATTTTGGACATGTAAAAGAAATCTACAACAAAACACATGAAACTTTTGATGCAAAGGTTGAAGCTAACGAAATTGCAATGACTCAGTGGGCTCTTCATAACTACGATATTGCAACGGTAGAAGGACCTCTGTTATTCCAATTAAATTTGAAAAAGGCACTTAACGTGCTTCATAAGAAATACGAATAGTCGCCATTTCTTCTAAACGCCTCTTCGTTGTCCACTTAACATAGAAAGCAAATAAAAATGAATGAGAAAACTCACAAAGAAACCTCAGGTATCGATAAAGTTTTTAATAATTTCGTTAAAGATTTTCTATCCGAGATGTCACATCATGACATTATGGACAACGATCAACTTATTCTTGTACCCACTCAGCAAACCGCTGCATACCTCAGGTTAAAGATTGCTGAACAAGGAATCTATGCAGGCACCCGTATAATGACAGCACAAGATCTTATCTCTGAAATTAATTGTAATTCTATTAAAGAAAACAACCTAGACGCTCTTCTATACGGTGATCCCTGGTCAAAAGAAAACCTAACCTGGAGAATCCTCCAAGTTTTTAATAACTATGCCGATGAATTCCCAGATAACTTCAAACACTGGATTGGGGCGGATAAAACTTCCCAAGAATCCGCAGATGAAAAGAATTTCTTAGACATTGATCAAGACACTTATAAACTCATTGTCTCCGATGTCGCAGCAGATCTTTTTGACTGGATATTTGATGAAGTTCCTCAAGGCAAAAGATTTATTCGAATTTCCATTTTAAGGAGTAAGCTTAAGTTTCAACTTAAGGACATCGAACGTAATCTGAGTGATTTGGAGGCATCTTTTGCAGAAATCATTACTGACTCTGTATGCAATAATTTTCCAAAGACTATATCTGCTCTAGATATCAGCTTCGCCCTTAAGCAAAATAAAAATTCATTATCAAAAAGCATTCAGCAGTATCAAATCACTGGACCTGAACTCGATAGCGATCAACTTAAAGCTATCAAAAACTATAAAGAAACAATTGCCGAAGGAAATAAACCTAAAAGGATACCTGATGCAGTTTTTTGGGCACCTGAGTTTGAAATTAAAAACAAAGAGCTTAGCCAGCAATTCCAGGCTGAGCTTACAGAGGCATTTAATACAGCCCTCAATAAAATTGACACCCCTGAAGCTATAGACTTTTTAACTAAAGCAATATCTTCTGCACGTACACGCTTACTACTGAAGGACTTTCAATATCTACAATTGACTATCGAAAAAGAAAAGCCCGTAGGTTAACTCTTGCACAGACAACAGCTGAAAATTATCTAAGATATCTTGATCAAATGCCTGAACTTCTGTTAGAACTTTCTAACAATCAAATCTCCCAATGGCAAATCACTCTTTGGAAAAAACTTATTCAGCTGAACCCTGAATATGGCGATCCAGCTCAATTTATCACGTCCTTTGGTGTCGCAAAAAATATAAATGCTCTAATCAAACACTTACCAAAATCAATTTTTGTTTATGGTTTTCTCTTCTATTCTCAATCTGAACTTAACCTAATTTCAGGCTTAAAGAACTCAAATATCAAAGTCAAAGAATACCAGCTTTCCGATTCTGGCAACCTTGGTCCAAAATTAGAAAATTGGATGCCCTCAGAAAACGAAATAAAGAAAAATGAAAGCTATGCTTTACCACAAACCACACTTCATAAATGTATTGGAATCAACAGACAGGTTCAGGTCATTCAAGATCTTGTAGTTAAGCTAGTTAATTCACAAGAAGAAAATATCAATCCAGAAGAAATTCTTATTCTAACCCCTGAATTGGATACGCTTTTCCCACTGCTTTCTTCTGCCTTTAAGCACGATAATCAACGGAAATACAATTCAGAGAACGATCATCCCTCTAAACACATTAAACTTTGGTTCTCTCATGAAACTCGTAATGATCAATCTTCAGAAACAAACCAGTACCTTTTAACATTATTTTCTCTTTTAGATGGTCCTGTGAACTTCCAAGATATTGCAAAGATCTTTTCTCTACAAGGAGTATTAAACGCTGCGGGTCTATCTTATAATGATGGACAGGATCTCATTGTGTTAATGCAAGATGCACAAGCTGCCTGGGGATGGGACTACAATTCACAGTTACGTAGAGAGATATTACCTAACCGAACAGGCACAATTGAATACGTCCTCCGTTGCATCGCTTCTGCTATCTCAGTTGATACCAAAGAAGCTATTTGTTGGGATTCAAATGATTCTGATACCTCGGTTTACACCCCAAAAACCAATAGCTCAATAACTGTTTCGGTTGCCGCAAAAGCAATTCAATATCTTGAACAACTTAGAAACCTTATTTGCTCGATAAATCCAGAAGAAAGCTATAAGGCAATTGACCTCACAATTGATAACTGGTCAGCGTTTCTTCAAGAATCATTGGATGATGTCTTCTTCAAGCCGGCAATTGTTGACGAGAAAATAGCTCGTGCAATAGCGCGTAAATGGTTAGATAAAACTGGACAAATTCTTTCTCTTAACCCTGAAGAAAACCAAATTACACTTACCTTAGATGAAGTAAAAGAACTTGCTGAAAGTCGTATTTCTAAACAGCGAATTCCAGGAAATATGCTTCCAGGTACTCCTGTTGTTTGTGCTACAAACGAATTGCACTGTACGCCTTATAAACACATTATTCTCGCAGGCTTTACCGATAAAAACTTCCCTCTTGCAAATAAAGTATATGGAGATGATGCGCTGTTAAATATTGAGAGCGAGAAAATCAGCAATCTAAGAAACGAAACAAGAGAATCGTTCAAGCAACTCTATGCACTACTTACAAGTGCTGAACAAGTTGATATTGTCTATAGCAGTCGAAGTGAATATACCGGCAAAGTTTTAGATACTCCAACTGTAATTGCAGATATTGAACGAGAACTTTTTTCTACTGTTCACTCAATAACATACGGTTTGCAGCCTTTTTCCAAACCAGACGCAAATCTTACAGATGTTCATTCTTACAAAGACCACTCCAAAATGCGTGACGCCTATATCAATTATCGAAACAAATCAACTGATCGCTACTCTAAAAAACTTTCTCAGTGGACATTCTCAAAGGATCAATTTGATTCACAAAAAGAAATCGATCTCTCTGATTTGCTTAGCTTCTATAAAGATCCAACCGATTATTTTGTTAAGAAAAAGCTTGGCATATATATTTCTGACGATGAAACAAAATCTTACGGGCTGTTCGATGAAACTGAACCAAGCTATCTTGTCACCGCACGAGCAAAAGCAAGTGCTTTAATAGAACTTGAAGCACCAAATGGTTTCCGATATGAGCCAGACAATTACGAGAAGGATCTATATAGTCCTGTAATTAGCGATGTCTTTAAGCAACTTGACTCAAGCATAAGAAACTATGCAGGAGTAGAAGCTCTATCCAAGACTATCAAAAAACCTGATCCTTCTATCGAGGAGCAGGTTATGAATGCTTTTGCAAAATTACAATACTTATTTATGGATGAAGCTAAAGAAGAAGCCTCCAAGAGAAGATTTGCTGACGATTGCTCTTTTGTTCCAAATACCCCCATACAAGTCAACGTAGACGAATATAAGATTTCTGGCACAATCAAGAACTGTCTTGTAAGTGAATCATGCATTGTTGAAATTGAGAGCAACACCCTTAAGAACAGAAAGAATACGTCTTATGCGGATACCTTAGCGATAACCATTAAGGCAGTAGTTTTGCTTCTATCACAGCATAAAAGCAAAATTGAATTTGGAAAACTTTGGTATTCAGATACTCAATCTATAGGTCACGTTCTAAATAGCGTTACTGTGCAAAAACAACCAGATACTTTCTGACTGGCTTACAAGGCTCATCAAAATTTATCTCATTGGTCAGCAACTCCCGCTTCCACTAGACATTAACACTATCGAGTCCTGTAAATTTGATGAAAAAAATCGCAGCGAATATCATAAGAAATATGACCGAGTGCTTTGGGGCGAGAATGCTAATTGGCAAGAGCTAATTAATATTCCAATAGACCAGTTAGAAAATTATGAGACCGCACTTAGTCTTATTTGTAGCCACTCAAATGATGATGAAATCACAAACGAACAAGAATCTAACGGATCAATCTTCAAACTTCTTGCAGATCAAATTGATTGGTCAAAATATAATGATTAGCCCATCAGATTCAAAAAAGGAAAGTAACATGAGTAATTTAATTGAATTTAAAGCAGAATCTGAACTTGGCTCTCCTCTCACATTCCTTGACGCGAGTGCTGGAACTGGTAAAACGTATTCTATTTGTAAGAAACTTTGCTATCTGTTTGTTGACTCAAACGAAGAGAATCGTATAAAACCAGAAGAAGTCGCAGTCATCACGTTTACCAATAATGCCGCAAGAGAACTCAAAACTCGCATTCAAACCTTTTTGACCAAAGAGGAAGAAGTTGCTGACCTTAAAAAATCTTTTGGAAAATCTCTTAAAGAGGAACAATTTGAAAAGAACCGTACATACGCTATTGCGCACCTTAATGAAGCTTCTATCGGTACAATCCATCACTTCTGCACTGAAATTTTAGGGATTGTTGGCACTTTGGCCGACTTTGATGCAGGGCGTACTTTAACACCAGACACAAGCGATTTACTTGAGTTTACCAATAATGCAAATCTAACAAAGTACTCTCAGTCAAAATCTTTTGCTCATTCTTTTAACAGAGATCATTATCAAAATACACTTAAAAATGCTCAAAGCTCTTTTAATAGAGATATGTTTTTTGCTGATCTAAAAGATGTGCTTAAACCTAAAAAAGATAAGTCAAGTACAGAATCTGATTCTACAGAAGATGAAGCTACGTGTGCTTCTATTCAGCCTAACAATGAGCTTCTCGCATGGCAAAGATGGACAAAAGACCTCGCTAAACTTTATGGGCTTTTGGAGCGGACACACTCCGTAATGTCAAACGATAGTCTTTTAGCTCTTACCAACGAAGCGGTTAGCTTCGAAGCGGTTGTAAAATTACTTCAAAAACGTTGGAAATTAGTAATGGTTGATGAGTTCCAAGATACTGACATCAATCAATGGAATATCATCAAAAAAGCTTTCCTAAGCGGTTCCAATGAAAATTCACCAGTCAAAGTGATTACTGTTGGTGACGATAAACAATCTATCTACTCTTTCCGTGGGGCAGATGTCGAGAATTTCCGTAAGGCCCGCGAGATGGCCCAACAAGATGGCAACAAGACGTATGTCTTAAAAACCAACTATAGAAGTGATAGTTGTGTGGTAGATGTCGTAAACGCAATAACAAAAGAGCTTTTTAATTCACCAGACAATGATTCTTTTGATCCTGAGTCAGTAGTGGATGTGCGCGCACATATCAATGATAGAAGGCTTCTTGATGGCGATTTTAATTCAGTAGACAAAGGGCTATTTATTCGCACTTCAGAAACAAAATTTAAAATAAAAGATATTCCAGATGATGTAACGCATGTAATCAATCATCTGTTAAAGACCTACACCATTAAGCCAAGTGACATAGCCGTTTTAGTAAATGGGAAAGATAAGGCTGGGGACATCTTAAGTGCTCTCAAAGATTCACGTATTCCAGCTGTATTCACTAATACAACAAGTGTCTTTGATGAACAGGCCGCCAAAGACTGGTTGGACTTACTTAAGTCTTTAATAAGTCTCTCTGACCAAAATCTCCTTAAGAGAGTTGCCATTGGACCTTTTGGCATTTTTGAAGTTAATGATTTAATGAATGATTCTGCACTTGATGAAATTATTACACAGTGGCAAGAGTATAAAAATCAAACCCAAAAAGGTGGGTTTAATCTTTTATGGGAAAACATAGAGGCTAAATCTAATTTCAGCCAACGAGTTTACTAATTGGTACGGTGAAGATTATTATATTAACGCTCTTCAAGTCAAGAATTGGCTACAAAAACTATGGCATGAAAATCCTAGTTTGAACTATCTTGTAGAAAAGCTAAGTATGAAAATCAAAACTGCAGCCAAAAATCCAAGAACCGCAGAAGATGAAGAAAAACTTAATATACCTACCGATGAGCCATCTGTACAAATATACACATATCATGGTTCTAAAGGACTTCAATTTCCAATAGTTCTTTTACCTTATTTAGCCATTCAAGAACGAGACGACTTTAATGACAGTTCTAAGACTTGCTATCTCTACGATTTTTCTTCATCTAAAGATTTACAAACACGTTCCATAGAAGAACTAAAACAAATAAAACTTAAAAAGGAATCAGAAGAAAATGCACGTATTGCTTATGTAGCCTTCACTCGAGCAGAGTTATTGAACGTCGTATGGACCAATCCCCTTCCAGAAGATAATTCAAGTAAAGACACCGCCACCCTTCCTCCTTTAGGGCGAGCTTTGGCTAATGCAAAGTCCAAATTAAGCAACAATACTTTCGAGCTTACTGATGATGTGCTAAATAGCGGAGAAGATGTCTCCAATGACTGGGCTCGGTCAAGTAAACTTGAACTATATGCCTATAAGCATATTAATACTTCCGATTTACCAGAGCTGAAATACAGAACCTCTTACTCCAGTATCTCCGCTAACCTGAAATCAGACGTTATGACCAGCGGAGGCGGAAATGATGATGATGAAATTGAAGAAATTTCGGACGCTTCAAACGGTAAAAATGATGAGAACCTCATAAATGGAATCAAAAAGACATCTCCAAATGAAGAATGGTTCAACAAAGAACTTTCTGCTGATACTCACCCACTAGTAGATTTAGAAGCGGGAACAGATTTTGGTACTCAAATTCATGCGGCATTTGAAAACCTCATTAATGTTCGCAGATCAAGTTCATCGCTGAACTTTGATGAAGCTTGTTCATACGCAGCAAAACAAACGCTTATAGAAAAGAACTTAAACTCCAAAGACCATGAGCCTCTATCGCTTGAAGAATCTCATGAAAGACTGACACAAGCACTAAGCAGGTCTTTAGTATTAGCCTAAATGGGCCTTTTGAGGGCAAATCTTTTGTAGATATTAATCCTCAAAATATTCGCGCAGAACTGGAGTTTGATTTCAATTTAACCCCAAATAGTAAATCTATGCTTTACGAAATTGCAGACTGTTGGAAAGAACACGTCCACTCTGATGAGCTATCAGACTTTGCTGAGCGACTGGGTAATGCAATATCAATGAAAGGCATTCTTACAGGAAGTATTGACGTTCTTCTGCGTGATGAACAAGGAAATTACTTTATCGCTGACTGGAAAACAAACAACCTTACAAGGCTATTTGGAAAAACTGAAGAAATTGAAGATCCAGATGATACGGATTCAACAATAACCGTCCTCACGCCACGCCGTAATGACTATAGGCATGAATTTGTTGTAAAAGAAATGAAGGATGCAACTTACCTTCTACAAGCACTTATCTATGCAGTTGCCGTATATAGAATTACAGGAAAGGTCCCCAAAGGCGTTGCATATCTCTTTGTCAGAGGCATGGGCGATCAACCACTAAACAACACAGAAGATGCTCCTGGAGTATTTACCTGGGCAATCCCTGAAGATCTAGTAATTGAAACAAATGCAATTCTTGAAGGAGATTCATCTCATGAATAGTTTTACCTATACAAAACCTCAAAGCTCTGAGATTGAAGATCCCGAAGAGAGAAAAATGGAATCATTTCGGATACTTGCTCGCCGTCTTCTTCGTCCATCTAACCAAGATATAAAAGAATTTAGCATCTTACATCCTGGACAAGGCGATGCTTTCTTAGTAGAAGAAGCAGCCGCCTACTGTTTCAAGGCAATTGATGAAGGCGCAACCTGTCTTAATCTTAATGAGGTTATATGGCCTGATTCCTTTTCAACAAAAAACGTTGTTGAGGCGTTGATTAAGAGCCCATATTGTAATGTATCCAAAAATCAACAAACTACAAAAAGAAGCCCAACAAAACATTCTTCCTCTTCAACTTGAAATTTCAGGCACTGAAACACCATGGCTCTATCTAAACAAATATTGGTATGCAGAAAAAAAGTTATTGCTGAACAGATTATCTTGCGACAAACAAGAAACCTTACTGGTGAAACTCCTTCCACTGAGATGGTTAGCAATGCCATTCAATCCCATGATTTACTCAAAATTGGCGAGAAGGGTTGTTTAAGCCCTATGCAGGTCAGAGCACTCGGAGCAATAACTCAAAAGAACTTTGTTGTGCTAACTGGTGGACCTGGTACGGGAAAAACAACAACAGTTGCACGAATGATTGAAATTCTTCGCCAAACCAACCCTGAAAAAGAACTTGATATCAAACTTGCTGCGCCGACAGGAAAAGCAGCTAATCGCCTTAAAGAATCAATCCAAAACGAAGCTCCATCTTCTGAGAGTGATTTCTACGGGAAACTTGAAGCGGTCACACTCCACAAACTCCTTGGAGCTAAGCCCGTCGTCATTGAAAACTTCACATATGACGCAAAGAACAAACTGTCAGGAGATGTATTTATCATTGACGAGGCGTCAATGGTTTCCCTTCTCATGTTTAAAAAATTACTAGAAGCAATTCCTCAAGATGCAAAGGTCATTGTAATCGGTGACCCAGATCAACTTGCGTCTGTAGAAGTTGGAACTGTACTGGCAGATATCGTAAAGGGCATGCAAAACCAGGCACGCCGCGACACCTCAATAGATTTATCCGCAAGTATCAAACTTGACAACATGCTGAAAAAATTATGGGAGAAGACAGCTACATCCACAGAAGAACAGTGGCCAAATGATCACTCTGAAACCTCATTTATTCAATTGCATAACGGACTTGTAGCGCTTACTCAAGGTCATCGCAATACAGGTGGAGTTAGTACCTTAGTAAAGCTAATCAAAGATCAGGATACACAAAAGGCCATTGATCTGCTTAAATCTGACGAGAAGGACGTCACTCTGATTGATTCACTTAATTCAAGAGAAAATTCCTCTTATAAAGAAGAGCTCATACAACACTATAAGGACTTGAGTCAAAAAGTGAGTGAACTTTATAAACAAGAAAAAGACAATCAAATTTCCCAAGAAGAACTTGATCAACAATACGCAACATTACTTGATGAAATGAATAATCTACGATTACTCTGCGCTAAAAAACGTGGAACAAAAGCAGGCGCTAACAGCGTACAAGAATGGAATACTGTTATATCTAAAGAAATTGAAAAAGACTTTAGTTCAACAAAAAGTGATATTGATGCATATGGAGAACGCATTGGTTCAGTGTTGGTAGTTAGAAAAAATCAAAGTACTTTAGACATCCAAAATGGTGACACAGGTCTTTTAGTTAAACGAGTTACTCAAGAGGGAAGAAGTTCATTTAAATTAGTTCTCCCAGGAAAAGAAAGGGGAACTGTCCGCTATGTTTCTCGTCCACAGATTGAAGCTGCAGAACTTGGTTATGCCATTACCATACATAAAAGCCAGGGGTCTGAATATAAACATGCGTTGGTAATGCTTACCAACGAAGCTGACTCTCCTTTGAATCTGCGAGAGTTGATTTATACGGGTGTATCAAGAGCAAAACAAAAAGTTACCGTAATTGGTTCTGAAGAAGTATTAGAACAAGGACTTACTAGACAAGTTGAACGCGCATCAAGATTAGATGAGCTTCTTAATCAACAATAGATTAAATACAAATTTGATAAAGATATGCTCTGAGGCAGATGATTCCTCTCTCAGAGCATATTTTTAATCGATAATCAATTTGCCAACTCCTTATCATATTTAACAACAATTGTAAAGACAATATAGAGTAGATATGAAGTTTATCCCTTATGAAATACTTATCAAGCTCTAGAAAGAAGTTTGGAATTTATGCCTGGATAGTTAGTGCTTAAATCCCAAAATTTCTTTTATCGAAATTTAATAAGTGGATATGTTCACATTCTCTATGAATTGAAAGCGTTCATTTATTGGATTTATAAACGAAAAGGATGTTGTATGAAGGTATTTTGCGTAAACAAGACTACAGAAGCTGTAAAGCAGGTTACCTGTAAAGCCGGTACAGATTGATAGAGTACTGTAAAGTTCTATAACGCATGGGTAGGCTAGTCTTGGTATCACCAAGACCAAAATCTCTATCTATGACAGCGCTTACGGCAGCTAATGTAATAGAACTTTGAATACATATTCTATTTTTACATCTATATAAAAATTCATATTGAAAGGGAAAAATGGAACTATCAAAAAGAAGATGCAAGGGCTATTTGGCTGCAAAAATATTACTTCAGAGACAGATTCGAATTTAATTATTATGTACTTGAGTACCCCCTTCCTAAAAAAATTGTCGAATATAAAGAATCGGTTATTATTCTAGATGGTGGTATTTATTCTCCTTGGATTGGCTTTCAATCAAAAGAGGAATATGACTATCTTGCTGATTTATCAGGTATTGACTGGCATCTTTTTCTTCAAAAAAATATTGGTCACTGAGATTTGGAAATAAAATCTCTAAAGAGGTTATTGATTTTTTTGATGAAAAAAATTTCAACGATTCATATTTTTTTATACAAAGAAGATAATTTATTAGACCTTTTTGTTACAAAAGGCAGCAGAATGTGGGTGCGGTAAAATTGGTAAGGATGCGGAGCCTCATGAAGACTCTGATGGTGGTGTGTATAAGTGGTATGAGTGGTATAACAACGTATCGCCCGATGATAATCTATTCTTCTTTAATTCTAAAGAACAAATTGATGAATATATAAGAAAAATCAACGAGATGATTAATATCATAGTTGAAAAAAATCTGATTCACCTTCGCTCCTTCTTAAGTAGCTGTTCTATTTTCTTATCTATCTCTCTCTATTACATGTTTAAGTAATAGAGAGAGATACTATTTCCATGGGCAAGCTTAATAAGTTAGATCTGAAGAATGAATAGAAATTAGAGATTTTATGTAAAGCTATTCTTCAAAAAAATGGATTTGAAATGAACTTTCTAAGACGTTGACTCGTCTTAGCTAATAACAACGAAACACAGAACAGAAAGGAAGTTGTTATGCGAGTTTATAAGATTAACAATATTACAGGAGCAATTCGCCAGATTTTCGGCAAGAAACAGGCACTTAGCGGAAAGGCACTTGAAGCCGATAGCGCATTTGCTCAGCGCATGGGTGTTTCTAAGGTTGCTGCTGCAATTAAGGCTGCACCTGTTGCTCAGAAGGTCGGTATGGCAGTTGCAACCGTCGCAGTTGCAGGTGGTACAGCAGCAGGTATCGTAGCAATCAATCAGCCAGCTCCAGCTCCTACTCAACCATCCACTCCAGCCATTACTCAGCCAAAGGCTGAGGAGACCAAGCCTGAGGAGAAGGCTGAGGAGACCAAGCCAGAGGAGAAGGCTGAAGAAACTAAGCCAACGGACGATAAGCCAGCCGCAACTGAGCAGCCAGCAGCTCCAGAGAAGCAGGAGTACGAGTACGACCATCAGCCAGCTGAGGATAAGCCAGCGGAGTCCCATGAAGCTGCTCCAGCCCCAGCACCAGTTCCAACTACTCCAACCCTTCTTGGCTATAAGCATATTCTTTCCGCTTGGAACCCAGATACCAACACCGTTTCCGCACCTCTTATGGTTATGACGGTGAGTATGGTTCCCGTGAGGAAGCTATGCAGGCTCTCATTAAGATGATTCAGGAAGGTGGTAAGGCTACACCTCGTGGAATTGAGGAGTCTGAGGTTCCAATTTATTCTGGTCGTGACTAATCGATAAGTGCCTTTTGAACGCTATATTTCGATTAACAAAAGACGGAACTTACGAAATTCTCTAGAACATTCTTGCAAAAAACTTTTTAACTGGCGAGTATTACAACTACTCGCCAGTTTTTGTTGAAGCACTACTATTTAAAACTAACAGTTATTTACCGCATTCCGCAGTCACTAGAGCAGCCCGCGGCTAACCTACTTGTTTGCCATCCGTTTAATGAGTTTTTTTGTTCTACGTCAATCAAGGACATTTCTTTATAAGTAAAAAAAACAGTTTTGCCAGGCAGCACCAATTGGCAGTTCACCGATAACTCTTACAAGACCTGCGTGGACATCATTTGCAGCTATCGCACTAACAGCTGCACACTTGGTTGTGTATCCTGCTTCGCTTATAGAAATATAGATCGCATCAAACTAAAGATAGGTCCATGTATCAAAAGACAAAGCGTTGTGTCTTATGTCATCTACCTCTTCATCTAAAGACTTACAGAACCTCGACCTCCGCTTCTGTAAAAACTTACCTTACAATCAAAACTTAGAAGCTCATCTCGCCTCTTTATTTAGCTTTTGATAGATTTTTCTGCATGTACAATTTTACGTACATGTCTTATTCAAAAATAGATAAATAATTACAAGTAAAGATGTTAAGAAGATAGTTTTCAGGCGTTCACGTGCACAATGATCTATGTTCTCAACGTCCAATGTCATAGGTTGAAATCTTCATATCTCAAATACGAAAGGAGAACATTATGAAGAAACCAGAAGTCGGAGACAGAATTATTCTTACCGAGGATATTGGCTGGACCAAAAAGGGTTCAACCGGAGTCATTACAAAAATCTCTACATGGCTTAGCACCCCTACCGCAAATATCAATGGTAAAGAAATTGAACTCAAAGAAGGTAAGTTCGAGATTCTTTAGTTCAGCTGAATGACTTTAAACTGGCAAGTATCCAATGTGCTTGCCAGTTTTTAATTCTGGTTCAAAAACACAAATACAAATACTTGTAAGACACTTTTTCAGACCCTAACGTAAAGGACAACAAGTGAAACTTCTTCATACGTCAGATTTACACCTAGGAAAGAAAATAAAAAATATCTCTCTTTTGGAAGATCAAGAGGAAGCACTCTCAAGCATTCTGTCTATTGTAAAGACTAATAACATAGACGCAATGATTCTTGCTGGAGACATCTTTGATAAAGGAGTTCCATCAGTAAATGCCTTAAATCTATTTCAAACTTTCCTGGAAAACTGCAAGAAATCGGACATACCTGTGTACATCATTGCTGGAAACCACGATGATGCATCTCGCTTATCATGCTATACACAATTTTTTACAAACAGCCCTATCAAAATTGCAAAACCGTTTTCTTCCACGCCGCAATATGACGACTTAAAAGTTGGAAAAGAGACCGTTCGAATCCACTTTCTACCTTATATAACCCCTGCGATTGTCAGACAAGAATATCCAGAACATTCTGAAGAAATCTCGTCCTATTCTGATGCAGTAAAATTTGCCTTAAGTCAACAACCTCTTCTTCAGAATGCTCCTAATATTCTTATCGCACATCAATTTGTAATCGACGGACAGCAGCTGCCCGAACAAAGCGATTCAGAAAATATCACCGTTGGTGGAGTTGATAGTGTAGATTATTCTCTTTTCGAAAACTTTTCTTACGTAGCTTTAGGACACCTTCATATACGTCAAACAATCGGAAGAGACACCGTCTGTTATAGCGGAAGTATTCTCCCCTATTCTGATAGTGAAATTAAAAAGAAAGATCAAATCTTAAGCTCTAATACAACCGATGTCACAGCATACTATGCCGAGAAGACAGTAGAATTGGTTGATATTACTAATGGAGATATTCAAACACAATCAATACCAATTCATACCTCTAAAACATTTAGAAAAATTACGTGCACAAAAAACTCCATCGATAAAATAACCAATGAGAGCATTATCCGTAATGATTATGTATACGTTACTCTTGCCGATGAATCTTTTGTTAATGCAATCTATTATGTAAAAGAGCAATTTCCCAACTTATTAAAACTTACCTTTGAATCCCCAAGTGGAAAATCAAAAAAGGTAACTACCACGTATGAACATCCCTCTACTCACAATAATCTGTTGGAAGTTATTACAAATTTCATCGAAACCCAACAAGGCTCAGAACTAAATGAAGATCAGCGCAACATACTACTTTCAATTATTGCTGAGCTCAACAATTCAAACGAGGAGGACAACTAATGCGACCACTAAAACTAAGCTTTGAGTCGTTCAATTCATATGCAAATAAAACTTCAATTGATTTTGAAGATTTTAGCTCTAACGGAATCTTTCTTATTACAGGCCCAACCGGCTCAGGAAAAACAACAATCTTCGATGCCATTAAATATGCCTTGTACGGAGAGGCAAGCGGAGAAGATCGAAAGAACATTTCTAATTTTAGTGATTTTGCTAATCTAGAATCTCCATCCGCTGTAACCTTCGAATTTCTACACCGCGGAGTTAAATATAGAATCGAAAGAATTTCTTCCTACCAAGTGTCTAAAAAGAATAAAACTCCTGAAACTGATAAAAAGACGCCTAATAAAAAGACAACAGTAAACTTCTACCAATTGATTGATGGAGAAGAAAAACTACTCGCAAGTAATGCCACAAAAGTTAATGAAGAAGTACAAAATTTACTGGGAATTGATAAGAACCAATTTTCTCAAATTGTCATGATTGCGCAAGGAGATTTTTCTAAAATTCTCACTGCTAAGGGTAGTGATCGTGAAATATTACTGCGAAATATCTTTAACACAGAAGTTTATCAACAATTACAAGAAAGGCTTAAGGTAGACACGTCGCAGCTTGAAAAAGAACATGAAAAAAATCTTGCTAATGCTAAAAATGCACTACAAGATATAAATCTTAATGATCAAGAACAGTCTGACAAAGTCTTAGAATATCTCAAAAATGAGAAAACGATTTTATCCCACCTTGATGAAATACACACTTTTATCGAAGAACAAACAGCGCTCTCAATGAAGAAGCTCGATCTCTAGACTCGAAGACTATCAAGTTAAGCAATAGAAAGGACGCTTTAACAGGATATCTTGCTCAGTTGGAATCAAACCAAAAAATAAAAGATCAAATTAGTGCCTGTAATGAGTATCTAGATTTACATAAGCCTATTCTTGATCAAAAAGAGAGCGCTTATCTTGAAGCTAAGAAAAATGAGAGTGAGATTGAAAGACTTCGTTTTGATATTCCAAAACTCGAAGATAAGATACATAGATATGATTTAGCGTCAAAGAAAGTGGAAAGTATTAAATTAGAGATAAGCAAGTTAGATTCTCAACTGCTAGAACGCAAGCAGAAGATTGAACTATTAGATAAAAAATCTACAGAAACTCAAACACTACAAAACGGGTTTAAAGAAAAGAAACAGCGTCTAGAGGAAAACTCAAACAAATTAACTGAAATAGATAGGTTGATCTCCGAAATAGAACAAACTGTTAAACGAAAAAAGAACACAGACGCTTACTTAAAAGAACTAAAAGAAGAACAGGCTGCTCTAGAGGAGCTGTCTATCAAACACAATCATTCCAAAGAGGAGTATCTATCTGCAGAGCAAAAATTTAGTGCTGCACAGGCGGGAATTCTTGCTTCTAAACTTATTGAAGGTAGTCCGTGTCCTGTCTGTGGATCAATACATCATCCACAGATAGCATCTTTGTCCAACGACGTTCCATCTGAAACGAAAATTAAAGAGCTAAAAGACACGATGGAATCTATCCATCAAAAAAAGCAAAAACAATCAGCAGCAGTTACAGCCTCTGAAACGAAGCTTGATTTTGAAAATAATGAGTTCAAGCAATCATTCACTCATGTTCTATCACTAGTTCATCTGATAGATGAATTTAAAAATGTTGACTCGTTCGAGGAGCTTGTACATGCCAACGAGATTCTCATTCAACAGAAATCTGCTATTGAATTTCAAAATAAAGAGAAAGAAATTCTTGAATCAAGAATTGATAAAACCGATATAGATTTAAAAAACATCGAGAAAAGTAAGGCAGAGACAAACAATTCCATTCAAGAATTAACTAATCATCTTAATCGGCGTCATGGTGAACTGTCATCAATTAAAAACTCAGGTGATTTGATTGACATCGATAAAATCAAAATCAGCCTCGAAAATTCTGTGACTAGATTGGAAATCTTGTCAAATCAACTCCAACAATCAAAAGAGGAGTTTGACAAAGAGTCTTTTGAATTTAAAACCCAAAAAAGTATATGCCAGAAACTGGAAAGTCAATTTGATAGCAGTCTTTGTATTGATCCCAGCAATCTTAAAGATCAAATCCAAGAAATAGTCATCGAGCAACAAAAAATTAGAAACAAGATTACTGAGATTAATCGTATGATCAACATCAACGAGTCTCCTCTAAACACAATAAAGCGTATCTATCTCGATGCAATTACTACTGAGAAAAAATACAACACTACTAAGACACTCCATGACTTTGTTAGTGGCGCATCTAGTAATAGCGAGTATGGACGTATTTCACTTGAGAACTACGTTCAAAGAACCTATCTGCAAAGAGTAGTTGAGGCAGCTAATAACCGACTTGCAATCATGACCGATTCACAGTTTGTACTTAAAACAAAGGGTGACAAAAAATTTAAAAAGACCGATTACCTTGACCTGGAGGTTACCGATTTATATACCGGCAAAGACCGAGATGTTAAATCACTATCTGGTGGCGAGAAATTCATGACGTCATTAGCGCTAGCACTTGGTTTTTCAGATGTTATTCAGCAAGATGTCGGAGGAATTCAATTAGATTCAATGTTTATTGACGAAGGATTTGGAACTTTGGATTCAGAAACCCTTGAGCAGGCATTGCGACTCCTTGACCAGCTTTCTACAAACAGCAACACTCTTGTTGGAATAATTTCTCACGTTGAGGAATTAAAGAACCGAATTCCTCAGCAAATTGTAGTGTCTAAAGATTTAAACGGAAGCTCACTAGAGGTTGTTATAAAGTAAAGACATTACACTTATCTAACAGCGCATAAAACAAACAGACCGATTCTAAATTCTTTTGGAATCGGTCTGTTCTGTAATTCATTGCCGCTGTTTAAAATATTGCTATTACAAGAGCACCATCACAGCCGTATCTATAGTTACAATACTTCCTGATGTGGAGCGCATTAAACTGCTCGACACAGGTCATATTATTTTGAATTTAAACGTTCCATTTCATCAAATTGCTTACGTACTCGATTAATTCTTCTAAAATAGCGCTGGATTTCTACAATTGATGAAAAGTACTCATCGTTGTCATCCTCAGGAGTTCTGAAATAATAATCTTTATAGATATTATCTCCGAAATCGTCGGCTGCTGAATAAGTGCCAGTTAAGACAAAATCATAGATCCAATCATCATTCTCCATCATTTCCTCAAAACGATTAGGAAATGGAATGTATGACTCATTGTTAATAGTATAGAGACTCTCCCCCACATAGCTTGATGGATCACATCCCGCAATTTCTACAAGACGATCATATTCCTCTGTAAACATAAATCCTGCAGGATCATGAGGCGTGATAAAAGAGCGATTATGCTTTTCAAGCAGATCGCCAGTCTTCTTCCTCTGATGGCGAGTAGTTTCTTCCACGTATTGTACGTGATAGTACTTCTGCAGGAAGATTGCAAAAGCTTCCTCTGGTGTAAGAGTTTCAAATACGGATGAAAGCATCATTTGTCCTTTCGACTACAACCTAACTTCTTTCTACTTTGGTCAAACTTAGAGCTTATTCCCTTATGCTTGTCTTACTTCCTGTTGTTTTACAAGGCATAAATAAGTGCCAATGTTTGACAATAAAATGCTATCAGCACAAGAAGAATTATCATGTACATAAATTTGCACACTATTGACTATTCATATAATGCGCGCGGAAGAGCTACTGCGGTAAGAATTTCATTCTTTGACCTGTTTTTCTATATTTAATAATAAGGTGTGAACAAATAAGGACATCTAGATAATAGATGTCCTTATCAAAAAGACTTCTGTCTGCTCTTTCAGAGCAAGTCCAATTTATTAATTGATGGTTTAATTTTAAGCAGTATGCTCACTAACATGGAAGAACATAAATATTTTTGTCATCAATTGCCAGCTGAGATGGTTGGTTGTAAAGCACATTGATCTTTTCCACGTTTTCTTTAAATGGAAGTACATCCAAACTTTTAGCACTAAGCAATTTCTCAGTCAGACTATTTGAATACTTATCGTTAAATCCCTCGATACCCTTTCCAGCACCTTCCAATGCCTCATCGATAAGTGTATGATCTCCGACCTTTGTTGACGCTATAGCCTTCCCTGCTTTTTGTCCAACTGATGCAAGCCCACCAAAAACGATTGTATCAATTGATTTGTGAGTACTAGTCTCAAGGACTTCATAGCACTCAGAATATAACTCTAAGTATCGAATAGATTCTTCCTCGATACGTTTAGTAATAGCGTTCAACTTACCGCTCTCAAAATTTTCAGATAGCATTGGCTCGAGGAATAGCGCAAAGCAATAGATATACGCCGAAAGCTGATAGTCCTTAAGATAATCTAGGACTGTATCTAGGCGTTTAGAAACACTTTCACGAATCTCAATAAAACTTTTCTTATGTAGTTTTTCCTGCACTTGAAATCGGAATAATTCCATATCTTGCTCAGACTTTTGTTTGATGTCTAAAACTTTCATGTGAGCATTAGACATATATACTGCATTACCATAATTAAACCCATACTCATTAAGAATATCAGCAAGTGTTTTTAGATTTCCTTGCATGTCAGCCTTATCACGCTGACGCATATATTTAAATATTTGGTCAACAGAAGACTGAATTGAATCCAACTTCTTATTAATTTGAGCAAGTGCAATAGCCATAGCTAAAAATGCTGGATTATAGGGCATCGTTGTGACACTTGTTAGAGACATCCCCTGTTGAACATGAAATCTGGCTTGGCCAAATCCTGTTGCAGCATCTCTAAATGAGCCAAGCAGCCCTGATCCATCTTTTAAAAGTTTGTAATACGTTTGGGTCCAAAAGGATTTCCAAGTTTGTCTGTTACGGTCAGTAAAGGTGGGTATATTTATTGTCGTTGTGATTGAACGAAACATAGTAGGAATGGAACCAAAAGCTACTCCTAGGGATGGAAGATAATCCAAAGGAATCTTAATTGCATTCGTAACGTCTACAGACTGTTCGGTCGAAGAAAGATGGAACTGTGTTGATGAAAGTTGCTCTCTTACGGCCTTTTTACGATCATCGTCATTTACCTGAAGATCTGAATCCATCATTCCTCATTCCTTTAATATTTATAGAAATAAGAACTCTATTTTCTGTAATTTAGTAAATCATATAAAACTATTAACCGATAAGTTAGTGAATTGATTGTACTGCTAACAGGGATGGTGCAGCTACCTTAACTCTCCCTTGTGCCCGTAAACACAAAGTCGCGGTTAGCAATGTGGGCGATACCTTGAATGGTGTCGCCCTCAACGGAGCCGCCAACAGCAAAGATAACGGGACCCACAAAAGACTCAAGCTTGCCGCCAAAGGTAAACGAGTTGTCGGTAACCTTGCCGTTCTCAATATCAATCTGGACACCCATGGCGGTCAGAGAGCCAGTGAGTTTCTCGCCAGAGGTGATGAGGACAGCGGTACCCTCTTTGGCTCCAACGGGAGAATCCATTTGAATCTTGTATGTTCCGTCGATCATGATGCCTCTATTCTGTCCAGGCATTGTACCTGGTGTTTGTTGGGTTGCAGCCGCTGGTTTTGTTAGAGCTCGGTTGGACGAATGCGGCGAAACCAGCTGCTTTGTACACCTCTATTCTACCCAAGAACGGTGCGGGATAGATGTGGTTTCTCGCCAGAGGATAATTTGTAGGAATTGAATGAAAGTTGGAAATTTTTCGAACGAATGTTTGACGGAGGGTTTCTGGGGTATAGGGACGGTAGATAAATCGCGCGGCACTTCTCGCCACGCTTGTAGAAAGGAACGTCCTATGGACATTTCGCAGGTTAAGAAAGTTGTAGTTGCTGGCGGCGGCGTTTTGGGCAGCCAGATTGCATTCCAGACCGCTTATCGCGGCTACGAGACCACCATTTGGCTTAGGTCCGAGGCTTCAATTGAGCGCGCTCGTCCAAAGATTGAGCACCTCAAAGAGGTGTATTTGAACACCCTCGAGGCTATGAAGACCGATCCTAAGGCATACGCATACGGTCTCATTGCTCAGGACGAGATTACTCCAGAGAAGCTCGACCAGCTTAAAGAGCAGGTAGAGCGCGCATACAGCAACCTCAAGCTTACTTCCGATTGGGACGAGGCTTTTGGTGACGCTGACTTTGTTATCGAGTCCGTCGCTGAGAATCCAGAGCAAAAGATTGAGTTCTACACCGAGCTGGCCAAGCACCTGCCCGAGAAGACTATTGTGGCAACTAACAGCTCAACCATGATTCCAAGCATGTTTGCTGCAGCTACTGGTCGTCCCGAGAAGTACCTGGCACTCCACTTTGCTAACGAGATTTGGCGCAACCCAATCGGCGAGGTTATGGGTCACGCAGGCACCGCTCAGGAGAACTTTGATATGGTCGTCGCTTTTGCGGCAAGCATCCGTATGATTCCGGTCAAGGTTCTGAAAGAGCAGCCTGGCTACCTGCTGAACTCCATGCTGGTACCTCTTCTGGTCTCCGCTGAGCAGCTCTGGGCTAACGGCGTCGGCGACGTCGAGGACATCGACAGGGCTTGGCGCATCGGCACCGGTTCGCCAAAGGGTCCGTTCCAGATTCTGGACATCATTGGCCTGGTCACCGCATACAACGTTGCTCTGATGAATCCTGCAGCTAAGGATCCCGAGTCCGTACAGGGTCGCATTGTTGCCCAGCTCAAAGAGAAGATTGACAAGGGCGAGACCGGCGTTGCTGCTGGTAAGGGCTTCTACGAGTAGGGCGAGCGCGCGCGCACGTAGCGCAGGTAAACACGCGCACACGCAGGTCAGGGGCGCGGCGCGTACAGGTTGTAAGCGATTTCAACCCGGCATCCATTTCGTGTGGATGCCGGGTTTCTTGTGCGGAAGCGGTGCTAGTGGACGGGGTTTCTCGCCAGTCTGCGGGCGCGGCGGGAATCTGGAGGGCGCCGCAAAACGAGCGTGCGTCTAGCGTGCGCCTGATTTCTGCAAAGAATCTGTAAATTCTGCCTAAAAGCATCAAAGAATCTGTGGATTTGCCTGATTTTGTAAAAGAATCGGTGGCTCAAATACAGATTCTTTGCACATTTCAGGCGGGTTTTGAAGTGTGTCTGGCCATGAGTCGCCTCCCCGCCGTAGAATAGTTATAGTTTCGGTGCTGAAATCCATGGGAGGCGTGAGTGGTTGAGTCTTTAAAACTATTCGTTCGTACCTACACGTATTGGGTAGGGCTCATCCTCGGCTTTGCGATAGTGCCCGGTTCCCTGCTCTTCATCGGTGGAGTCGCCCCGGTGAGCACCCCATTGTGGCTTGCCCCTCTAGCAGGACTGCTATTTTTTATCATTGATAGGCCATCAACATGGGAGACGCCGCTCTGTCGAGCATTACTGATCCGCGTATTGGGTACAGGGGTTGCGGCCATCGCGTTAGTCGCTTTTGATGCAGTTGCTTCCACCCAGTATGGATCTCAACATTGGAGTGAGACGCTCCTATCTCTCGGTCTCGGCTGGATTGCCTTCACGGTCATGGCAGGACGGATGCTCATGAGGAGCTCAGCCCGATTTGCCACGCCTACTTTTCACGAACAGGGATGCGATCCGTACGTACACGACATGGATTGGAATCTGCTTCGGGATTTTTTATATCCCCGCCACGGGGCTCGCCGCAGCTGGCACTCTTTTGATGGTATTTCCACTTTATGGAGCGTTTCTCACCGGCCTGGTTCTTTTGATTGTTGACCCGCCACAACGATGGCCACAACGGAGAGTGAGTGCACTGTGGACACGACTCTTGTCAAGCGGGGCAGCAGCATTACTACTTGCTGTCACGAACTCGTTCTATCGCAGTACTGACACACACGAGATTTTCGTTGGGGACTGGCTGGGAAACCTGCTCTTCTGCGTAGGCGCTTGGGCACTTTATGCCGCAGTGGCTGGGGCCGCGTATCTTATGCGTGGCCCCAGCCACGAAGCAGATGACAACCTCAGTAAATGAATTCAGCTAGAGCTTGACATGCTGCCTTCTTGGTTTTTCTGCCAGGCTCAACCCCCGAGTAGCCGTATGCTCCATTGGAACCGTCTGTGAGAAGGCCAACGTATCTGTCATCTAATGGGTCATCAATTTGTAGTTGTTCGGCAGATCATTGGGGATGATTAAACCTTGAAGTCCGCTGTAATTCTAAAATCCTTCTCGCCAGATGACGAGAAGGATTTTGTTTTTATTTACTGATAATTTTTTTATAAACAAGTTCTATCACTTAAAGATCATCTTTTGATTTTTTTATTCTGCTCACTCTTTCTTTTTTTCAAGAGCTTTTAAAAGTTCGTCTCGAGTTCTTACTAAGTATTTATGACATTTCTTTTGTATTTTTAACATCTGACGGGGACTAATCTCATCTCTTTTAGTTTCTGAATCTTGTTTCTTTTTATCAGTCAACTCATTGCCCAAAGATTCAATATCTGATTCGAGACGCACAATCTGATAATTAAGCGAATCAATAATGTCACTTACTGCAGAAGTGTCCTTGTATCTTTTAAGAAGCACTTCTTCGCTAAAAGCGACTAGTTTTGTGCATTCATTTAGAACGTACCCGCCGTTCGTTGCAAAAGCCATTGTTGCAGCTGTTGCCGCCCCAACGCTTCCAACAGCTCCTAGTAAAACTCCGCCGCCAGCAATGACCATAACACCACCAGCCATACCAGCACCACCAACAGCAAGCGCACCGCCTCCTAGGAAAGCCAAACTAGCACTTGTAAGCGCAGCACCCGACAACGCGGCGATTTCTGCACTAATATGCCAGCGATTATAGGTGCGATAGCTGGAGCTACGTAAAATGCTATACCACCGCTTAGTGCTACAATCACTAGAGCGCCAGCCGCAATAGCCATATGTTTACTGAAAGTTTTATCTAATACTTTCTGTGCGTAATCTATATAGGTCTTTAACTGTTCTAAATCATCACTGGTAACAACATTCTGTCTTTTGCAAAACACCTCTGTTAGATAATCAGACTGGATAGTTAAGCCCTTATAATCTTTGTCATTTTCATCACACAAAGCAAAATATGGCTGAAACATCATTGCTTCTAAAGCTATTAGAAAAATCCAAGATGAATCACTAGAGTCGTCTGTTGAATTCTTAAGAGAATCATAAAGGGTTGTTTCGTCCATTAAGTAATCTGTATCAACTTGATAGGAAAATTGCATCGTCTCTGTGAACTTATTGGTCCACTCATTTAACCATTTAAGTTTTTTAGCAGCCCTTTTATCATGCTTTTCTTTTTCAATGTCATAGAGAACAATTTGTCTGATAAGCGAATAAAGAATTTGAGCTTTCGCATAATCTAATTTTAAACAACTCAACTTTGATACATCATATTCATACTTATCTTTAGCGTGTTCTCCTCGCTCTAATTTCCTAGTATTTTGTATAACTATAAAATCATTTGTGCATGCTATTACGAAAACTGCTATACCCACGTAATTTATACGCAAAAAGAACTCTTTCGCCTTGTTCTCCCTGGGAGCAGCCATTACTCCAGCAGCTACTATATCGATTCCTGTAAATACTGCGCTCGATACAGTAATCATGCGTAAAACTGCAGGTGTATTCCATGGAAGAATATCTTCTGGAGCTATTCGACTCAAATCACGGATGCTTTGGATATTAAGATCTTTGATTTCCATTGTCAGTCTTCGACAAAAATAAAATCCTCTTACAACACATTGATTAATAATTACTGGAATTGCTTGCCTTGCAATTTCCCCAAGGATACCAATCTCCATTCTTAAATCAAATGGGACTTCTGTACCCTTAATAATTTTGCCAAGTGCATCTCTCTTAGCCAAATATGTTCCATTAAACAACTTGGATATAAATTGTCTAAAATTACCCTCATCATTTGCTGAATCTTTGAAAAATGGTAGTGCTGATAGCTCTTTTATTAGAGAAACTATAGGACCAGGGATTCCCGTTCCTTTACCAAATGTTCCACTAGAACCAGCCATGTCACTAACCATATGGAAAAACCATTCAATAACACCAAATACTATTTTCTCATGAATATTTTTTCCAATATATTGCCTATGAGATTCTGAGATAGGGACAACTAATAAGTTTCCTTTAGTGTCAGTTCCAATTGATAACTCAGTAAATTGAGTAAAAATAGAAGCAGCACATCCACCGATGCTAAAATGGTGAGAAAAATCTCGAAGGTGATGTTGGCGTCCACCTCCAAACTTATTTGTATTTCCATCAGCGGCCATAGGATGATTATTTTCTAAATAAGCTATTGCTTCTTTTAAGTTATCTCCTTTATAACCATCGGCTTGAGCAATCTTCAGTACAAAATTATTAACCTGCTTTGTTCCCCATTCACTAGCACGTTCAAGAGAAAACTTGCCTGTAAATACAACGTCAATTACTCCAGCAATTACTCCACTTGAAACAGCAACAATATAGTCAAGTTTATCTGCCTCATTTACATGTGACTCCCATTCAATTTGTTCACAAAGTCGTTCTGGAACAGTGGGTGTATCTTCCTTAGAAACTAAATTCGTTCTTAAGCTTGATGGAGCAGGTAATAATCGCTGATTTGGAGTTACGATATTATAAAGAACAATTGGATTATCAATATTAGCGTCCATTAGTACCCTTCTTAATTGATAAAGAATTAAACCAAATCAATACTACAAAGCAAAATAAACTAAATCGATTTCTTTTAATATTAATACTCAGGAATACTAATCTACAGTTGATTTACTAACAGATTAAAACTTGCAAGCAAAAAGCCCTTCTCGCCAGATGACGAGAAGGGCTTTGTTTGTGCGACGATAACGTGCGCTGTTAAGACGCGTTGACGCACGGCGGACGCACGGCAACGTGCTCCGAAGCGCGGAAATCCACTGGAGCGTAACTAAGCGCGCCAGAGCTCGAAGAGCTTACTTCAAGAAATCCTTAACGGATGCAAGGACGCTCGGGGTATCCAGGCCGTACTTAGCAAGAACCTGAAGTGCTGGTCCGGACTCGCCATAGGTGTCCTGAACGCCAATGACCTTGACAGGAACAGGAGTGTTCTCGGAAAGTGCCTGGCAAACCGCACTGCCCAGACCGCCGATAACGGAGTGCTCCTCAATAGTCACAACCTTGCCGGTCTTTGCTGCAGAAGCGGTAATCAGCTCAGTATCCAGAGGCTTAATAGTGTGAATGTTGATAACCTCGGCGTTGACACCCTCTGCTGCTAGCTGCTCGGCAACCTCAAGAGCCACAGGAACCATAAGTCCGCAGGCCACCAGCGTAACGTCAGCACCCTCCTTAAGGACAATGCCCTTGCCAAGTTCGAAGTGGTAGTCAGGGTTGGCGTTGAAAACAGGAACAGGGAGGCGGCCAAAGCGCATGTAAACAGGGCCATCATGGTCGTAAGCGGCCTTGACGGCGGCCTCGGCCTCAACAGCGTCGGATGGAATAATGACCGTCATGCCAGGAATGGTACGCATAACAGCAATATCCTCATTGCACTGGTGAGTAGCGCCGTCCTCTCCTACCGAGAGGCCTCCGTGGGTAGCGCCAATCTTGACGTTGAGGTGCGGGTAACCCACTGAGTTTCTAATCTGTTCAAACGCACGACCAGAC
>BNJU01005313.1_pt1 | contig 30434 bp, 44 predicted proteins | sample 8539281 | NCBI WGS metagenome assembly BNJU01 (sample SAMD00202456, study PRJDB9452) | human saliva metagenome | isolation source: human saliva | place: Japan
TTTTTATAAGACATTCCTTTTTAACAAAAGATAGCAAGAAGTCTCCGACTTCTATAAGTGGGAGATGAATTGCTTTTTATTGAAAAAAAGGATACATCTATGCTACAATTTTTTGTATAAAAATATTGAAGAGAAATAATTAAAAAAATAGTATTCAAAAATCAAAAGGAGGTGTAATTTTATGAAATATAATTTAGCATTCAAATACAGAATTTATCCAAATAAAGAGCAGGAATTATTGATAAATAAGACTTTTTGGATGTGTTCGTTTTGTTTACAATACGATTTTGTGTATCGCTAATAAAAATTTATGAAGAAACTGGAAAAAAATAAAATAATTACACCTGCCAGTTTGAAAAGTGAAAAATCAATTTTTTTAAAAAGAAGTAGACAGTTTGGCACTTTCAAATGCTCAATTGAATGTAAAACGATCGTTTATGAATTTCTTTCAAAAAGAGAGCGAAAGTTTCCAAAGTTTAAATCTAAAAAAAGAATAATGTTAAAAGTTATACGACAAATTGTGTGAATAATTCAATACGAATTGAGGAAACAAAATATTTGGTTTTGCCAAAATTGAAAAAAAGTTAAATTAAAATATCATAGAGAAATACCGAAGGATTACAAGATAAAGTCAGTAACATTGACAAACAGTAATGGAAATTACTATGTTTCCATCTTGACAGAATTTGAAAAAGAAATTCAAAAAAATCCAAGTAATGATAAAGTGATTGGATTTGATTTTTTTCAATGTCTGAATTATTTGTCAGCTCTGAAAACCAAAGAGCTGATTATCCAAGATATTTTTAGGATGTTGGAGAAAAAAATTGAAAAAAATTACAAAAATCATTATCGAGAAAAAGTAAAATTTTTCTAAAAAAATTGGTATAAGCAAAAAAAGCGAAAATATCAAAAGTTACATGAGTATATTAAAAAAATTGTCGAAAAAGATTTTCTGCATAAATTATCAAAAAAATTGTCTGAAGCGTATAATGCTGTAGTTGTTGAGGATTTGAATATGAAAGGATGAGTCAGTCATTAAATTTTTGGTAAAAGTGTAGGAGATAATGGATGGGGAATGTTTTTTTGAAAATGCTTGAGTACAAGTTGATGTTTTTAGGAAACAATTTTTTTGAAGATAGATAAGTGGTTTCCATCGTCGAAAAACTTGCAGTAAATGTGGAAATATTAAAGAGGAACTGAAATTATCAGAAAGAAGTTATAAATGTGAGTGCTGTGGGATTGAAATTGATAGAGATTACAATGCGGCACTGAATATAAAAAGACATTGGAAAATTGATGTTGAAATATTAAAAAAATAAAAAGAAGACAGGGTAGGGAACTACCCGAAGAGCTAGTAAATATATTTGGCTAACAAAAGCAGATACTTCCAGAAGCTCCCGCTTCTAAAAAGCGGGAGTAGTTCACTATTAATTAAGTAGAAAGAGAAGAAGATGGAAAAAAATAATAGGAATAAATCCAGTAATAGAAGTGTTGAAATCTGATAAGAATATTGAGAAACTGGAGATTTATAAGAAGATAAGGAAGGAAACAATTAAGGAAATATTGAATTTGGCAAGTAAAAGAAATATAAAAATATTTTATTAAATAGTGCAGGAACACTCGCGACTTTAGTCGTAAGATGAATTGCACGAAAATTTTAGTAAGCATATAGGGAAACTTGTATGTAGACACGGAGCAAAACCGTACAACAAAGAAACTGAATTGCTGGGAACTCTTAAAGCTAGTATAACCACAACATAATATCTAAGTGAGAATATATGGTATAAGTGTGAAGGTAGCGAAAGCAGAAAAAATATACTAGATGGTGCAAGGTTAAATCCTAAACATTATGATAATAGACAATCAGCAGCTAAGCCTGAAAAGGAAAGTTCAACGACTATCCCTCGTGAGGGGAGTACAATACAAGTGATTGGTATTGGAAGTGGTTTCGCCTAAGTCCTTGAAATAGGATATGGATAAGATATAGTCTGTGCTTGTTAGAGATAACAAGAAGTTCATAAGAGAACTGCATAAATGGTAGCGTATTTATGTGAACAACACTTCCCACTGTTGTGGGGTTTTAAAAACTTTAAAAATATTTAAAAATAAATAAAAAATATTACTTTTTTGACAGATAAAATGTAGAATACATGATATAATATCTCTGATGAAAAAGAGGACTATATCAAACAAACACAGGTAAACTCATAAATGCAGATTGTAATGGAGCATTAAACATATTAAGGAAAAGTAAAGTTGTGGACTTAAATGTCCTATACAATAGAGGTGAGCTGAACACACCTAAAAGAATAAGGGTAGTGTAAAGCTATCAAACTTCTTAGAAAATTTTTGAATATTTTTTTAAAGATTTTTAGAACCCCTGCGACTTTAGTCGTGGGAGGTTCAGACTGATAGACGAACTGAAAATTCACAAGGAGTTGTGGCTCTTATTTCAGAATTTGATTATTATGTAGATTTTTCTGAGTTCTTGGAAAAACTTTTAAGAAAAGAAAAGTCGATAGTTGTTGTACTGGATCAAATTCAGGATCCGAGAAATTTTGGGGCGATTATAAGAAGTGCGGAGTGCTTTGGAGTGGATGGAATTATTATTCAGGACAGAAACAGCGTGAAAGTTACGGAAACAGTTGTAAAATCATCGACAGGAGCGATTGAGCATGTGGATATTGTAAAAAGTTACAAATATTTCTGATACGATTGATAAATTAAAAAAAATATGGTTATACAGTTTATGGCGCAGAAGCTAATGGGCAAAATTATTATTATGAGGAAAAATTATCCAGAAAAAGACTTGTCTTGTGCTTGGAAGTGAAGGAAATGGGATGAGAAAAAAAGTAAAAAGAACATTGTGATAAAATTGTAAAAAAATACATTTGAATGGACAAATAAATTCATTGAATGTGTCTGTGGCTGGAGGAATAATATTGGCAGAGATATCAAAATAAAAACACATAGAAAGATATAATTAATATTCATGGTAAAATCTATAAATTACAAAGTAAAAACTTTACTATTATTATTTTTGGTATAATAAAAACAAATTATATTATAGACAATTATAAAAGTAAAAACACAAAAGAATACTGCATAATCAACTTTATAAACTTTTTATAAATGACAAAAGATTATATTAGGAGGAATTATGAAGGGAAATTTAGAAAGGTTAAAGAAAGCCTTAAAAAGCATTTGCAAAAGAGAATGAAAAGGATTTAAATATACGAATTTAGCAGTAATTGTGTTTTTTTATTAGCAGGAATTATAGGGAAGAGCAGAAAATTTTGATACTCTTTCTGTATATATAGATACTTCTGAAAAAAAGTAATGCTAGTATTCCAACTCTATCAGGATTAGGAATTAATAAAGTTAATGTGTATGTTGGATTAGAAGTAGCTAAAAAAATAATAATAAAAAAAGCTATTATGATAAGTGATAATAATTTAAAAAAATTTAATGATTTTATTTTTAAATAATTCTAATATTCCACAGATAAATTTTTTTATCATCAAGTCTTTCATGGCAGGTAGCAGTAGAAGAAGATAATTCAAATTTAATAAAAAAATGGTATTAAGTAAAATAACATATACAGATTTTTGCAGTTGAAAATGATTCAATTACTCATGAAATACTTGATTTGCTTGATCAAAATTATTCAACAGTTGATTCACATTCAAGAGGTAAAGAAGTATATAATTTTTCTGAATCAAATTGGTAATGAAGAAGGAGTTTTGTTTGCACAAACTATAGATAGCATATCTCCAAGAAAAAAATTAATAATAAAGATGAGTTTAATGCTTTAAAAAAAGGAAATGCAATTTGGTGTTCCGCAAAATATTAATGGAAATATACATAAAATAACAATTGATCCAACAGATTATTCAATTACAGAAAATGATATGAAAAATTTTTAAAACTAGTTATAATCAACTTTCAGATTATATTAATTTTGATATTGTTACCAAAGCATTTGACAATACAAAAAGAAGATTATGCAGTAATTTCACTATGGGATGAGCCTTATAAAGAAACTGTTTTAAAACCATTATTTACAGACTTGATGTACAATAGTGCATATTTAGTGATGAAAGATAACACTCCTTCAGATACTCTTTTAGGAGACACAGAAAACAAAAATTCTTTTTCAACCAAATATTTTTTTGCAACTACTCAATCTACATTTTGGAATGTTTATTTGCGAGGTGCGCAGTTTTTTTCTTAGAAAGAGTTTTTGAATAATGAGTTATTAGAAAGATTAGATGATAAAACATCTGAAACTTTAAAAAGTACTGGAAGAACTTTATGGAATAACATCAAATTCTGAAGAAAAAAACGTTTGATTACTAAAATTATGAACTTGGTGCGAAGTAATAATAAAGACACCAATTTTGTTCCTAGAACTTTAAGAGTGTTAAGTATGAAAAATGATACACAACAAAATAAAAAAATGATGATGTTATTCGCAAAAGTTTTAGAAATATTAGATGGAAAACAATATGCCAATACGCAGCAACGTGTTAAAGAAACTAGTGATTTGCTCAATAATGAATTTGAAGCTCAAAGAAGAAATGTAGGTACAGAAAGAGAAAAATACATTTAATATTTTTTTGGAGTTAGAAATAAGACAAAAATATTCTTCAGAAAATACTTATAATTATAAAAATGGAGCTATAGGGAATCACTTATCTAAATAAAAATGGTTTTGTATGCTGGTGTTATTCAAAAATAATTTTGATTTTGAAGATAAATCTAAATCTAAAGAAAAAAACAAACAATGTTGAAATTAGGTTTCTTTAAAGATATTCCGTTTGGAAATACAAATACATATTGGACTGTTGCAACAGAAGGATTTATTGGAAAAAAATGAAATGAAACGTAAATTCAATGTAGAAGGAGAAACATTTATAAATAAAAGCTGATTATGATACTTATGGTCTTGCATTAAAAAAATCGACTTTCAAAAAAATTTTTAATGTAACTTCAAATATGTCAGTTAATCCATATACTGGATTAGATATTGAATATGGTAAATTTAAAGATATTAAAAGAAAAAAAGTGGTGTAATAAAGTTAGATGTTAAGGGTAATAATTATACTTCAATTGCACCGAAAATTGGATTTGAAGTTAAATATAATAAACCATTTGCTAAACAGAGTGCATTTAATGTGGCTTTGGATACATCTTATGAATATGAGTTGGGAAATTTTTTTCAAAAACACAAAAATAAATTTAGATTTGCAGATAGTAAAATTTCTAAATACAATGACTTAGAAAAGCAACATTTAAAAAAAAGGGAAATTTAAAAACAGATTTGAAATTAGGGGTTAATAGTGAAATTGGGAGAATTTCTCTTAATTCTGGTTATGACGTACGTAAAAAAATAATTTTTAGAACAGGTTTAAATGTCAACTTGGATTTTTTAACAAAAAGATAGCAAGAAGTCTCCGGCTTCTATAAGCGGGAGATGAATTGCTTTTTGTAAAAAAATTGAAAAAAAGGATATATTTATGATATAATTTATTCAGTAAAATAATATAAAAGTAGGTAATAATAATATCATATAATAGTAATTATCATTCAGTATTTGATATAAATTATCATATAATTTTTTTGTATAAAGTATCGAAGAGAAGTCATTAATGATGAAATTTCTAATAGATTGAAAGAGATTTTTTTGAAAAAAATATGTCCGAAGTATAACATTGTTCTTAAAGAATGGGAACATGATGTTGATCATATTCATATGTTGATTAATGCTATGCCTAATACTGAACTTTCTAAGTTTGTAAATACTTATAAAAAGTGCTTCCAGCAGGTTGATAAAAAAAGAATTTCCTGAAATAAGGGGAAGATTGTGGAAAGAATATTTTTGGAGTAGAAGTTATTTAGTTGTAAGTGTTGGAGGTTCACCGTTAGAGATAATTAAAAAATATATTCAAAATCAAAAGGAGGTGTAATTTTATGAAATATAATTTAGCATTCAAATATAGAATTTATCCAAATAAGGAGCAAGAATTATTGATAAACAAGACTTTTTGGATGTGTTTGTTTTGTTTACAATACGATTTTTGTATACTGCTAATAAGATTTATGAAGAAACTGGAAAAAAATAAAAATAATTACACCTGCCAGTTTAAAAAGTGAAGACCAATTTTTTTGAAAGAAGTAGACAGTCTAGCACTTTCAAATGCTCAATTGAATGTAAAACGATCGTTTACGAATTTTTTTCAAAAAAAGAGCGAAGTTTCCAAAGTTCAAATCTAAAAAAAGAATAGTGTTAAAAAGTTATACGACAAATTGTGTGAACAATTCGATACGAATTGAGGAAAACAAATATTTAGTTTTGTCAAAATTGAAAAGAATAAAATTAAAATATCATGAGAAATACCAGAGAATTATAGAATAAAGTCAGTAACATTGACAAACAGCAATGGAAATTATTATGTTTCTATTTTTGACAGAATTTGAAAAAGAAATTCAAAAAAATGCCAAGTAATGATAAAGTAATTGGACTTGATTTTTTTCAATGTCTGAATTATTTGTTAGTTCTGAAAACCAAAGGGCTGATTATCCAAGATATTTTTAGAATGCTGGAGAAAAAAATTGAAAAAAATTACAGAAATCATTATCAAGAAAAGTGAGATTTTCTAAAAAAATTGGTATAAACAAAAAGTGAAAAATATCAAAATTGCATGAATATATCAAAAATTGTCGAAGAGATTTTTCTACATAAATTATCGAAAAAAATTGTCTGAAACATATAATGCTGTGGTTGTTGAGGATTTGAATATGAAAAGGGATGAGCCAGGCATTAAATTTTTGGAAAAAAAGTGTAGGAGATAATGGATGGGGAATGTTTTTGAGAATGCTTGAGTATAAACTGATGTTTTTAGGGAAACAATTTTTGAAGATAGATAAGTGGTTTCCATCGTCGAAAACTTGCAGTAAATGTGGAAATATTAAAGAGGAGCTGAAATTATCAGAAAGAAGTTATAAATGTGAGTGCTGTGGGATTGAAATTGATAGAGATTACAATGCTGCAGTGAATATAAGAGATGCTGGAAAAGAAATGTTGAAATATTAGGAAATAAAAAAACAGGGCAGGGACTGTCCGAAGAGCTTGGTAAATATATTTGGTTAACAAAAGCAGATACTTCCCAAGAAGCTCCCGCTTCTAAAAGCGGGAGTAGTTCACAATGATAGTATTTATAAAAAATCCAATTTCAAATACTTGAAAAATTAAGAAAAAAATATGGTATTATTATATGAAATATTGAAAATAATTATAGTTATAAATAGAAAGGAGCATAGGCAATTATGAAAAAAAGATTTACATCCATCATACGGATTTGTAGTATTTGAAGATACAAGTAACGGAGAAAAAAATTTTTTTAGGAAAATCAACTAAAACTTCTAAAAGAAACAATAACTTTTTGAAGGGCAAGAATATCCAGTAATAAAAAGTTGCGACAAGTTCAACTTCTCACCCATTCTATACTGGAAAATCTAAATTTGTTGATGAAACTGGAAGAGTTGACAAATTTAAGAAAAAAAATACAACTTATAATTTTTAAAAATATTGGAAACAGGGATAAATTATTCTCTGTTTTTCATTTTTATAGATAAAAAAATGTTCATAATTTTGGTAATTTTTAGAGGAGAGGAGATAAAATGGTAAAAAAAATTAATTTTTTTACTTTTGGTAGTTATAGGCATAATAGGTTATTATACTTCAAAAAGTATTACCACAATTATGATAATGGACGATATTATAATTGTGGAGGCGGATATTGTAAAAAAATAGAAGTTATCATCGTTATTATTATTCAAATGATGATATGCCTTGTGGCAGACATTATTATATGGGAAATTGAAAATATTAATGCAGTTTGCTGATCAATATTTTTTTGTTTTTATATGGTAAATTTATTGAATAGGGGTTAAGTCTTCTTATTTTTTTATTTTATTGAATTTTAATAGTTGACAATACATTTAATATTTGTTATTATATAATAAATCATTTTGAAAATTGAATCAAAAGAGTAATGGATAATTTTTTTAAATTTGACATTTATAGTTTGATTTTAAAAGATTTGGGAAAATAATTTAGTAGGATAGTAGGGTAGAAGAAATTTAAATTTATAGAAGAATAGAAGATAATTTAGTAGTTTAGAAAAAAATGTAGCATTGAAGCTTTAGAAGGAAATTGTAAAAAAAGTGGGAATTTACGGGTAATTAATTTTGAAAAAAATATTTAATGTTGTATATTTAAAATTATAAAATTGAATAATTTTTTTAGATTAATTCAATTATAATTGATGGATGTGGAGTTTAAAAATAGGATAATTGTTTAGAGTATTTTTATAAATTAATTTAGTTGGTGTAAATTTTAGCTGTAATAAATGAACTATTAAAGTATTGTAAAATGTATAAATAAGTATTGATATATAGATATTTAGATTTTATCCTCTCCTAAAAGTTATTTTTTTAAGAGAGTTTTTTTATAAAAAAAGTTAAAGAAATGAGGTAGGTAAGGATGGTTATTACAACTACGAATGAAGTCCAGGATAAAAAAGTTGTGGAATACAAGGGAATTGTCTTTGGAGAAGTTATTTCGGGAGTTAATATGTTTAAGGATTTGGGAGCAAATTTGAGAAACATATTTGGAGGAAGATCTAAAGGATATGAAAAATGAACTTTTGGCTGCTAGAACAAATGCTTTGGAGGAAATGGAAAGCAGAGCGGTGGCTATGGGTGCAAATGCTGTTATTGGCGTAAAAATGGATTATGAAGTTTTGGGAGCGGATAACGGAATGCTTATGGTAACTTGCAGTGGTACAGCTGTAGTTGTAGATTAATTTATAAAAAAATAAAAAAATAAAAATAAAAAGAAGAACAGGAGAAAGAATGATGATTATTAAAGTAGATGGTGGAATTGATGAAAAAAAGTTTTGGAAAAAAAATGATAAATAGATTGGAAACTGAAAATAATGTTAGTGTAAAATTGATTGCTGGCAAAAGATTACTCGATTTTTAGGATTGGTTGGAGATATTAGCACAATTGATATTAAGCATATTCAATCGCTTGACTATGTGCTGGATGTTCAAAGAGTTCAAGAACCTTATAAAAAGAGCGAGCAGAAAATTCAAGCCAGAAGATACAATTGTAAAAGTTGGAAATGTGAAATTGGTGGAAATAATCTTGTGATGATGGCAGGGGCCTTGTTCTGTTGAAAATGAAAAACAAATTATTGATACGGCAAAAAGCTGTTAAAGCTGCGGGAGCAACTATTTTAAGAGGTGGAGTAGTTAAACCTAGAACATCTCCTTATGCATTCCAAGGACTTGGGATGGAAGGTGTTAAACTTATGGAAAAGGCAAAAGCGGAAACAGGACTTCCAATAATATGTGAAATTATGTCAATTTCTCAACTTCATGAATTTGGTCCGCATGTTGACATGATTCAGCTTAGGGGCAAGAAATATGCAAAAACTTTGACTTGTTAAAAGAAGTTGGAAAAACAAATATTCCAGTGCTTTTAAAAAGAGGACTTAGTGCGACAATAGAAGAATGGCTTATGTCAGCAGAATATATTTTAGCTGGTGGAAATGAAAATGTAGTTCTTTGTGAAAGAGGAATTAGAACTTACGAAACAGCTTACAGAAATGTATTAGATTTAAATGCAGTACCAATGATTAAAAAATTAACACATTTACCAATAATTGTAGATTCAGCTCATGCGACTGGAAAATACTGGATGGTAAAACCACTTGCAATGGCAGGAATTGCAGCTGGAGCAGATGGACTTATGGTAGAAGTGCATCCTGAACCAGACAAGGCATTATCAGATGGACCTCAATCGTTGAAATTTAATGTATTTGAAGATTTGATGCAAGATGTGGAAAAAATTGCAAATGTGTTGGGAAAAAAACTTTTTAAATAATTTTTTTATGAAATAGTGCAAGAACACTCGGAACTTTAGTTGTGAGATGAATTGCACGAAAATTTAGTAAAGCATATGGAAAAAAATTTTTAGTAGATAAAATGTAGAATATATAATATAATATCTTTGATTTGAAGACTGTAATGGAGTATTAAATATTCTAAAGAAAAAGTAAAGTTGTGGACTTAAATGTTGTCCTATATAATAGAGGGCGAGCTGAACACGCCTAAAAAGAATAAGGATAGTTGTTGTGCTATCAAACTTCTTAGAAAAATTTTTTTAAATACTTTTTAAAGATTTTTAGAACCCTGCGACTTTAGTCGTGGGAGGTTTAGAATTGAATAAGATAACATAGGAAAGGAAAATTTATAAATTTTGAAAAAAATGGAAGATAGAGAATTGCTAAAAAAATAAAGATTGGGAATGAATTAAAGCAAAAGACAGAAGAAATGACAACAAGGCAAGAAATGTTAGATTTACTAAAAAAATATGATGAATATGTATTAGATTATCCAGAAGAATTAAGTGGTTATGGTAATCGTTCTGTAGTGTTGGAAGCATTGGGATTATATCAGTTGGCGCTTAATGATTTAAATGTTGTTACTCAAATGTCTCCAAATTTACATAGAGGATAGCTAAATAAGGCTTTAATAATGCTTAGATTAGGAAGATTAAAAGAGGATGGCAATATTATGAGTGGCGTCGAGGAATGGTAATTGATAATAACGATTTTTTTGCAAAAAAATAATGAAATCGGATTACCTTACTGGAGTGGTGAAAAAGAATACTGAAAATAGTAAATTATTTGTTTACGCAGAACAAGGATTAGGAGATAATATTCAATTTTTTTAGATTTATTTTAGAATTAAAAAAATAGAGGAATACATGTTTTCAGTTTTAAATAAAGTTGAATTGGATACTTTGTTAAGATATAATTTAGAAAAACATAATATTGAAGTTTTTTTGAAAATGGTGCAAAAATTAACACCAGATTTTAAATACTATGTTTTTCTCAATGAGCTTACCGTATTGTCTCCAAATAGATAGTATTGATAAAAATACCATATAAATCGAAATACATAGATATTCCACCTCAATTTGAGGAAAAAAATGGAAGAAAAAAATTAAGATATACGAAAAAAAAAGAAAATTGGAATATTTTTGGACAAGCGATTCAGAACATAAAAAAAGTAGATTTAGAAATGTGCCTTTTGAAAAAAATAAAAAAATTATTTTCACTTGATGCCAAATTTCATTGTTTACAAAAAAAGTGTAACTGAAGAAGATAAAAAAAGCTGGAGAAAAAAATCAAAAATTTATATTTTTTTGGAATACTGAATTGGAAAGATTTTTTTCAGATACAGCAGCATTAATAGATCAAATGGATTTAGTTATTACAGTTGATACTTCAGTAGCCCATCTTGCTGCAGCAATGGGAAAACCTACCTGGATTATGTTAGCTTATCATCCTGATTTTTAGATGGTTGTTAGATAGAGAAGACAGTCCTTGGTATGAAAGTGCCAGATTATTCAGACAAGATGAAAAATTATGAATGGGACAGTGTAATAGAAAAATCAAAAATGAATTACGTGAAATTTTTATAATTTGTTCTTACAAATTTTTAGAATATAATGTATTCAAAAAAACTTTGTAACTTCAATTGTAGGAAGTTAAGAAAAAGAGGTAATAAAGTTTTGGAAAAATTTAAAAAGAAATACAAAAATTTGACAGTGACGATTGTCGGGCTTGGAGTGATTGGAGCGGCTTTTTGCACAGAGTTTTAGGAGATTGGTATTAAGACGATTTATGGAATTGATATTGATGAGGAAACTTTGAAAAAGGCAGAGGAGAAAAAAATATGATAAATAAAGGGTTTCTTGAAACTAAGGACCCTTTGGAAAAAAATCAGATTTTGTTGTAATTACTCTTTATCCTAACTTGATGAAATCGTTTTTTTGTGAATAATATTGATAATTTTAAGGAAAATGCTATAATTACTGATGTTGTGGGTATTAAGGAGAAAATTATTGGAGATATTGATCCGATTATTGAGGAAAGTAATAAAAAGAATGGGAAAAATATTGACTTTATTTTTGGGCATCCGATGGCAGGGCGTGAAAAAAGAGGAATTGATTTTGCGGATAATCGTGTTTTTCAAAATGCAAATTATATAATTATTAAGGATGAAAAAAATAAAAAAGGAAAAATTTGGAATTACTTTTCAGAAATTGTAAAGATTGATGGGATTTCAAGAAAGTTAGTTTTCTTACGGCACAGGAACATGATGAGATTATTGCGTTTACGAGTCAGCTTACTCATGCGATTGCGGTTTCGCTTGTGAATAGTGATAGTGAGAAGTATGATACAAATCGTTTTATTGGGGATTCTTATCGAGATTTGACAAGAATTGCAAAAATAAATGAAGATTTGTGGGCAGAGCTGTTTATGGGAAATAAAAAAAATCTTTTGAAAATGATACAGCAGTTTGAAAAGGAATTGGATGTAATTAAAGATGCCTTGAAATAATAATGATTTGGGGACATTAAAAGAGAAATTTATAATTTCTACGAAACGTAGGGAGAAAATAGATTAATAGAAATTAATTTGGGAGGAATGAAATGGAAAATAATTCTGAAAAGAAAAAGTATTTGAAAACATTGATTGGAGATAATATTTATTTTTCACCAATTTCTCTTGATGATATTGAAGAGTACACTGAGATGATTAATGATATAAAAGTTTCAGTTGGTTTAGGCTCTGTTTCTTATACAAATATTACAGATTTTGAAAGTGAAAAGGAATTTTTAACGTCAATAAAAAAAGAAAAAATATTTGCTGTTAGACTACTTGAAAATGATGAACTTTTGGGAAATATTGGATTTAATTCATTAGATATGGTAAATAGAAACGGTGCATTGGGAGTTTTAATAGGAAATCCTAAACATCAGCGAAAAGGTTATGGAACAGAGGCTCTGAAATTAATACTTGATTATGGTTTCTCATTTTTTTAAATTTGAGAAATATATCGCTAAAAGTATTTCGAATATAATGAACCAGCCTATAATTTGTATAAAAAAATTGGCTTTTAAGGAAGTAGGACGGTTACGGAAAGCGGTTGAAATTATGGGAAAAACTTATGATATTATTATAATGGATATGTTAAAAGAAGAGTTTCAGTCGGTTTATATAAAAAGAGAACTTGAAAAAAAGATATAACTTGAAATAAAAAAATTATATAGTAAAAATCATTTTAAATTGTTGGATTTAGTGGTTTTGCTATATTTTTAATATACAATTGTTTTTAGAAAAAAATATGTTAAAAACTATTTAAAATTAAACTGTTAAAAAAATTATGTAAATTTAATGGTTGAGTAAAATATTCATAGTTTTTTTGAGTTTAGTTTTAAAAGCAGCTTTTACTATAATATTGATTTGAAATGTAAATTTATTATTGAATGAAAAATTATGATTAAAAGGATGGATAAATTATGGAAAAATTACATGTTGGATTGGGAAAAAAATTCTTATGATATTATGATTGGGGAAAAATTTTTTTGAGGAATTTCCAAAATATATTGGAGAGGTTTATAGTGGGAAAAAAATTGTTTGTAATTACAGACTCAAATGTTCATGAGATTTATGAAGAAAAAGTATAAAGAAATGTTTAAAGGATTTAATTATAGTATATTTGTGCTACAAGCTGGGGAAAAACATAAGCATATTGGGATAATGCCTTCGATTTACTCGGCTATGGTGAATGAAGGACTTACGAGAAAGGATATGGTTGTTGCGTTTGGTGGCGGAGTTGTTGGAGATATTGCTGGATTTGCAGCGGCTAGTTATATGCGTGGAATTGGGTTTATTCAAATTCCTACGACAATTGTTTCACAAGTTGACAGTAGTGTTGGTGGAAAAGTTGGAGTTGATTTGCCAGAAGGGAAAAATCTTGTTGGGGCATTTCATCAGCCAAAACTTGTTTTAATTGATAATTATTTTTTAAATACATTAACTGATAGATATTTTTACGATGGATTTGGGGAAATTGTGAAATATGGATGTATTTATGACAAGAATTTTTTTGATAGACTTGTGGAAATTGTGGAAAAAGTTGGGGTTTCGCAAGATGATGAAAATTATATAAAAAAATTGCGTGAACATTTGATGAAGTATGTGAATGAGCTTGTTTATCGTTCTTGTGAGATAAAGAAGGAAGTTGTGGAAAAAGATGAGAAGGAAAGCAACTTGAGAATGATATTGAATTTTGGGCATACGATTGGTCATGCGATTGAGCAGTTTACAAATTATGAAAAATATTCGCACGGAGAGGCGATTTCTGCTGGGATGGTGGATATTACAAAAATTGGAGAGAAAAAAGGGTTTACTAAAGAAGGGGAAGCTGTGAAAATTGCGAAATTGCTTAAAGCATTGAATTTGCCAACTGAAATTGAGTATCCGAAAGATGAGATTGCGAAGATTATGAAAAGGGATAAGAAAAGTACGAGTGACGGGATTAATTTTGTGATTTTGAAAGAGATTGGGAGAAGTTGAGATTATGAAGATTGGGGCGGAAGAGATTTTTGAGTAAATTTTAGGTTGTAAAAAAATTATATATACTAAAAAAATAAAGAATAGTTTTTAGATCTTGGAGGAAGTATGTTTTTTATCAAAATTAAAAAAATCAAAAAAATTTTAGAAAATACAAAGAACTTGAAGTTTCTTTTTAAAAAAAGGACTTAATGTTTTGATAGGCGAAAAATGACGGAGGAAAAAAACGACTATTATTGATGCAATTAGAATTTTTATTAGGGACACAAAGTCAAGAATATTATCGTATTGATGAAAAAGGATTTTAATGATAAAAATTTAGAATTAGAAATAGAATGTATTTTTTTAAATTTCAAGATAAAAAGTGAAAAAAAGTTGCTAAATTTTTGGAATGGATTACTTTTGATAATGAGGATAAACCTATATTAATTGTAAGATTAAGAGCATATATAAAAGATTTTTATGATAAAAAAAGAAATAACAGCTGGAGAAAGTGGAACTGATAGTAGATTTTATTTAACGGACGAATTAAGAGCAACTTATTTAAAACCTTTAAGAGATGCCGATGAAGAATTGATTTCAGGAAGATATTCAAGATTATCTCAAATTTTTAAAAAAATCATAAATTATTTTTTTAGGAAAAGAAAAAAACATGAATTTATAGATATTATGAAAGAATTTAATTTACAAATAAATAAATATTTTTTTCTGAAAATGGAGATGGGAAAGAGGTAATTTCTACAATTGATGAACATTTAAGTGATTTTTTTAGGAAAAGAAAAAAATGATGATTATAAAACAAACATAAATATTACAGAAAATAATCTATTTTCTATATTAAATAGCCTAAATTTAAAAATTGAGTGAAAATAAAAATAGGTTTAGGAACATTAAATCAATTATACATGGCTTTTAGAATTATTATTGTTTGAAACAGAAGGAAATATTTTTGAATCTTTTGCTTAATTGAAGAATTGGAAGCACATTTGCATCCGCAAGCACAACTAAGAACTATAAAACATTTTTCAAAATAAAAAAACAACGAGAATAATCAGATAATTTTGACAACACATAGTATTACTTTTGGCTTCTTCGGTAAAACTAGAAAAATTTAATTTTATGTAAAAATAATAAAAGCATATTCAATGAGAGCGGAATATACAAAACTAGAGGAGCATGACTATAAATTCTTGGAAATGTTTTTTTAGATGCTACAAAAAGCCAATTTATTTTTTTGCAAAAAGGAGTTATTTTTAGTAGAAGGAACTGCTGAGAATATTTTTAATTCCAACTATTGCAGAAATTATAGGAAAACCACTTCACGAATATGGTATTTCAGTTGTTAATGTGGGAAATATTGCATTTTTTTAAATATTCAAAAAAATATTTTTTTGAGAAAAAGAAGAAGAAAAACTAGATATACCAGTAGCAATAATTACAGATTTAGATATAAAAGATAATCATAATTGTAAAGGAATTGTACTAGGAACTAAAAAAATCTTAATCTTTTTATCAGAGTTTTTTAAAAGTAAAAATTGGAATAAAGATTTATCTTCTTTGAAAGATGAAATATTTTTTTAGTAAAGATGAATTAAAAATGCAGTTAAAAGAGTTTATGAAAAAAATAGGTTACCTAATGGCTCAGAAGATTTAATAAATAAAGAAATAGAAGAAACGGATATAAATATAGAAAAGTATAGGGAAATAAAGAGAAACAAGAAAAATAGAAGAATACAGTATAGATAATATACGTGCTTTTTATAAATAAAAAAACAAACTTTAGAATATGATATATTAATGGGAAATTTATGTGAAAAAAATTTTTATAGGGCAATTTTATTAACAAAGAAAAAAAGATGATAATAAGATAGATGAGGAAATAGAAAGAATTAAAAAGTCTTGATTGTGAAAATAGAGCAAAAAGAAATATTTAAAGAAAAATTTTTTTATAGTAATTATGAAAAAAATCAAAAAAAGAAAATTATCAAAAGCAGAAGTAGCTTTTAAATTTTTTTCTTATATTTTTAAAAAAATGAAGAACCTGAAAAATCAAAAAGAAATATTTAAAGATGAATATTTTTAGATACATAGTAGAGGCTATAGAATATGTTACAAAAAGGAAAAAAACAGTGATGTTAATGAGTAAGAATTATGAAAATATAACAGATGAAGAAATAGAAAAAAAGCGTATGAATTGTTATTTAATAAAAAAAGGTAGTTTTGATATAGAAAGAGAAAAGATAATTAAATCAATGGAAAGTTGTTATATAGAATCTGTACCTGGCTCTGGAAAAAAACAACGACTTTAGTTACAAAAATTACTAATTTTAGCTGATAAATTAAGTAAAGGTAATTATGAAAAAGGGAATTTGTGTTTTAACTCATACAAATGTAGGAATTAATATAATCAAGAAAAAAATTAGGAAAAAAAGGAGATATTTTATTTAATTATCCTAATTTTATTGGAACTTTACAGAGCTTTATCGATATTTATTTAGCTATTCCTTGTTATAAAGAAAAAAATTTAAGAAACAAGTAGTTATAATAGATGACAATTATGTAGATAAATATAATGAATCACTCATTATAAAAAAATTGGAAGTTAAAAAGTTTTATAAAAGGTACAAAACAAAAATCCAAAAAAATACAAATATAGAAGACATATATTTTTAATTTTTAAAGAAGAAAAAGTTTTGTTATGGAAAAAAATAGAACACTTTTTAAGAGAGGCAACAAATGATAAATATAAAACTTTCTATACTCGTATAGAAAAGGGAATTTTTAAAAATATAGTGAAGCAGTACAATTGGGGAAATATATCTAGATAAATATTCTGTTTTTAAAAGAGTATTTTTTTCTGAAAGATTTTTCTTTAATATTAGTTGATGAAATGCAGGATACTAAGGAAACAGCTTTTTGAAATTTTTGGAAACCCTTTTTGATAAGAAAAAAACTATCGTTCAGTATATTGGTGATAGTAATCAAAAATATAAATAATGGAACAGAAAAACTGGAACAAAGAAGAAAGTACTATAAAATACAATATGAGTTCAAGTAAAAGATTTGGAGAAAATATTGCAAAAATTTTTTTAAATATTATAAAAAAACGACGATAAGATAAAAGGAAATCAAGAAATTCAAGATTTTAAACCTATTTTTATTTTTTTATAATGAGAAAATTTTACTAGAAAATGAAAAAAATGGGGATAATGTTATTTTTGATAAATATATTGAAGTTATAAAATCAAGAAATTTGGATATGAAAGAAAAACCAATTTTTTTAAAGTAATTGGAAGAATTGGTAAAAAGAGATGAAGAAAATAAAGTTAGTATCTACAATTATTTTTAAAAAAATTTTTCAGAGTAAAAAGTAACCCAAATAAAGATCTGTTATTTGGAACTGTTAAAAAAATAGAAATAATTTTCAATCAAGTACAAAAACAAATTATACATAAAATAAAAAAATGAAATGAATTATTTTTTTGAGGAAAAAAATAAAAATAGAGTATGGTTTAAATGATATTTTTAAAAGATGATAAAAATAAAATAGAATTACATCTAATTATTTATAATTATTTAAAAAGAAAGAATATTGATGAATTGAATCGAAGGATAGATAATTTTTTTAGAAGAAAAAAATTGAGGATAAAAATAGATAATAAATTTAATTTTGAAGATAAAATTTTTTTGTAAAGATGAAGAAGAAAAATGTTTATAGTAAAAATGGGATAAAATTAGAAATAGATACTGTAAATGGAGTAAAAGGTGAAACTCACACTGCAACTTTATATTTGGAAACTTTTTTTCAGAAAAATGACGTTGAAAAATTTTTTTCAAAGATTTTTTTGAAAATAAAGAAATAAAAAAACAAGCTAAAGAAAGAAATAATCATTTATATGTTGGTTGTAGTCGTCCTAAATATTTATTATGTATAGCATGTAAAAAAATTGTGATATAATAACTAGATATAAAGAAGAATTAAAAAGAAATTTTTTTGAAATAATAAATTTAGGAGAAGAAGAATGTCAAAAAAATTAGAATTAACTTGGGTTGGAAAAAGATAAAAAAATATCAGTGGAACCAAGAATATTAATTGAAAATAAAAAAATTGTCTAATATTGAAAAATAATGAAAATACAGAAAAATATGCTGATACATGGGGATAATTTATTAGCGTTGAAAGTATTGGAACCAAAATATGCAGGAAAGATAAAATGTATTTACATTGATCCACCTTATAATACTGGAGCAGCATTTGAGCATTATGATGATAACTTAGAACACAGCATTTGGTTGGGATTAATGAAAGAAAGACTTGTTATTTTTGAGAAATTTGTTAAGGGAAGATGGTTTTATTGCTTGCCATATTGATGATTCAGAGGAGCATATTTAAAAGTTCTAATGGATGAAATTTTTTTGGTAGAGAAAATTATCAAACTAGTTTTTATGTGCGTGTTAGGTATTCTGGAAAAAAATCTTGAAACAAGATATGAATTATCATAAAGAAATAGAACAAATTCATATTTATAGAAAAGAATATGGAGCAATTCCTAATTTAAATATTCAAGAAACAGGATATGATCAATTTAGATATTATATTAAAGAATTAGACAATGGAAAAAAATTATTAATTTAGGAGGAAAAAAAGTTGAAATCTTTGAAAAAGGTCAATATAAGTTAGAAAAAGGTAAAGGAACAGAGTATGGATTAAAAGAAATATGGGCATCAGGAACAATATTAGATGGTAATTCTTCTGGGAGATTTTTTTAGAGATTATTTAGACGGACGAGTTGCAGAAGATGGATTGGGAGTATTGTATAAAGTTTGGGGAATTGGAAATGACAGATTTGACTATAGGTATTTTACAGGCCCTAAAAAGAACTAATGCTACTAAGGGAAAAATATTATCAAGGGGTACCTGTGGAACAATTAGGAAAAGAAAAAAATAGAAAAAAAGACTGCCAATAAATAATTTTTTTGATTTAGCAGGAAATTTTTGGGAATTGTCGTTTAGAAGGAGGGTAGACTTTAGAAGTGGTAAGAAACCTGAAATATTATTAGAATTAATTTTTAAAATATTTTTTTCTAATCCTAATGATATAATTCTAGATTCATTCTTAGGTTCAGGAACAACAGCGGCAGTAGCCCATAAAATGAATAGAAAAATATATTGGGATTGAAATGGGAGAGCATGTCTATACTCATTGTAAAGTTAGACTCGATAAGATAATTTCTGGGGAAGATAAAGGTGGGATAACTAAAAAAATGTAAACTGGCAAGGTGGTGGTGCGTATAGATTTTATGAACTTGCCCCTACTCTTATAAATAAAGATAAATTTGGAGAAATGGTAATAAATAAAGAATATAGTTCTGAAATGCTTGCAAATGCAGTTGCATTACACGAAGGATATAATTTTTAATCCAAATAAAGAAATTTTTTTGGAAACAATCTAAAAAGTACAGAGAATTCATATTTATTTGTTACAACAAAATATGTAGATATTAATTTTTTTAAATAGTATAAAAAAATGATATGGAAGATGAAGAATATTTAGTGATAGCTTGTAAAAAAATTATGATAAAGTATTAGAGAAAAAAAATATTCTAATATAGAAATTAAGAAAATACCTGAGATGTTACTTGAAAAATGTGAATTTAATGTAGAAAACTATAATTTGAATATTGTAAGTTTTTCCAGATTATTAGGAAAAAGCAGAATAAAAAAAGATTGAAATATTGTAAAAAGTTTCAAAATAATAAATAAAGAGTAGAAAAATACTCTTAAGGAGAAAAAAAATGTCAAAAAAATTAGAGTTACACTGGATTGGAAAAGATAAGGAAATATTAGTTGAGCCAAGAATATTAATTGAAAATAAAGAATTATCCAATATTGAAAAATGATGAAAATACTGAAAATATGTTGATACATGGGGATAATTTATTAGCATTAAAAAGCGTTAGAACAAAAAAATATACAGGAAAAAGTGAAATGTATTTATATTGATCCACCTTATAATACAAAGAGTGCATTTGAGCATTATAATGATAATTTGGAACATAGTACTTGGTTATCACTTATGAAATCTAGACTTGAAATACTTAGAAAGTTACTTAGAGATGATGGTGGTATATTTGTACAGATTGATGATAACGAACAAGCATATTTGAAAGTTTTAATGGATGAGATATTTGGAAGAGATAAATTTTTTTAAATACTATATCAGTTAAAATGAGCGAAGCCTCAGGAATCAAAATGACACATGCAAGTAAACGATTACCCAAAATAAAAAGAGTATATACTGGTGTATAAAAAAAGAAGATCTGGTTTTTAAATGAAGTAAAAATCCCTAAAAAAACTTGGGATAATGAATATAAAACTATAATTACAAATATAACAAAAGAAGAGATATCTTTTATTAAGTCAGTATGTAAAAAAATGAAAAAAAGATCTGAAAATGAGATAAAAAAAAGTAGATGAGCTACTTGATAAAGCTAAATATAGTTCATTATCTGAAGTTTATAAAAAAAGAAAATATACAAGAAAAAGGATAAATTAAAGTTTAATTTTGACAATGCATACAGAATTTTTCGTACTACATCTGTAAGTGAAAAAGCAACTTTACAACTAGTCAAGTTGAAAAAGTTAAAAATATACTAATGTATTTTTTTCTCAAATAACACCTCAAAATAAAAATGTATATTATAAAAAGGAGATTTTGATGAAAACAAGAAGAAACCACGTACACAAGTTATTTTTCTGATGATTATTTAGAATATAACCCAGGAGATTTTTTTGGACAGATATAAAAAAACAACAGGATTAGATAATGAAGGAGCTGGGGTAGAATTTAAAAATAGTAAAAAAACCTGAAGCTTTTAATTTCAAGAATCTTAGAAATGATAACAAATGAAAATGACCTTGTTCTAGATTCATTCTTAGGTTCAGGGACGACAGCAGTAGCTCATAAAATGAATAGAAAATATATTGGAATCGAAATGGGAGAACACGCCTATACTCATTGTAAAGTCAGACTTGATAAGGTAATTTCTGGAGAAGATAAAGGTGGAATAACTAAAAATGTAAACTGGCAAGGAGGTGGAGCATACAGGTTTTACGAATTAGCTCCTACTCTTATAAATAAAGATAAATTTGGAGAAATGGTAATAAATAAAGAATATAGTCCTGAAATGCTTGCAAATGCAGTTGCATTACACGAAGGATATAATTTTAATCCAAATAAAGAAATTTTTTTGGAAACAGTCTAAAAGTACAGAGAATTCATATTTATTTGTTACAACAAAATATGTAGATATTAATTTTTTTAAATAGTATAAAAAAATGATATGGAAGATGAAGAATATTTAGTGATAGCTTGTAAAAATTATGATAAAGTATTAGAGAAAAAAATATTCTAATATAGAAATTAAGAAAAATACCTGAGATGTTACTTGAAAAATGTGAATTTAATGTAGAAAACTATAATTTGAATATTATAAATACACCAATTTATGAAAAAGAGTTAGGAAGTGAGAGCAATGAATAAATTTCCGCAGTATGATTTGGAATACATTAGTGGAAGGATGTCTTTGCGTTCTCCACAAAAGGAATCGCTTAAAATATTAGATAATATTTTAAATAATATAAAATTATCTAAAAACATTGATATAGAAGAAGCTAAAATAAAAATAAATAGTCTATATCCGATATTTTCAGATTTTGAAAGAAATTTTTGTATCTCTTGCTTTTTGTATTGGCAACAGGAGTAGGGAAAAACTAGGTTAATGGGAACATTTATAACGTATCTTTATACTAACTATAACATTAAAAAAATTTTTTTGTAGTAGCTCCAAATAAAACGATTTATAATAAGTTAAAAACAAGATTTAGGAAATCCTTCAAATCCGAAATATGTGTTTAAAGGAATTGATTGCTTTGTTGTTAATCCACCAAAAAAATTTATTCTGATGAAGATTATAGAAATAAAAAAATATGGAATTATTTAGTCCAGATGTGAAGATATTTGTGTACAACATTGGGAAATTTAGTATTGAAAATGCTAAGATGCGTGCAGTAAATGAATATCTAGGAAATTCTTTTTTTGATGAACTTTCTAAAATGGAAGATTTAGTTCTAATAATGGATGAATCACATCATTATCACGGAGAAAAAGGAGCATTAGCATTAAATGAATTAAAAACCACTTTTTAGGATTGGAATTGACAGCAACTCCTTATTATAAAAATAAAATCAAAACAAGAAAAAAATTTAAAAATGCTGTTTATGAATATCCGTTGTCAAAATCAATAAATGACGGATATACAAGAACACCTTATGCAGTTACAAGGCAAGATATTCATTCTTATAATTTTGGTGATGAAGAGCTTGATAAAATGATGATTTCTGATGGAATAATTTGCCATAAAAAAATAAAACTAGAGTTAGAATATTATGCTAAAAAAATAATGGAAAACCCTAAAAGTAAAAGCCTTTTTATGATGATTGTTTGCAAAGATACAGAACATGCTACTAGTATATTTGAATATGTTACGAGTGATGATTTTATGAATGGAGAATATAAAGTGAAAACTTTAGTAATACATTCTAATCAATCCAAAAGCCAAAAGAGAAGAAAATATAGAAAAAAATTATTAAGTGTTGAAAGTTATGATAATCCTATTGAAATAGTAATTCATGTAGATATGCTAAAAAGAAGGTTGGGATGTAAATAATCTCTATACAATAGTACCCTTTGAGAACTGCAAGCTCTAAAAATTTTAAGAGAACAGATGGTAGGGAAGAGGCTTGAGGTTACCTTATGGAACAAGAACAGGAGTAAAGGAAATAGATTCTGTTATGTTGACTGCTCATAGTAAGTTTGATGAAATATTAAAGGAAGCACAAAAAGGAGATTCTATATTTAAAGAAGGAAATGTTATAAAGGTTGAAGAGATTGGGAAAGAAAATATATCATTAGCACAATTGGAAATTAAATTTCCTAAAGAAGAAATAAAAAAATATGTCAAGATATGGAAATTGAAGAAACAATAGAAAATGAGTATTTTATTGAAAAAAACTCAAAAAAATATAAAAAAAGAAATTTTAGAAGAGATAAGAAAAGATGAGATTTTAAGCAAAAAAATATAAATGTTCAGAAAATATTTAAGAAAAATAAAACAAGAAATAAATAATGAGAAAGATTTATCTGAAGTGTATAATGGAAATAATAAAACTTTTATTTAATAATTTTATAGAAAAAAACAAATTGAGGAAGTTGTAACTAAAAGTTTTGAAAAAAATTTATACCAATTCCACAAATAAAAAGTAAATGACAATGGAATAACAGAATACAAAATAGTGGACTTTGATTTAGAATTAGAAGAGTTTAGCCATATTCCAATTGAAAATGATTTGATAATTCAAAACTTAAAAGATATGAAAGATATAGAAATTATAAATAATGAAAATAAATATATAAGCTTTTTCTGATTTTTAATTCAAGAAAAGAATTAATAACAGAACTTCGTAAAAAAAGCCTGAAATTGATTATGAAAATTATTCAGAATTGTTATTTAAATTAATAGATCAAGTGTTAAATCATTATAGGAATAAATATAATGAAAATGAGGTGAAAAAAATATTATTTTTTTATGAATAAAATAGATATAGTTAATAAAATTTATAATCAAATTTTACAAGATAATCATTTTTTATGTACATCAAGGAATGTTTGAAGAAGAAGTAATAGATGTAAAAAGAAAAAAAATATTCAACCAGTTTACAAATATTCAAATGTAAAAATTATATGAAGATCCTGAAAAACATAAACTGAAAGAGACATTATTTATAAATATAGAAAAAGGAGTATTTAGTCAAGCAAAAATTTGATAGTGAACCAGAATTAAAGTTTGCAAGAATTATAGAAAAGGGATAAAGAGGTAAAAAAATTGGTTAAGACCTTCAACTAATGAACTTAATATTTATTATAATAGAAGTAAAAGATATGAACCAGATTTTTATAGTAGAAACAGAGGATTGTATCTATTTAATAGAAGTAAAAAGGTGAAGATAAAATAAATAATGCAGATGTAATTTCTAAAAAAAGAAAGAGGGATAGAATATTGTAAAATAGCATCTAAATTTTTCAAAGGCAAATAATTATAAAAAAATGGGAATATTTATTTATACCTGCTGGAAAAATTCAAAATAATAGTTCATTTAAAAATGTTAAAAGAAAACTTTATAGAAAAAAATAAAATATTTGATTTAATGAAAGAAGGCATTGTAATTAATTGAAATAAAAAGGAGACCAACTATGAAAATAAAAAAATAAAAACCAAGTACATTAAATGGAAAAATAGAAATACCACCGTCAAAAAGTTATTCTCATAGAGCGGTGATTGCAGCGGCATTAGCCGAAAGTGAGAAGAAGTCGATGATTGATAATTTAAAGTTTTCTGTGGATATTACTACAACAACGGATATTATGGAAAATTGGGGAGCGAAAATTAAAAGATTTGAAAGTGCTCTTGAGATTGTCGGGAATGATGGGAGAGTTGTTCCGAAGGATAAGTATGTGCAATGTAATGAGTCGGGGTCTACGATTAGGTTTTTGATTCCTGTTGGGATTACGAGCGAGAATGAATTGATTTTTGATGGGAAAGGGAAATTGGTGGATAGACCGCTGGATTCGTATTATAAAATTTTTGAGGAGCAAGGGTTAAAATATAAGACGACTGGTGGGAAATTGCCACTTACGGTTAATGGAAAATTGAAGGCTGGGAATTATGAGATTGACGGAAATATTAGTTCGCAGTTTATTACTGGGCTTTTGTATGCTTTGCCACTTCTTGATGGGGATTCTAAGCTGATTATTAATAAAAATTTGGAGTCGAAGGGGTATATTGATTTGACGCTGGAAATTTTGCAGTTGGCTGGGAATTGAGATAAAAAATAATGATTATAAATCGTTTGAGATAAAAGGTAATCAGAGTTATAAGCCTTTTGATTATACTGTTGAAGGTGATTATTCGCAAGTGGCATTTTGGATTGTTGCGGGGATAATTTCAGCAAATCGTGATAATGAAGTGAAATGTTTGCATGTGAATAAAAATTCGTTGCAAGGAGATAGGGAAATTATTGAGATTGTTACTAGAATGGGGGCAAATCTTGAGATTTTTGATGATTATGTGATTGTGAAGCCATCTAAAACAAAAGGAACTGTGATTGATATTTCTCAATGTCCTGATATTGCACCGATTTTGACTGTGCTTGCTGCATTGAGTGAAGGGGAGACTCGGATTATTAATGGAGAAAGACTTAGAATTAAGGAGTCAGATAGAATTACTTCAATAAAAACTGAGCTTAATAAACTTGGTGCGAATGTGGCTGAGGAAGGGGATAGCTTGATTATTCAAGGTGTAGAAGGATTTACTGGTGGAGTTACGGTGAGTGCTTGGAATGACCATAGAATTGCGATGTCTTTGGCAGTTGCGTCATCTCGATGCGAAAAAGAAATTGTTTTGGAAGAGGCTGAAAGTGTAAGAAAATCTTATCCGCATTTTTGGGATGATTTTGTGAAAATGGGTGGAGAGATTGAAATTGTTGAGAAGTAAAAAATTACAAATTAATTAAGAAAATCTTTTATTTTTTATATAAAGTTTGTTTATACAAATAATATTGAATAAATGAAAGAAAGAAGGAAGAGTTTATGAAATTAGATTGTAAAAAGAAAATATATTTTGGAATGATGGCTTTTTTTTGACAGGAATGGCATTTAGTACAGTTTCTTTTGCAAAAACTGTGAATAAAAGTAAAATTATAAAATCGGTTTCGGCTGATAATGCGATTGTTGATGTCAAATCTTATGGTTTTGTTGATTTAGAAGGTGCTAAAACTTCGGCAATTATTGTTGAGTATAATCAGAATATTAAAGCTGATTCTGTAAATAAAAATGATTATGAAATTACAGATTATGCGATTTACAGCGAGAAAAAAGATGGTTTTGAGAAGACTGTGGAAATTGATAGGGATAATACAAAAGGGAATGAAGGGCAAATCACAAAAGTTTATGTTAACGATAAGCCAGAAATTTCTAAAAATGGTGGTACTAAAGAAGGAAAATATGTAATTATTGAAGTGAATACAGATTATATGCTTACTGGACAAAATTTATCCTATACAAGTACAATGATGGCTGGTGTGAAACAAATTGGAGAAGTTGTTGGTAAGAATGGAAAAATTGCTGCTGGAACGAGGGAAATTTCAAATTATACTTTGGAAGATAAAACGCAAACTAGACCAACAGGTGAAACAGTTAAGCAAACTGTTATTAAAGCAGATAAAAATAAAATTATTTTGCCAGAGTTTGACAAAAATAGTGGGTGGAAAATAAATTATATTGGAAATGGTGGATTTAAAGCAACTAAGGCATATAGTGAATATACTGGGAAAATATGAGAATTTTTGAGTTACCTTATGCAATTTATGTTCCAAATAAAGAGGTTTTAGAAAAGAATAAAGGAAATATCTCGGTTGTACTTCATATGGAACACGCAGGAGCAAATGACATTGATCCAATGGCTTCGCTTACTTCTACAAAAGCGGCTACAAAAATGGCAAGTAAAGAACTTCAAGAGAAAAATCCAGCAATAATCATTGTTCCACAAGTTGAAGAAAGTCGTCGTTCTACAAATGATGTTGTTTCTTCAAGTGAAGCAAATACAGCAATTTGGGAACTTCTGGATTCTGTTTTGAAGGAATATAAAGGATATATTAATGAAAGCCGTATTTATGGAACTGGTCAATCTATGGGAGGAATGCTTCTTTTAGATATGGCGGCACAAAGAGATAATTTTTTTGCAGGAGTAGCAATTTTAGGATCTCAATGGTCTAATAATTATAATAAAGATTTTCAAAATAATGGTGCAGCAGCTCGTTCGCCACAAAATGATCTGATTAGTTTTAATGGATTTGGACTTGATAAAAAGAATTATCAGAATTGGTATTATATGATTTCTGATGATAATATATTGGTTCATACGGCTGCAGATGATTTGATGGCAACAAGTTTGTGGAAAAACAATTCAGGAATATTTTAAAGGCTACAGGAGTTGAAATTTCACACAACGAATGGGATCCTTATCTTTCTGTTGAAGAGCAAAAATAAAATTGATAAAAAAATGACAACTCATGATAATACAAAACCAGGTACAGGAATAAACTGGGGAGAATTTAGTAGAGGTTCTCATATGTCGACTTGGAAATATGGATATCAAATAGATTATCCATTTGAATGGTTATTTGAACAAAGACGTGAAACTGCTCAAGCTCGTGGAAAAAGTGGAACAACTAAAAAAATAAATGGATTGGTCGTGATAAAAAAATGGAAATATTAAAAAAAGGGTTCAGGAACTGCTGGATTGAACACGGCTCAATATACACCTAATGGAAAAAATGATACCTATATAGAAGATTGGAAACCTTATGTTATTGTAAGTAAATTGATAAGTGATATTCCAAATGCAGAAAAAATAGTATTGAATAATAGAACTGGTGAAAAAAATATACGAAAAAAATCATATTTAGAAATGGTTCATAAATTGTATAATTTACTTTTCAAAAAGAGGATAAAAAGAAAGTTAAAAATTATGATGAATTGGTAAAAGCAGAAAAATAGAATTTTAAATTTTAAAAAGAGAAGGAGCTAGAAAATGGGAGCAAATTTTGGAAAAAATTATAGAATTTCATTGTTTGGAGAATCGCATGGAACGGCATTGGGAGTGAATATTGACGGAATTCCAGCGGGAACTGAACTAGATTTAGAATTTATCTCGCAGGAAATGAAAAGAAGAGCACCTGGAAGATCAAAATTGACAACGCCTAGAGTGGAAAAAGATGAATTTGAGATTTTGAGTGGATTTTTTGATGGAAGAACGACTGGAACGCCACTTGCGATGATTGTTAGAAATTCTAATCAGCGGTCAAAAGATTACAGTGAATTGAAGAGAAAACCTAGACCAGGGCATGCAGACTGGAGTGGATTTAACAGATATAATGGGTTCAATGATATTAGGGGAAGTGGGCATTTCTCAGGACGGATAACGGCTTCACTTGTATTTGCTGGGGCGATTGCAAAGCAGATTTTGAAGGAGCATGGAATTTTGGTTGCGGCACATATTAAATCGGTGAAGGATATTGAAGATAGGGATTTTTTAGAAAGTGATATTACACAGGAAAATATTGATAAATTGAGAAATATGACTTTGCCTGTGTTGAATGAAGAAATTGTGGAAAGAATTGAGAAGGCTGTGGAAAAAGCTAGGGAAGAAAAGGATTCGCTTGGTGGAATTGTAGAAATTATGGTTACAGGACTTCCAGCAGGAATAGGAGATCCGTATTTTGAGTCGATGGAAAGTGAACTTTCGAGAATGATTTTTTCAGTTCCAGCCACAAAAGGAATAGAATTTGGAGCAGGTTTTGGAATTACACAAATGACTGGATATGAAGCAAATGATGAGATGTATTTTGATGAAAATGGAGAAATAAAATCATTTACAAATAATAATGGTGGAATTATAGGAGGAATAACGACTGGAATGCCAATTTCATTTAAAGTGGCGATAAAAGCCAACAGCTTCGATTGAAAAAAAGCTCAAAAAAACTGTAAATCTTGAAACTAAGACAGAATGATATTTTTGGAAGTGCATGGAAGACATGATCCAATAATAGTGCTGAGAGCAGTGCCAGTCTTGGAGGCAGCTACGGCGATTGTGATTTTAGACAGGGTTTTAGAAGCTAAAAAAACGTTCATTGTAAATAAAAAAATATAATAAATAAGCAAGAGATTTAATGTCCCTTGCTCTTTTTCACCTTATTTTCTTTTTTTACCTTTTTTTAAGTCTGCTTTTTTTAAATTTTTTTGTCATTTTTTAGCTTTATCTATTATTTTTGTCATTTTTTTATGCAAATCATCTTTTTTTCTAAAAATATACTCTTATCTCTAAATCCAATATCATAGCCTTTTTGGTTCAAAACCATTCTGTTTTTAGCCGCTTCAGTTTGTATCTTTATTTCCTGTTTTGTCATTTGATTTCCATTTTTTTATTTTTAAAGTACATTTCTGGATCAACTCTGTTTGTAAGTCCTCTTCCACGCATTTCAAAAAGCTATTTCAAAATGAACATGAGGAGCATGAGTTCCGCTCGCATTTCCAGTTGTTCCCTGTCTTGGCAATCACTTGTCCAGCTTTTTACAGTATCTCCAATTTTTACATTCACTTTACTCAAATGGCAATATCTAATATATTTTATCTGCATTGTATTTGGATTATAATTACTGCTGTAATCCATTTCTCTGGCACTTAATTTTCGGTTTATAATTCTTTTCTTTTTTTATTTTTTTCAAGTTCCTTTGGATTAACTTCCAAATAAAGATTTAGTCCGTATCCTTTTCTTATCCACATACATATCCACAATTTTTACCATCTAGCACAGCATAAACATCTGTTCCCAGGCAATGCAAAAAAATATCAATTCCTTGATGCCCTCTTGCTCCATTACTTCGAGTAAGCCCAAATTTAGCCCAATCAGGATAAACTTCTCCACGAAAATTATAATACGTAACTTGTGGATCTTTTTACTGGATTAATTCTAAAAATTTTTATCATCTTCATCTTCAGTTGCAATATTTCCAAAATTAATATTTTTTTCTACTAAATATCATCCCCAAAATTATAATTCCTAAAAATCAATAAAGCCGTTATTCCCTAAAATTATTCCTGTTTTTTTCTAGATTTTTGAATTTTTTTCTTTTTCTAAATTTTTCTTTTTTTCATTCAAAACTCTATTTACATTTTTTTCTTTTTCATTATCCATAACATTAATTCGCTAAATTTGTATAGCCACTCCTTCTTTTATTTATTTTTTTCCAATTCA
>BNJU01002495.1_pt1 | contig 30385 bp, 32 predicted proteins | sample 8539281 | NCBI WGS metagenome assembly BNJU01 (sample SAMD00202456, study PRJDB9452) | human saliva metagenome | isolation source: human saliva | place: Japan
ATTGAGAAAACATCAGATTATTTAATTTATACGGATATGACACTTGAAGAAATTGCCATTCTACTTGGTTTTGCGGATGCTTCGCATCTATCAAAGCACTTTGTAGAAAAGGTAGGTATTACACCAAACAAATATCGTAAAATCTACAGCAAAGTAAAATCTGGATATAATCGTGCAGATAAGAATGTTGCATTTTGAAGTAACTAACTATCTCTACAAGCACTATGATACAGAGAAGTTACTTGCTAGTACGATGGCTGAGAAATACGGTGTAAGTGTCTCAGAATTAAATCGTTCGTTACTCTATTATTCTGAGAAGAACTTTGAAACATTATTGAATTTCATTCGTATTAATAAAGCTAGTGAATTATTGATTTCTACAACATATTCTGTCTTAGATATTGCGGTAGCTGTAGGTTATAACAATATCAAGACATTCAATCTTAACTTTTACAAATTTAAAGCAATGACACCAACAGAATTCCGCACTGGTATTACTTTGCAAAAAGTGGATCGTTCTGAAAGTGGCTTTGCTGGATAACTATAATTAGAAAAGTTGGGTAAAATAATGAAACCATTCTATGTGACAGGGCATATGAATCCAGATTGTGATGCAATTGTATCCGCAATCGCGTATGCTCATCTGAAACAACAACTAGGGCAAGATGCTATCGCATGTGCTTTAGGCAAGGCAAAGAGTGAAACACAGTATTTATTACAGAAGTTTGGTTTTGAACATCCTAAGCTAATCCATACAGCTAGATGTATGTTATCGGAGATAGAGAAGGATGATCCATTACTTGCAGGCCCAGATTTAACAATGAAGGAAGCGTTAGACCTTATTTTATCTCGTAAAAATAAAGGTATTTTCATCGTTGATGAAAAAGAAAAGACTTTTAGGATTGTTATCTGTTTCTGACTTAACAAAAGCTTTGGGCGGAAAGTGGAAAGTCGTTTGAAAGACTTGATAAGTACAGCCACATTAACCAATATCGCAAGAGTATTGAAAGGCAAAGTATTATTGTGAATCAAAACAGTATCATCCAAGTGGTATTGTACAGATTATGCCTTCCATGTCTGATAAGCCAGAAGTATATAGAATTCTATTGTAATTGTACGTAATAATCCAGATATTCAACGCTTTGTAATTGAGGCGGGTGCAGCTTTTAGTGGTTGTATCTGGCGAAGATTGGATAGATGAAGTTACTTTATCCTATGCAAAAGAAAAGGGTGTATCCATGTTGCATACGGATTACTCCGTTATTGAATGTTCACGTTTGATTTATCAAACACCATCTGTCAAATCAGTTATGACAACAGATGTAATGACATTCCAAGAAACAGAGTATGTAGATGAAGTGAGTGATCATATTGCCAAAGACGCGTTATCGTACCTATCCTGTTTTGGATAAAGACGGTAGAGTTGTAGGAGCTATCTCACGCTATCACTTATTCCATTATGAAAAGAAGAAGTTTATCCTCGTTGACCATAATGAAGCGATGCAATCTGTACGTGATTTAGAGTTTGGTGAAGTGGTTGAAATTGTTGATCATCATCGTATGGGTGGTATCGAGACGGTGACACCAATTAATATCGTTGCACGTACGGTAGGAAGTACAGCCGCAATCATTACTGGCTTATATAAATCATCGCATATTAAATTGTCAAAGAATCTTGCAGGTATTCTTCTTGGTGCTGCTATTAACGATACAATGTGCCTGCAATCACCAACAACTACAACTTTTGATCATGAAATGGTGAAGTATCTAGAAGAAGTGTCTGGTACAAAAAGCTATCGACTTATATCAAGAGATGTTGGATGCTTCAGATTCTGTCACAAATAAGACTGATGTAGAACTGCTCTATAATGATTTTAAAGAATTTAGAATTAGTGGCACAAGAATTGCCATTGCACAGGTGCAATGTAAGAAAGATGATTACTTTGCAATCAAAGATCACTTCCATGCATTCATGGAAGAAACAGCAGAGTCACAACATTATGATTTAGTATTAACACTGTTTACTGATCCTATGGGATCGGGATCCTACTTTTTAGCGGCAGGGAAGAAGTCTAATATTGTTGGAGATGCTTTTGGTGATATTCTCAACAAAGATCATTTTGGAAAGGGTATTGTATCTCGCAAGAAACAAGTATTACCTATTATTATCGATACTTTAAAGTGATATACTGAAGTGCAAGAGGTAATGATTATGAGAAAGTTTATTGTAGATGAAGGCTTTTGGGAGATATTTCCAGAAGCGAGTATTGCGGTATTAGCTGTAAAGAATGTTCAAGAGTCTATTCATTTAGATGATGAAAAGGCAGCTGAAATCAAAGCACTATTAGATAGCGCAAATGAAGGTGCTAAGAAAGTATTTGACCAGTGATGTAATTTCTGAAAATGCAGTTGTAAAAACATGGCGCGAGGCATATTCTAAATTTCCTACAAAGAAGGGCGCACGTTGTTCGATTGAAGCTTTATTAAAGCGTGTATTGCATGGCACACCCGTCGGTTCTATCGCACCCTACTGTTGATATTACAAATGCAATTTCATTAAAGTATGCATTCCCAATTGGGGCAGAGAATATGGAAGCCTTCAAGGGAGATTTACACTTAGGTATTATGAAAGGTGGAGAAGATTTCTGGCCAATTGGTTCAGATAAACCAGAACCACCGTTAGCAGGTGAAATTGCATACTATGATGAGGAAGGTGTTATCTGCCGTTGTTGGAACTGGCGTGATGGAAAGCGTACAGAAGTGACAGACGATACAACAGTAGAATTTATCGCAATGGAATGTATAGAATCAAACCGTGTGGCTGAATTACAAGAAGCTATCGATGAACTGGCAAATCTTTTAACACAGTATGTTGGTGCTGAAGTAATCAATAAGCAGATTATCAATATCAACACAAAAGAGACAATGATTCAAGAATAAACAAAATGCGCACTCTATCAAGAGGCGCATTTTTTATATGTGTATAAGAAAAGAGATGATATCCATATATCATCTCTAGCATTAACTATTTTATTTTCCTGAGTTTGAAGACATGTAGTCAGACCAGATTGTGTTTAATTTTTCAATCTGTTCATCTGTTACAGAGTAAACTACAACATCTCCACCTAACTTTTGAACTCTCATGTAGCCGTTGTAGTAAAGAGTAACGTTATATGTACCTTCTTTGTCAGCTACTTCAACACCAAATGCTGTATCCTTTTGATTGAAAGAAACCTTGTCTTTAACAACTTTTGTTGAAAGTGTCTTTAATTCATCAGCAATTGCGTTAACTACATCCTTCTGGTCAGTAATTGTTTCGCGTTGAATGCCAGATTCTGGATCAACATAGATAACGGAAACCTTTGTTGGTTCCTTTGTTAACTTCTCGGAAATGCTCTTAGTAGATAATGCGCTTTGCACCACAGCCAGCTAAGAATAATAAACCAGCTAATACGATTGTGCCTAATGTCTTTTTCATCTTAATCCCTCCAAATATACTGATAAGAAATATACCTAAGAATATAACATATATCCTATAAAAAGATATATTTTTTTATCACGCTTCTCAATGATAATATAAAAGAAAATAAAACGAACAGAAGAATTATCTTTAAAAGATGATAAAAATAGTCAATTTATGATAATTAAATGTAAAAATTTACACAGATATTTACATGTAGTGAAAAATAATTACAAATATTAGATTGAGCATATATTTTGTGTTATTGTACGACAGTGATATAAAGTTTAATTGTATAAAAATATTTAGGAGGTCAAATTATGGTTGATGTAATAATTATTGGTGCAGGTACTGCTGGTCTATCAGCAGCCATTTATGTACAAAGAGCAGGCAAGAAAGCTTTTAGTCTTGGAAGAGTCTACTTATGGTGGACAGATCATTAATACAGCAGATATAGAGAAACTATCCAGGTATCAAACATATTTCTGGTTTTCGATTTTGCGACAGATCTTTATAATCAAGCGAAAAGACTTAGGTACAACTTTTTGCGTTTGAAGGTGTTAGTAAAGATTGAAAACCATGAGGATGAAAAAGATTGTCTATACGACAAAGAATGAATATCACGCAAAAGGCGATTATTATCGCGACTGGCATGAAACGTAGAGAACTCTGGAATTGAGCGTGAAAAAGAGTTGACGGGTAAAGGGTATATCTTATTGTGCAACCTGTGATGGTATGTTTTTTTAGAGGCAAAAGATGTAGCTGTAAATGGTGGTGGAAATGTTGCAGTTGAAGATGCAGAATACTTTAACACGTTTACTGCAATCGTGTATATATCATTCATCGTCGTGATGAGTTCCGTGCTGATGAAGCTGAGGTAGTAAAACTTAACGGCAAAGAAAACCTTGTAAAGGTAATGAATAGTACAGTTACAAAACTAAATGGAGATGACCGTCTACAATCCATTGAAGTGACGGATAAAAAAATACTGGTGAAGTAAAGACATTGAAATGTGGATGCATTATTTGTCGCAATTGGACAAATTCCAATGAATCAAATTTTCTCTGATATTAGTTGAACTAGATGAATATGGATTTATCAAAAGCTGATGAAGAATGCCGCACATCTGTTAAAGGGTATTTACGCAGCAGGAGATTGTCGTGTAAAGACTGTTCGTCAATTAACAACAGCTGCTAGTGATGGTGCTATCGCTGCTTTGAATGCATGTAATAATTTATAAATATTAATTTCAAGAAAGATACCTCTGTTAGTACATATAAGTGATATAATAATACTAACAACAAGAGGTAGGTATAATGAATCAGATAAAATGTATATTTTTTGATTTAGGCTGGACCCTTCTAGAACCATGCAGCGGTGATTGGAATTTGAATCAAAAATTCTATGAACTATTTCCTCGAGAGAAAATTTCGAGACTCGACCAAAACGTATGGCAAACATGCATACAACACAGCGTATTTACCATTTATTGAAAATCCGAAAATGACAAGTGAACAGGAACAGATTGAAAGATTTAACTCGTTTCTATCTAACACTATTTGATCAAGCAAAGTTAGGTGGAACATTTCCAACATGCAGTAAACTTTTGGCAGTTGATGCGGTAGAAAATCTTGCAACAATGAATTTGATACCAAGTTCCTTGGAAACACTGAAAATCATTAAAGGATGCAGGTTATCGTATTGGAATTATTTCTGATACATGGCCATATATTGAAAGACGTATCCATGCATTCAAATTAGATGAATATGTTGATCAATATACATATAGTTATGAATTAGGCGTTTTAAAACCGGATTATTGATGTATCGCGATGCATTAGAAAAATCTGGACTTAAACCTGAAGAATGTATTTTTCATTGATGATCAGGTTAAAAATCTTGAAGCCGCAAAAATCATTTAGGTATTCATCCAGTACAGATTGTTTATCATGAAGGTGTTGAAACTGGAGAGTATCCAACAATTCAAAAACCAAGTGATATTTCTGAAATTTACTAAAACAATATCAATAAGCATATTCAAGGGCTTTTGAAATTCCATTATGCATTATCATTGATTTATAGAACTGGGAGATATGAAAAATGTTAAATGTCGGAGTAAAAGCACCAGAGTTTAAATTACCAGATCAAAATGGCGTAGAACATACACTTTCTGAGTATAAAGGAAAGAAGGTAATCCTCTATTTTTATCCAAAGGATAATACATCCGGTTGTACAGCAGAAGCTTGTAACTTCCGTGATCGTCTTCCTCAGATTCAAGAAAAGGGTGCAGTCGTATTAGGTATTTCTAAGGATAGTGTAAAGTCACACAAGAAGTTTGAAAGTAACTATGATTTACCATTTACGTTGTTATCTGATGAAAGTACAGAGACTATTCAGGCATATGATGTTTGGGTAGAAAAGTCTATGTATGGTCGCAAGTATATGGGAATTGAACGTTCTACATACTTAATTGATGAACAGGGTATTATCATCAAAACTTTCCAAAAAGTTAAAGCTACAAGCCATGTAGAAGATGTTGTTAAAGAATTATAAAATTTCTTTAAACTGCCGATGGGCAGTTTTTAATATTTCATTAGCAAAAAGAATAAGAAGTAAGATACTATATGATTAGGGTATTTGTTAAAAAATACACACGGAGGGAAAAATGAAGAATTACGTGAAGTTAGGACTCAGTTCTTTGATGGCTATTTCACTTGTTGCATGTTCACCAAGCAACAAAGAAGATAGTGCAAAGAAAAAAGAAAATGTAAAGGTAACTTACAAGGAAGGTACATATACAGGTACTGGTACAGGTTATAATGGACCAATTAACTTAACAGTTACATTTACAAAGGATGGTATTTCCGAAATTGATTATAGTGATAATAAAGAAACAAATCACATCGGAACCCCAGCATTTGATTATTTAGTAGCAGATGCGAAGGAAGCAAATGGTGCTGGCATTGATGTTATTTCAGGTGCTACATTTACTTCAATTGGTTTTAAGAATGCGTTAATTGATGCAGCAAAACAAGCAGAAGCTAGTGATTTAGATGGCTTTTAAGAAGAATACAGTAGAACATAAAGCTGGTGAAGCAATCGAAAAGACAACTGATGTTGTTGTAGTAGGTGCTGGTGGTGCTGGTATGGCTACAGCAGTACAGTCTGCACAGAATGGTAATTCAGTTGTTGTATTAGAAGTAAACGCTGAAATCGGTGGTAATACAGTAGCTTCTGGTGGACAGTTCCAGTCTGCACAATCCTACTTAGTATGGGATCCAGCTGATCCAGATGCGACAACAGGTGTTTATAAGGGTGTTACATACAATAAAGTTCATAACGCTACTGGTAACATCAAGGTATTAAAGGAAATCCTTAACTGGAATGAAAATGAATTCGATAGTAAGTACTTTGATAAAACACCATTTGTAGCAGGTGATATTGAAACATTGTCACATGCTGGTGTACATGCAGAATACTTAAGCACACTAAAAGAATTGAAGAGTGAGATTCAGGCTTACTTGAACTGGGCACAGCCACAGTTAGATGCAGGTAAAGGCTGAAGGTGAAATCACATTATTCTCAACTCCAAATCTACATATCTTCCAGACATACTATGGTGGATTAAGACCAAATGCTGAAAAGACTTCATGGATCTATGGTTCATATGATCTTGTTAAGCAGTTTGTTGAAGGTGGACAAGACCTTAAGGGTTGGTTAGAAGATCAGGGCGCAATCTTTGATAACTCTATTCAGCCAATTATTGTAGGTGCTTTATGGAACCGTGAAAATGACTTCAAGGGAAGTGATCTTGATGGTGATGGAACACCAGATCCAGATGGAAAGAATGTAAAGGGTAAGACAGTTTGGAATACATACTTTGCAACAACTAAGAAGACATTACTTGAAACAGCTGCTAACCATGCAGACAACGAAATCATGTTACGTACAAAGGTAACAGAACTTATCACAGATAAGGATGGAAAAGTAGTTGGTGTTAAGGGTGAGCAATACGATGGAACTCAGTATACAATCCATGCTAAGAAGGGTGTAGTACTCGCAACTGGTGGATACGCTGCAGATATCAAGCGCGTTATGGAAACAAATGACTACTGGGCAGATGGAGATATCACAACAAATACACGTACAACAAACCGTTCTTCATTAGTAGGTTCTGGTATTGATATGGCAGAAGCAGTAGGTGCTGCTACAACAGGTATGGGCTTTACACAGATGATGCCTATCTCTTGGGTAGATAATGGAAACCTCGCATTTGGTGGTGGACACTATGCAATCTATATCAACCCTACAACTGGTAAGCGTTTCGTTAACGAAACTGGTGAACGTGACGTATTATCACTTGCTGAATTTGAAAATGGTGTAAGCTTCAATGGTACAAATGGAACAATTATGGATATTGCAAACTCCAACCAATTAGTTCCTGGTCCATATCCTTATGGAACACCAAAGGATGAAGATCTAACACTTTGGGAAAGTGATGTTGAAAATAGACAGTACACAAGAACTGTTGATCAGTTAGGTGAGTTATTCAAGCAATTGGGCTTTGAATGCACACAGGAAGAAGTTATCAATACAATCAAGGAATACGATATGGCATTGATGACAGGTACAGAAAACACATTGAACCCAACAAAGACAGGTTGGACAACATTAATTGGTACAGCTGAAAAGGATGAAAACGGTAAGTATATCGTTGATACTTATAAGCTTGATGGCGTTAAGTTAAAGATTAGAATACTAGCTCCATCTACACACCATACAATGGGTGGTGTAACAGTTGATGCACAGCGTCACGTATTAGATAAAGATGGCAAGATCATCAAGGGTCTATACGCTGCTGGTGAAGTAACTGGTGGTATCCATGGTGGTAACCGTTTAGGTGGTAATGCGATTGTCGAAATCTTCGTTTCAGGTCGTACAGCTGCTGATACAATCGTTGCGGACAACAAGTAAAACAAGCTTAGAAAGAGGTTTGAGAGACCTCTTTCTTTTTATTTCTCTATTCATGGTATAATCGCTAAGAAGGGGTATTATTATGCGTAAAATATTTACATTTCTTTCGGTAGTATTTATAGCTATAGCAGTATATATTGCCTATGGGACATTTCAATCTGCACAACAGTTTGAAAGGGACTCTATTCAACGTGCTAATCAAGCAAATGCATTATCACAACAGATTGCAGATGCACAAGCATTACAACAAGAAACATCTTCAGAAGAGTATGCAAAACTTGAAACGATGTTTAATGCTGGAAATGCAGTAGCACAAGCACAGACACAGGCTTTGCAAGATCAAACAGATACTGTAAGTTCAGAATTACAGACATCGATGCAGACATATATTGCTGCTGGTGATAATACGAATTTCTTGTCTGTATGGTATCCGGTAGATGGTGCATATACATGGTCATTTGCACCAACGTTTATATTCTCGGGTTCAAGTCAAAAAGTGATTTGGACTTTAAGCGATGGAGCGAACATGCTTGCATGGGTACAGGGCTATTATGATGTTAGTACAAATCATTTCTCGAATCTTGTTCTAAATTACAGTCAATATGGAAATCCAAATGGTAGGGAACTGAAAGGAAGTTCTGTGGAGGCTTGGTACTAATATGAAAAGACTAGCTAGTTTTGTTATATGTTTGTTATGTGCACTTATCATGGTAGTTACTCTTATTTCTGAGTTGGGAGTGGGGTAATCGTAAAAATGTTCAATGGCTATCTCAATTAGATGAGATAGAAGGATTGGAGAATCAATTGGCACAAATACCGTCAGGATATGTAAATGGTTTTGGGGAAAGCGATACAATTTACACTTCCTCTAAACGAGTGTCCTCAGATACTGCAATGATGGATCAACTTTGGACAACTGCCTTTGTTTGGAATTCACCAGAAGAATATGCAACGCAAAGATCAAGTATAATTTCCACATACAACTTAAAAACAGATACACAGTTTTTTGTGGAGGGAATGAAAGATCCAGCAAGTATTACAGATGGATCAAATCCTACTTTTGAAAGCCTATCAGATATGAAGTATCTTAAGCAGGATGTACAACTTGTAACAATAAAAGATGATGTATATCGCTACTTTGTGCGAATTAGTTATTATACTGCAAATCATCGTTCTGAAACGCCATATCGTTTCTGCTATATCTTCTGCGATATTGACGCAAATCAACAAATCACCAACTTGGAATATTATTCTTCAAAGGGTTGGGAATAAGCAAAATGAATCTATCCTATAGGGATGGATTTTTTTATCAAGATATTATGATGTAAGGAATTTTACAAATTGTGAAAGTAAAAGTATACTAGTTTTTCATGGTAGTTTGTAATTTTGATAGGGTAGATTTGATTGGTATGATAATTACAAAAAAATATTTTTGATGAAAAATTATTACATTTTTAAAAAGTCCTCTATAGATGCGGACTTTTTTAAAATGAAAGTTTTTTTAGGCGTATTTTTTTGATGTAATTTTCATAATAATGATGCTTTGTATTTTCATCTGGTGAGAGGGTATTATTCTTGTATACGAAATAATAGTTGGAAATGCAACTATTTTTATATGGAGGAGTAAAATGAACGTAATTAAGCGTAGTGGTGAAGAACTCGCATTCGATGTATCGAAGATTGAAAATGCGATTACAAAGGCAAATAACGCGACAGATTTGTCGCACCGTACAACAGCGGAAGTAATCCATGATATTACAGAACGTGTTTCTAACAAGTGCAAATCTCTAAAGAGATCTGTATCTGTTGAAGAAATTCAAGATATGGTTGAAAACGAATTAATGAAAGCTCAAGTTTTCCAAGTGGCACATAACTATATTACATATCGTTATGAACGTGCTTTAGTTCGTAAGGCAAATACTACAGACCAAAAGATTCTTTCTTTATTAGAAAGAAACAATGAAGAAGCAAAACAAGAAAACTCCAATAAAAATCCAACTGTAAATAGTACACAGCGTGACTACATGGCAGGTGAAGTTTCTAAAAGATATTACAAAGCGTTTTTTTATTACCTCAAGATATCTATGAAGCACATGAAAAAGGGTATTATTCATTTCCATGACTCAGATTACTTTGCACAACCGATGTATAACTGTTGTTTAGTCAATCTAGAGGACATGTTACAGAATGGAACAGTTATTTCAGGTACAGCAATTGAAAAACCTCATAGTTTTGCGACTGCTTGTAATATTGCGACGCAAATTATTGCGCAGGTAGCTTCAAACCAATATGGTGGACAGACAATTACACTATCTCATCTTGCGCCATTTGTTGAAATATCACGTCAAAAGCATCGTCGTAATGTAGCGGAAGAATTAGCTGTAGCAGGTATTGAAGTTGATAATGACAAGGTTAATGCACTTGCGGAATTGCGTGTGCGCAAAGAAATTACAACAGGTGTACAGACAATTCAGTATCAAATCATTACACTGATGACTACAAATGGACAGGCACCTTTCGTAACAGTGTTTATGTATCTAGATGAAGTGGAAGCTGGTCAGACAAGAGATGACCTTGCGCTTATCATCGAAGAGATGCTTAAGCAAAGAATGACAGGTGTTAAGAACGAAAAAGGTATCTATATTACACCGGCATTCCCTAAACTTATCTATGCATTAGATGAAGATAATGTATATGAAGATAGCAAGTATTACTACTTGACGAAACTTGCGGCTGAATGTACTGCGAAGAGAATGGTACCTGACTATATCTCTGCTAAAGTGATGAAGAACCTTAAAAACGGTGATGTATATCCATGTATGGGATGTCGTTCCTTCTTAACAGTAGATCGTTTTACAGATAAAGATTTAGGAAATATTGCAGAAGCAGAGAACTATGATCGTAACCACCATAAATACTATGGAAGATTTAATCAGGGCGTTGTAACAATTAACTTAGTTGACGTGGCATGTTCTTCAAAGGGTAATGAAGAAGAATTCTGGAAAATCTTTGATGAAAGATTAAATCTCTGCTATAGAGCATTGATGATTCGTCATAAGAGATTGCTTGGAACACCATCTGATGTAGCACCTATCTTATGGCAATATGGTGCGATTGCTCGTTTGAAGAAGGGTGAGGTTATCGATAAACTATTGTTTAATGGATATAGCACAATTTCATTAGGCTATGGTGGCCTATATGAGTGTGTACACTATATGACTGGTACATCTCATACAACAGAGAAGGGCAAAGAGTTTGGTATGCGTGTAATGCAGCATTTGAATGATGCTTGCAACAAATGGAAGTCTGAAACAAATATTGACTTCTCCGTATATGGAACACCGATGGAATCTACAACATACAAGTTTGCAAAGTGTCTACAAGAGCGTTTTGGAATAATCTAAGGGTGTTACAGACCGTGCATATATTACAAATAGTTATCATGTACACGTTGCTGAAGATATCAATGCATTTGATAAGCTAACGTTAGAATCTGACTTCCAACAGTTATCTCCAGGTGGCGCAATCAGCTATGTAGAAGTTCCGAATATGCAAAATAACATTCCTGCAGTACTTGCACTTATGAAGCATATCTACAATACAATTACATACGCTGAATTGAATACAAAGAGTGACTATTGCCAAGTATGTGGATATGATGGCGAAATTAGTATCGTCGAAGATGAACACCATAAGTTAATTTGGAAGTGTCCATGTTGCGGTAATACAGATCAAACAAAGATGAACGTAGCACGTCGTACTTGTGGTTATATTGGAACACAATTCTGGAACCAAGGAAGAACACAAGAAATCAAAGAGCGCGTACTACACCTATAAGAAATGAGAGGATGTGCATTGCATATCCTTTTTTTGTGATAAAAATGTCATAAACCTAATGTAAATTACAACAGAAATATAGTTGATATTATTAATAGTTTCTTAAATTGTTAATGTAAACATATAGGGTTATCATAATGGAAAGATGTAAATGGCTATATTGTATGCTTAGATTTAATGAGTAGAAAACTCTATGAAAAGTATCGGTATAGCCATATATATTGGAAACCCAAAGGGATGTAGGTTTATACAACAAGTTACAACATAAAAGTGGATAGAATCTATTCGTTGGTTGTCGTAATACCCTTTGGGAGAATGACGATTATGGGAGATGGCAAAATGGAGAAAGAAGTTTTTTTCGGTATGTATTATCAGTTGTAATGATGTTTACTTTGTTATTTCAAGGTATGATGTGGCGTGTTTCTGCTGCTGGTCCTGCTAGACAAGTTCCATCTACAGTCACTTCATTTGAGATACAGAATAGTTCTGGCCAAACTGTGAATAGCGTATGGTATAAAGAGCGCTTCTTAATGAAGTTGGATTGGGATGCTAGTGGAACACAATTACAGGCTGGTGATTATTTTGATATTGATTTACCGCAAACAATGAAGTTTCCATCAGATACAACAACTTATGATTTCAATGTTATGAGTGATGATGGAACAGCAGTAATCGCAACGGCACATATTACACCTGGTCCGGGGGATATAGGTGGTAAAAGTTCGTCTAACATTTACAAACTGGGTAACAGGTAGAACAGATGTTAGAGGGAAATATAAAGATTGCATCGAAGTTTTTTTGTATACATCTTTATTGGTCAATCAGAATAATACATTTTCAGTTTCTGTAAATGGTCAAGTTGTAAATAAAATTATTAGATTAGATGGTCCAACACCTTTAGATAATAATGAAGTACTTAAGAAGAGTGGTGAGGGAGTACCGGGTACTACAGATCAAGCTTTATGGAAGGTACGTATCAATTACAAGAAAGCAACTTTGACAAATGTTGTGATTACGGACCATTTAACAGGTGGTAATGGTACAGAGACGTATATTCCTGGTAGCTTTGAATTATATAGTGTAGATTACTCAACTCTTGGAGAAGCAAGTAATCCTGTTGCGGTAAGTTTAGCTGGAAAAATTACATTTGGTGCAGATAACAGAAGCTTTACAATCAATCTCGGTACAATAAATGCTACACAATATCGTCTAATATATAAGACAACATATACACCAGATACTAGATTAACAAACCATGTAGATCTTACATCGACTGAGCAAAATGGTGGAGATAGTGGGTATTATCAAACACTTAGTTCAAGTGGTACAGCAACAGGAAACTTGGCTAATAAAATCAAGCTAATTAAAGTGGATGCCGAAGATAATACGACTCGTTTAGCGAATGCGGTATTTACAGTTACTAAACCGGATGGTACTACATTTGAACTAACTACAGGTGCAGATGGTACAGTTACTTCAGCTGCACTTCCTGTTGGAACATATAAAGTGAAAGAAAGAGTGGCCCCTCAAGGATATGAATTGAATGAGGATGAATATACGTTACAGGTAACTGCTACAGATGGTGCGATACAGACTATAAAAGATAATCCTATCAAGATCGATGTTGCAACAAAGAAGAAATGGATAGGACCAGAAGGCACTTCAGTAACGATTCATCTATATGCCGATAATGTAGATACAGGAAAAACAGTTGTATTGAATGCAGCGAATAACTGGTCGGATACATTTGTTGACTTAAGAAAATATCAACCAGGAACAACTACTGAAATTAACTACACGGTTCTAGAAGATGCTGTTTTAAATTACGATTCTGTAGTGACTGGTAGTATGGTGACTGGGTTATACAATCACAAATACAAATACTGAAACAAGATCGGTTGATGTAGAGAAAAAGTGGGTTGGTCAACCAGCAACATCTATTACAGTTAAACTTCTTGCAGATGGTTCTATCAAAAGATACAATCACAATCACATCTGCTGATAACTGGAGACATACATTTGCAAATCTACCAAAAATATGATGCAAAACGATGGACACGAAATTTATCTATACAATTGATGAAGATAGAATTGCTGGATATACGACAAGTATAACTGGCGATGCACAAAACAGGCTTTCACAATTACAAACTTTAAGGAGACACCAAAGACAGCGGATTACTTTTAATCCAATGATGTATACAACTCTTATGGTAATTTCTCTTTCAATCATGATTATGGTAGTGGCTAAAAAAAGAAAACAGCTACAAGATAAGAAAAAAATTGAAACTTAAAAACGTTATTAAATACGTACGATATAGGTTGATAAATACAATTATATAAAGTATTTGAAAGAAAATTTTAGCAAATGAAAATTATTTTGTTTGACAGATAACAATATATGCATTAAAGTAGTTCACATACAAAAGCGATGAAGAGAAAAGTAGTTACTTTAACACTTCTTAGAGAGTTCGGTTAGGTGAAAGCGAACAAGTTAATGAGTAATGAAAATGGTCTTGGAGCTGTTGTGTCGATAAGTAGGCATGACCGGGCATTCCCGTTATAGGATTAGAGTATGTTGGTACTCGATGAGGTTGTTTCAGTGATGAAACAATAAAACAAGGTGGTAACACGTGATGATATATCCCGTCCTTGCAGTATACGAATGTATATTGTGATGACGGGATTTTTTTGTATAGTACTTTACGCCAACACGATAAAGGTACAGGGAGGAAAAGATGAGTAAATTTATTAAAAAGTTTGCAGTAATTGCAACAACAATTTCCTTGCTTGCAGGATGCAGTGCAGGAAAGTCCAGCTCTACAGCTGAAACAACAACTGAGAAGAAAGTATTACGCTTCGGACAAGCCAATGCAGGAACAGGCTTAGACATGCAGATTAGTACATCTTCTGGTGCTGCTTCGATTGCAGATGAAGTAACTGAGTCACTCTTACGTTTCGATGATAACAATGAAGAAGAACCAGTATTGATTGAAGATTTCCCAAAGGTTTCTGAAGATGGAAAAGTATATTCCTTTACATTAAAGAAGGGTGTTTACTTCACAGATGGTACAGAACTACATTCATCAGATGTTAAGTATACCTTTGAACGTATGTTTACACCTGCTACAGGAGCCAAGTCAACAACATACTTCTCAATGATTGCAGGTGCGAAAGACATGCTTGCAGGAAATGCTACAGAGCTTTCTGGATTTGAAATCGTTGATGACTATCACTTCAACATCACACTAGATTATGCATTCGCTCCTTTTGTTAAGAACTTAGGAACTTCATATGCAAATATTTTCCCAGAGAAAGCAACAAAGGAAGCAGGTGCTGCTTGGGGTACAGGTACAAACCTCATTGGTACAGGCCCATACAAGATTCAATCAAACGATGATACAACAGAAGTAGTACTTGTAAAAAATGAAAAGTATCACGGTGGTGATGTAAATCTTGATGAACTACATTTCCTTTACTATGATGATGCACAGACAAAGTTAATTGCTTATGAAAATGGTGATATTGATTTAGCAGATTTACCTGCAAGTTTATTAGAACAATATCAATCTTCTCATAGTGATGAAATTCATACATATCATCCATTAGGAACATCATTCATCTCACTAAATCTCAAGAGTGAATATATCTCTGATGTAAATGTACGTAAGGCAATCTCACTCGCTATCAACCGTGAAGAATTAGTTAAGACAATTCTTGCGGGTGCTGGTATTCCTGCAACATCATTCTTAAACAACCAGATCCCTGGTCATGATGATTCAAGAAAGGTATTAGAATACAATCCTGAAGCTGCTAAGAAGTTATTAGCTGAAGCAGGTTACAGCAATGGAATCTCACTGACAGCTGAAATTCGTGAAGCGGATAAGACAGTATTTGATGCATTACAAGGTTACTTAGCTGAAGTTGGTATCCAGTTAACATTGAATATTGTTGATAACGCTACATGGAACTCTGATCGTGCTGCAGGTAACGTTGCATTAACTGGTATGACTTGGAATGCGTTATATCCAGATGGTGACTTCCAAATGTATAACTACTTCTACTCAAAGAACTCTGTAAATCGTGGTGTGTTCTATGACAACCCAGCGTATGATGCAGCGTTAGATAAGGGTAGAGCTTCTACAGACGAAAAAGAACGTGCAGAATTATATAAAGAAGCAGATAAGATTCTTACATTCGACGACTATGCATGCATACCTCTATACTATCCACAGAGCCAATTCATTGCGAAGTCATACGTTAAGAACTTTACAGTAGGTAACTTAATCTACCACTTCTGGAATGCAGATATTGATGCACAAGCAGCAAAAGAACAAAAGTAACAAACATTAGGATAGCAGTCTGTGTGTGATGATTCCATACACACAGACTGTATTTCTGTTATTGATGAAAGGATATAGGCATGGGTAAATATATTTTAAAAAGAGCACTGTTGGCAATCATGATTATCTTTGCGATTTCCTTACTTACATTTATCGTTTTAAATGTAATTCCAGGAGATGTCGTAGCCGCAATGCTTGGTGAATTTGCAAGTAAAGACGCAATTGAAACTGCTAGACACCAACTAGGTCTTGATGTGCCTTTGCCACTCCAATATTTGCGTTGGTTACAAGGCCTACTTACAGGAAATCTAGGTACAAGCTACTTCCAACGTAAAGCAGTATTAACTTTAATCTTACAAGCATTTAAATATACATTTGTGATGGCGATTGCGGCATACATTATCGCAATCGTAATCGGATTATTATTTGGTGTATTAGCAGCGGTATATCACAATCGTATTATTGATCGTATTCTGATGTCGCTTTCTGTCTTTGGTATCTCAGCGCCATCATTTTGGATTGCGATTATCTTACAGATTTTTGTTGGTTTGAAACTTGGATGGTTTCCAGTATCAGGTGTGAAATCTGCAATATGGTGGGTGTTACCGTCATTTTCGCTAGGCATTCGATCTGCCGCATCGATCGCACGTGTTACACGTACGTCAATGTTAGAAGTAATGAAACAGGATTATATCCGCACAGCATTTGCGAAGGGTATTAGTTATCCAAGAATTATCTTCTTCCATGCATTCCGAAATGCGTTAATTCCAATTATGACGATTCTTGGAAATGACTTTGGTGTGCTACTAACAGGATCGATGATTACCGAGAATGTATTTAATATTCCCAGGTATTGGTAAGTTGTTGATTGATGCAATCAATCGTCGTGATATTCCACTTGTACAAGGTGGTGTCATCTATGTAGCAGCGATATGTGTACTCGTATATTTTGCGGTAGATATATTATATGCAGTTGTTAATCCAAACATACGTTTAACAAAGGAGGTTAACTAATGAAGAAAAATAATTTCTATAGTGAATCCTTCCAACGTTTTTGTAAAAATAAAGTCGCTGTTGTATCAGCACTCATTCTAATCAGTTTGATTATTATTTGTTTTATCGCTCCACTTATTACTAGTTATGACCCTGAAAAGCAAGCATTGTCAGAGCGTCTATTATCACCTAGTTTAAAGCACTGGTGGGGTACAGACCAGTATGGTAGAGATATCTTTACACGTTGTGTGTATGGTTGTCGTGTATCACTATCAGTAGGTATTATTTCGCAATTAATTGCGACAATTATCGGATACTTTATGGGTGTTACAGCAGGCTATGTCGGTGGTAAAACAGATGATGCAATTTCATTTGTAATGCAGGTATTTTCTTCATTTCCATTTTTGTTATTTGCGATGGCATTAATGTACGCATTAGGACCAGGTATTACAAATCTATATATCTCACTGGGTTTATTGAGTTGGGCAAGTACTGCCAAATTAATTCGTGGGCAAGTAATGCAGCTAAAGGGCCAAGAATACATTCAAGCATGTAAGGTAGATGGTGGTTCTACATTACGTATTATCCTAAAGCATTTATTCCCAAACTGTATTCCAATGTTAATTGTTTCGATTACGTTAGGTATCCCTAGTGCAATCTTATCGGAAGCTAGTTTAAGTTATTTAGGTTTAGGTGTACCTTCACCAAAGCCAAGCTGGGGATCAATGATTGCGGAATCACAGGATTTTATTCGTAGTAATACGTATTACAGTTTATTCCCAGGTTTATGCATTATCGTTACAGTAATGGCCTTTAACATGATGGGTGATGGACTACGTGATGCCTTAGATCCTAAATTACGTATTTCAAGAGGTGAACTATGAGCCAAAATACAGTATTAGAGATTAAAGACTTAGAAGTAGAACTCTTGTCAGAAAAGGGGCCACTTCCAGTTATCGATAAAGTAAATTTATCTATCAAAGAGGGCGAAATTGTAGGTATTGTAGGTGAAAGTGGTTGCGGTAAATCCATGCTGGCATCGGCGATTATGAATCTTTTGAATTCACCCGCAAAAATCGCTGCTGGTACGATATTCTATGCAGGTCAAGATATGACAACACTCAGTCCACGAGAGTTTCAAAGAATACGTGGAAAAGATATTTCTATGATTTTCCAAGAGCCAATGACTTCATTAAATCCGTTGATGAAAGTTGGTAAGCAAATTGAAGAAGCTATCAAAGCGCATGAGAAAGTTTCAAATACTGAGCTTAAAGAACGTGCAATCGCTGCGATTCGTGATGTAGGGATTCCGCAACCGGAAAAGGTTTATCATGATATTCCATCCAGATTATCTGGTGGTATGAGACAGCGTATTATGATTGCGATGGCACTTGTTTGTCATCCAAAGCTACTTATCTGTGATGAGCCTACTACAGCTTTGGACGTAACGATTCAAGCACAGATTCTTCGCTTAATAAAGAAGTTACGTGATGAAACAAATACTGCAGTCATTTTTATCTCCCATGATATGGGAGTGATCTATCAGATGGTTGACCGTGTTATTGTCATGTATGCAGGTCAATTTGTGGAAAGTGCTCCATGTAAGAAGTTGTTTGAAAAAGCCATTACATCCTTACACGATTGGTTTACAGAATGCAATTCCACAAATTAATAAACAACAATCTTCTCTACAAGATATCCCTGGTTCAGTACCGATGTTGGATAACTTGCCAGAAGGATGTTTGTTCGCACCTAGATGTCCATTTGCGAAGGGTGAATGTTTTACAAAGAAAGTTAGCCTCAAGCATTATGATGATCATTCTGTTCGTTGCTTGTTGGTAGATGAAGGAGGATGGCACAATGAGTGAAATCATTCTTGAAGTTCAAAATCTAAAGAAATACTACCAACAAGGAACACTGTTCCAAAAGAAGGAAAGTGTAAAAGCAGTTGATGATGTTAGTTTTGTACTACATCGTAAAGAGACACTTGCGATTGTTGGGGAAAGTGGATGTGGTAAATCTACAACAGTAAAATCACTGATTCGTTTGACGGAACCAACTTCAGGGAAAGTTATCCTAAATGGAGAAGATTTTACAAGTTTAAAAGGAAAAGAGTTACGTGAAGCGAGAAAGAAGTTAAAGATTATTTTCCAAGATCCGTATTCTTCTTTAAATCCACGCATGACGGTACGAGATATCATTGCGGAGCCAATTGATATTGAAAAAACTTGGAAAACACGAAGTGAGCGAGAAGAGATGGTATTAGAAACCATGAAACTTGTTGGACTAGATCCAACTTGGATCAATCGCTATCCACATGAATTCTCTGGTGGTCAAAGACAACGGATTGGAATTGCGCGTGCAATTATCTTGAAGCCAGATATTGTTATCTGTGATGAACCAGTATCTGCGTTGGATGTTTCTATCCAAGCAAAAATTATTAATCTATTAAAACAACTACAAGAAGAATTGAACATTTCTTATATCTTTTATTTCACATGATTTAGGGTGTTGTAAAAACATATCGCAGATCGTATTCTAGTAATGTATTTGGGACATGTTGTTGAAGAGGGAAGTTGTGAGGATATCTTCAATCATCCATCACATCCTTATACACGAACATTACTGAATGCGATTCCTACAATTGGTGTAGAGATGAGTGAAAATACACTGATTGAAGGTGATCTTCCATCACCATCTAATCCACCAAAAGGTTGTGTATTCCACACAGATGTCCTTTTGCGAAAGAGGAATGTGCACTCAAACAACCAGAAGTTAAAGACCTAGAAATGGTCATCAATATGCATGCATACTAAATGCAGAAAAATGAAAGTGAGTAAACTTATGGAATTTAATCGTGAACAAATTGAAAAGAACTTCCGCGAGCGTATCAAAGGATTATCATCCGTATTTGGACCTAGCGGTTTTGAAGAGGAAGTTGCAGATCTCATCAAGCAAAACTTAGCTGATTCAGACTTCACACATTCTACAGATGTGCTTGGAAATTTAATTTATCATCGTAAAGGAACTGGTGATAAGAAGATTTCTCATTGCGGCACATATGGATGAAATTGGTTTAATTATTCGTCATATTGACAGTAAAGGATTTATCTGGGTAGATACACTTGGAGGTTCGCACCTCAACAGTTCTTTGGCAAGCGTGTCATTATTAAGACAGATGAAGGTAAGCATATCAATGGTATTATTAATTCACTCCATCCAGGAAGACCTGATCGTTGTACAACAATGCCATCTTCCGTACATGAATTCTTTATTGAAGTGGGTTGTGAATCTCGTCAAGAGGTATTAGACCTTGGTATCGAAGAGGGTAATGCAGTTTCGATTGACTATCCAGTAATTGAACTTGGTAAGCATAAATTAGGTGGTAAGGCACTTGATGATCGTGCACTCGTGTTTATCTTGGAAGAAGTTGTACGCTTACTACAAGGTAGAGAAGACATTCCTGATTTATATGCAGTATTTACGACACAAGAAGAAGTAGGTGCTCGTGGTGCTATTGTAGCCGCAACAAATATCAAGCCTGATATTGCGATTGCTTTAGATATGAGTCTTGCGACAGACATTCCAGGTGTTCCAGAATCGGAATACATCAACGTATTAGGTAAGGGAACATCCATCAAGGTGATGGATAAATTATCTACTTGTATCGGTGGCTTGATTGCGCATCCACAGCTTGTGCGTGATTTAAAGAAAGTTGCGAAAGACAATCAGATTCCATACGGAATCGAAGCGTATGCGGCTGGTGCGACAGATGCTAGCTTTATGCAGACATTAAACGGTGGTATTATCGCTGGTGGTGTTCAGATTCCAATGCGTTATGTACATAGTTATGAAGTGGTTGATGTACGAGATGTCGTTGATACAGTTGAATTATTATATCGATACATCCTTACACAGGCATAGGGAGGTAATTTACCTCCTTTTTTTGATGATAACGATAGGAGATTTACATTGTCTACGATATAATAAGCGATGTGAAAGAGGAAGACTATGAAATGGTTAAAAGACTGTTTAAATAAGAGATTTTTCAAGATTCCAGTGTATGGATATATCGCTGGAATAGGCATGTTTATTTTGCAGAGATATATGTATCTTTGGGCAAATGATATTAGTCTTGCCCTTTGGAATTGGATGGCATACAACTAAGATTGCATGGCTGGATGATTTGATTCCACTATTTCTTCCTTTCATTACTGTTTATATCTTGTCGTATTTTTTCTGGATTTATGGTCCCATGGCTGTTGCGAAGGATGGAACAAAGGACCATTTCAAAGATTTCTTAATTGGAATGTTTGTGGCCTATTTAATTGGCGCAATTGTATTTACAGTCTATCCTACACGTATGGATCGTGTTGCAGAGAACCTTCTTAATGATAATCCTGGTGTGCTAAATCAATCACTACAGTGGATTTACAATATGGATGGTGGCCGCTATGGTACAAACCTAGCACCAAGTTACCATTGTTTGATTAGTACTTGTTGTTATATGGGAGTCGCAAAACGCCCTGAGTACTCCAAGTCCTATCGTATCTTCTCCGCAGTATTCTGCGTGTAATTTTGCAAGTACGGTATTATGTAAACAACATTATTTCATCGATATTCCTGCAGGGATTATTATTGCGTATATCTCAATGAGACTAGCATTAAAACATCACTGGGGAAAAGTTTTAACATTTTAAAGTAAAGAGGTAGTCATGAGTATATTGAACGTTGAACATTTATCACATAGCTTTGGAGATCGTGTCATCTTTGATGATGTGTCTTTTCGTCTTTTGAAAGGTGAACATATTGGTTTAATTGGCGCAAATGGTGAAGGTAAGTCAACGTTTATGAAAATTGTGACTGGTCAACTCATTCCTGAAGAAGGCAAAGTGGAATGGGCGAAACATGTCATCACTGGATATATGGATCAGACAGCCATCTTAACAAAAGGTAGCACAATACGTATGGTCTTACAGACAGCCTTCGATGAACTTTTTGAAATGGAAAGTCGCATGAACCAACTTTATATGGATATGGCAGATGAGTCCATCAGTGAAAGCACAGATGGATGAGATGATGAGTGAAGCAGGTTCATTAGCGGATGTACTAAATGCACATGATTTCTATATGATTGATGCGAAGATTGATGAAGTATCACGTGCATTGGGTCTATATGATTTAGGTTTGGATAGAGATGTTGTGGATTTATCTGGTGGACAACGTACAAAGGTCTTACTAGCCAAACTCTTACTCCAAAAGCCAGATATCTTACTCTTAGATGAACCTACAAACTATCTCGATGTAGAACATATCACATGGTTACAGAAATACTTACAAGAATATGAGAATGCGTTTATTTTAATTTCACATGATATTCCCTTCTTGAATAGTGTCGTCAATATTATCTATCACATGGATAATAGTGCACTTACAAGATATGTAGGTGATTATGATAAGTTTATGGAAGTCTACGAAGTTCGCAAGGCACAAAAAGAAGCTGCCTATAATCGCCAACAAAAAGAAATTGCGGAGTTAAAGGACTTTGTGGCTAGAAATAAAGCACGAGTCTCTACACGTAATATGGCGATGTCACGACAGAAGAAACTGGATAAGATGGAGATGATTGAAAAGACTATCGAAAAACCAAAGCCAGAATTCTCATTCCGTACAGCACGTACACCAGGTCGCGTCATCTTTGAGACAAAGCAACTCGTGATTGGCTATGATACACCACTTTCCAAGCCACTTGATTTTCTTGTGGAAAGAAAAGAGAAGGTGATTCTCAGTGGTGCCAATGGTATTGGTAAGACAACACTTTTAAAGAGTCTACTTGGTATTATTCCACCGTTATCCGGTGAAATTGAAAAAGACCAATATTTAGAAATTGGATACTTCGAACAAGAAGTGTTTGGTGATAATGATAAAACATGCTTGCAGGAAATTTGGGACACATTCCCATCTTGGACACAATATGAATGTCGAGCAGCACTTGCTAAGTGTGGTCTAACAACAAAACATATTGAAAGTCGTATTCAAGTACTTTCTGGTGGTGAACAGGCGAAGGTCAGACTTTGCAAGTTAATGAACCGTGATGCGAATATTCTCGTATTAGACGAACCTACAAACCATTTAGACGCGGATGCGAAAGATTCATTAAAACAAGCATTATTAGATTATCAAGGAACTGTGCTAATGGTATGTCATGAGCCAGATTTCTATGAAGGTTTAGCAACTCGTGTTGTGGATTGTACTGAATGGACAACACGTATTATTTAAGGAGTTCTATGAAAAAATTAACAATAAAAGAATATCTATTACTTGGATCAATGTTGTTTGGAATGTTTTTTGGTGCAGGTAATTTGATTTTCCCAGTATACATGGGACAGTTATCCGGTGCCAACAGTATTCCAGCGATTATTGGTTTCTGTATGACTGGTGTAGGTTTACCACTACTTGGAATCGCCGCAATCGGTATCTCAAAGAGTGAGGGGCTATTTGATGCCTCAAAGAAGGTATCCACAGGGTTTAGTTACTTCTTCACAGTTATCCTATATTTGAGTATTGGTCCATTATTTGCGATTCCAAGAACAGCGACGGTTAGTTTTACAACAGGAATTACACCATTTATTTCTGCTGATCAAACACAACTTGGATTATTCATCTATACATTAATCTTCTTTGCGCTAGTATTATTATTTTCTTTGCGTCCATCGAAGATTATGACTTGGATTGGAAAATATATTAACTCAATCTTCTTAGTATTATTATTCTGCTTATTGGTATTAGCATTTATCAAACCGATTGGAGCTTTTACATCTGTACAACCAGTAAATAGTTATGTATCACAACCATTCTTTACAGGTCTTTTAGAAGGTTACAACACGATGGATGCCTTAGCCTCTCTAGCATTTGCAATCGTACTCATTAACGCAATCAAGGAATTTAAAATCAAGGACGCAAAAGAAATTGCGAAGATTACGCTCAAGAGTGGAATTATAGCAGTCTTATTAATGGCAATCATCTATTTTGGATTAACAATCTTAGGTGCACAATCTGTACTACTACAAGGTGCGAGTGAAAATGGTGGTGTTGCCTTAGCAATCCTTGCAAAACATTATTATGGCTCAATAGGAAATGTATTGCTTGCAGGAATTATGATTTTCGCATGTTTAAAGACAGCGATAGGTCTTGTGACTTCTTGTGCAGAAACATTTGTTGAGGTATTTCCGAAGTCACTATCCTATCGTGTTTATGCGATTGGCTTTACACTCATTTCATTCCTATTATCAAACTTTGGATTAGATCGTATTCTTAAGTACTCATTACCTGCATTACTATTCCTATATCCAATTACAATCGTATTTATATTATTGTTGCTGGTTGGTAGTTTTGTGGGAGAGAATAAGATAATCTATCAATCTACGATTATCGCAACAATTATCGCTGCGTTTATCGATACCTTTTCTAAGCCATCCTATACATTCATGCATAGTGCATTTACGGATGGATTAGTAAATCTATATCAGAAATCACCAATGTATGAAATTGGATTTGCATGGGTAATCTTCTCTGTGATTGGATTACTCATTGGTTTCATATTATCAAAGACAATAAAAAAATAGCCTCAAGGCTATTTTTCGTTACATGCATTCTGCTGGTAAGCTTGGACTTCAGAAAAAGAAGGATCTAAAACAACTTTACAAATGATATAATCCTCGGATTTGAAGGTAACGACTGCTTCTGCAGTTTGTCCAATTTTATCATAGAGTCTACCAGCACTCATACATTCTCCAATCACAGTTTGAACGCTGTTTGCGACATATCCGATTTTACCAAAAGGGATATGATTTACCTGAATAGATTCAGTGTCATATTCGTTATTTGTATCTTTCTTGAGGTAAAGGATATCTCCTTTTTCAACCATTTCTGTACCATAGCGGTAGAGAATGTTCCTGTATCTGTATAAAACTCTCATGGATAAATCCCTCCTTGTTTATCTATTAGTACTTGTAGGAGGGTTTGTCATAAAATATGCTGAATTAAATTACTTTTGAAATTTGGTTACATATAAGAATTATAAATTTAATTTAATGCAATATACTGATTGAGTATCATAAATTATTGTTTCAATCATATAATACGATTGAACTAGGAAAGAAAACATTGTGATAAGCATAAAAGATGTATAAATTATAATTTTTGGTGATAAATATGGATGTTAATATAATGCACAGATTTCTCTATCAAACAACTAATTATATATATTTTGATAGTCTTTACGACTTTTTAAGCCTAAATGTGACTTGAGAGAATAAAAATTTCTATGAGAATAGTACGTCTAATATACATAGAGAGGATGTAATTGCACGTGAGAATAATGAACTCTTTGATCAAACTAGACCGTCATTAGCTCGATTAATCAATTGTAAAAGTGAAGAGATTATATTCACTTTTAATACAACTAGAGGATTAAATCAGATTGCATATAGTTTTGGAGAAAATCTATTAAAATCTGGTACGTGTACCTGACTACAAAAATTGAACATGCATCCGTCTGCTTCCATTTTAGACTTGATATGAGTACAAAATCAAATATATAGATGTTGAAGAAAATGGAAGTATATCTCTAGATAAATTGAAAAATCTATCAACGAAAAGAACGAAAAGCAATTGTGATTGCACATGTAACAAATACTGCCAGGCGGGATTGAGACTAATCAAAAAGAAATTTGTAAGTCACATAATCACTAGCATGCTTTGTTGCTATAGATGGTGCTCAGTCTGTTCCACATATGCCGATAGATGTTAGAGATTTAGATTGTGATTTTTATGGTTTTTAGTGGAGCAAAATATGCAGGGCCTGATGGGGTAGGTATACTGTTCGAAAGTATAATCTACTAGAAAGATGGACCCACTATAGGGTGGCGATATGTCATATAGATTTCAAACAGATGGAACATTAATTCTTAAAAGTATTCCATATGGGTTTGAGCTGAGAACACCGAATATTGAAGGAGTGATAGGATTGGGTGCTGCAGTAGATTATCTGATGGAAATTGGTATGGAGTAATGTATATCGTTATGAACAGAAATTGCGAAAATATCTACTAGATGATTAGTGAATTTAAAACATATCAAAGTTTTAAATCAAATTCGGATACCGGTCAATTCTATTTAGTGCATATGGTGTTGTTAGCACTGCAGCTAGTTTTCTTTCTAGTCGTGGTATAGCGGTTAGAAGTGGTGATCATTGATACGAAAACTTTTAAACGAGTAATAAAATCATCTACTGTTAGAATTTCTTTATATTTCTATAATACTCAGGATGAGATAGATAAACTTGTTGATGCAATTTCTGATATTTCAGTTGAATCTGCGACAGGATCTTATCTAAATGAAAAATTATATTGAGTAATTCAAATGAGTCTATTCATAGTAATAAATTATTTTGAGGTAGATCATATGTATGATTTGTCTCAAATGACATATATTGAAGCTAAGATTCTTTTCATGTGATGCAATAATTGTACACTTGGAAGTGTAAGACATGGTTATGCGCTTCCTCTAAATACAGATAATATAATATGCATGCATGTATAAATGATTTTAATGCGAAAAGGTTTAATTGTGCATTTTACCTCTAGTTCCTTTTTGGACAGACTTGGAGCTCTTCAAATTTTCCTGGAACAATTTCTATAGCTCCAACCAATATAGCACAAGTATATTTGTGATATCGCTCTCTCATTAAACAGAGCAGCGCGCAATAATGTTTATTCTTTTCACCAATGGGAATCAAGTAATAAAAGCGTACACAGATCATTGTACGAACAATATAATAATGTATTATGCTCAATAATATGAGAATATGTGAGAATATTGAAAAATAACATTTAAACATAATATATGGCATGCAGGTGAAATGAGGGTTTCTTTAATGATGTATTTATCTCTGATGACATCCGAAATAATAAAGCTGAACAATTCTGAGGGTGGATAATAATATGCGGATTTAAAACCAATGAAATGGATAGATTTAATCCGAATGGATCATTTGTGTGATACAACTCTCATCACAGTTATGTAAAGGCAAAATTTATTCCAAATTTATTGGGGAATTGAATGAACAAGTCGAAAAATAATTAGCGATAATCAAAGAATTGAGTGATATTAGTTGTTTGTCTCGGATTTAGATGGAACATTATTGACAAATAACAAAATGGTTTACATATTCAATAGAAGTTATAAATAGATTAAGAAAATAATGTTGCTTCATGATTGCTATAGCAGAAATATACATATGTCTAAACAGATTATAAAAGGCAGGATTGGGATAGAGATTTATATCTGATATCTGATAATGGTGCATATGTATGACTGTATGAAAAAATATGCTAATTTATGAGAAAAATATTAATCTAGAGGATGCAGAAAATGTAATTAAATATTTAATGACAAATAATAAGCATAGATTCGTGTATTCTTTCATCTGCGATGTATTGTTTCTTGTTAAATGAGAGATCAAAAAGATAATAAAAGTAAGAAGAATTGAAGAAGAGCAGAAACCAGATAATCTGCTAGTTACATTAATAGTTTGATGATATTGATTATCCTGCTGGCTACTCGAAGATAGTTATATATTTAGAACATGATATAAACGATATTTCTACTAATCTCATGATTGCGTAAGTTTCGAGCAAAACTGGCGAAAGATATTGGTCTATTTTACACAGAGTAGTTTCAAAAAGAGAATGCATTAAGATATTTGCAGAAAATACCTTTTTATAAATTGCGAAAATACAATTGCATTTGGAGATTTTGATAATGATATTTCTCTATTCAAACGTGCGAGTAAACAGGTTGTCTAATGCATCAGACTCTTGATATATGCATTCTAACTAGCATGCAGATACGAATGATTCCTGATGGTGTAGCAAAAGTCTGAGTGAAAAATCACTTTACGAAAAGATATGCATGTCACGAAAATCTCGATTTCGCACCACTGAGTATCACTAGCCCGATTGAGAGAACCATATAATTTGAAAAGGAGGAGTATAATATGGATAAAATTCTAATTTATTTTGCAGACAGATTCTTGACATGCTGTTTTATTAATTGCTATCGTTGTGATTGGCTGTGGTAGTGGGGCATCCAGCAAATAATGGAGGTGCAATTATAGCTTCGATTGGTGTTCTGCATATTAGGAATGGGATCAGAGCATTGATTGGTAATTTATTGATGTTTTACAGTTGTAATAACATTACAGGACTCAGGGGCTGGATTAAACACTTGTCCAATGACAGCAGCCTGAAGGCGGATAAACGCATGATGGCATTCTGAGCTTTGGGCATCTATGCACTTTATTTTATTCCCCGATAACAACATAGCATCCTTAGAAAACACATCCCAGAGCTTGTGCTCTCGTGATTTGACAGAGTCGCAATGATTGTAATGTTGACCACAACATCCTGGTTTGAAATTTTAATACCGGTGACTGTTACACCACAGCCCACCACAGTATTACACTGCATTTCCTCATCCGCACACTAATTTAAACCACCCAAGAGGACCACATGGTGCTGACTTGGCACTGTTCATCACAGATTGGTTCTCCACCCCTAGCATACAACCATCCCACTCAGCAGATCCCAAAGATTGGCTGGCTGATGAAAAGAATTACCAGTGACCACTGATGCGCCACAGGATTATTGCTGCACCGCAATGATGTCCACTTCCACACTATTTTTATTACAGGAAGATGAATGACTGGCTAAGATAAAGTTGATGGATTAAACAAGCTGTCTTTCAAATACGTAATATTTTATTTGACATCGTTGACACTTACCGCATTGACGGTTGCAGAATGTTTGTTGGCGGAATTATGATGTCATTGGCGGGCATTTGAGATTCTATCTGGCGTCAGTTTGCTGAAAGTAGATCAAAGGTCATTTTGTAACCTGTTCGTCGTTCGGCGACCGCGTTTGGAACACTGACAAATATCATGGCTACCGCTGAAAGTTCGAACCACCAATATTCTTTGATTCCGGATTTATTCCATTGTTCTTGACAATGCGACACTTCACTTATGCAAATCATTATGGATAGTTTTGCAACGCCAATCTGTAACGATTAACGGCTTATCCACTGGATCAGTTTGTAATATATTTAAGACCACTGGTGGCAAGAAGTTCCTGATATTCAACACCCATAGGAATAACAGCACCCCTGAGTTTGTTGGCCTCACATTAGGCATTACAATCCAGCTTTAGCACTGAGGGAAGACTGAGGCGATTACTGTTCGGCGGTAGGTCGGTATTGGCATGGCATCTATTACAAAATAAATGTAAAAAATATGATTAATCATATCGATGCAACGCAGAATCATGCTCATTGAGAAGTCATTCTACCCACAACGGATAGCACTTTTAACACCTGGCATCAACGTTGGCCTGCGAAATTATGAAAACTACAGAAACATATTTGACACGAACAATTGATGTTTCTGCGCAATCCAGAAAGATAATTTTCAGATGAAAATTGTAACAACGAAAGCCCAGGCTAAATCGAGAGAAAGCATATGGAACACCGGGCGGTCAGTTAAAACCAATCGCGCAACCTGTTTTGTTGTCAATTTATGGTCTATAACCTGTAATATGTTCGATACCGGTAAAGAACCGAGTTATGATTATGATAGGAGAACGCAATGGATAAGAATGATTTATTTGATGATGACCTGTGCACCTAGGAATCATAATTCTAGCTAATTTCCACACCACCC
>BNJU01004386.1_pt1 | contig 30343 bp, 32 predicted proteins | sample 8539281 | NCBI WGS metagenome assembly BNJU01 (sample SAMD00202456, study PRJDB9452) | human saliva metagenome | isolation source: human saliva | place: Japan
AAAAGAAGAGAAGGCTAGGGCTGATTCAGAGGATGCAGAGAGCAATAAGAGTGCTGCCGGTTTATCGGAAGAGCAGGAAAGACTGGCACTGGCCATGCTTTCCGCCATGCTTCCCGAGGAAGAGGCTTCTCCTTTAGAGGAGAAGCTCTCGGAGACGCAAGAAAAGTCCTATGGGGAAGAAAAAGCACAAAACGCGGAGGCTCCTTCTAAGAAGGGCGAGACTCTTCCGGATTTCGGCATGGTTTTAAATGCAGTTCATAAGACGGACAGTCCGGGCAGGGGAGATCAAAGCTTGGATGCTGAAGAAGTGGAAGCTGAGAAGCCCCAAAGTGGAGAAAAAATAGAAACAGCCGAAGTGGATGGTAAAGAAGTCAGTGTGAAATCCTGGTCCTTTCCTAAGGATGAGAAATAAACGAGATAGCACAGGCTATACGAGGGGTATTCCTTAAGAATTGGAATGCGAAAAAAGATATGCGATAAGAGCTTTCTTTTTTCGCATTTTTTATTAATGGACTTTAGCCAGTATCGGAGCTGACATTTGAAAAATGTTAGCTCTGATAGAAAAAACTACCCGCTATGCGGGTGGGAAACACTTGTTATACAAAAATCACCTTTCCTAATACAATAAAGTTGTTCAAGCTATATTGCAGAAAAGGAAGGTGATTTTATGGCGAAGAAAGAATATGCATTAGCACATACGAAATGGATGTGTAAATATCATATTGTCTTCACACCGAAGTATATGCGAAAAATGATATATTATCAATATAAGTCAGATATTCGGGATATTATCAAGCAACTCTGCGCCTTTAAAGGAGTGGAGATTATAGAAGGGCATTTAATGCCGGACCATGATACATTCTGGTTAGTATTCCACCTAAGATTAGCGTTTCTTCTTTTTATGGGCTATTTAAAGGGAAAAAGTGCTTTGATGATATTTGATAAACACGCAAATCTTAAATACAAATTTGGGAACAGACATTTCTGGGCCGAAGGCTATTATGTCAGTACAGTAGGTCTAAATGAAGCCACAATAAAAAAGTATATCCAAGATCAAGAAAAACACGATATAGCTTTGGATAAACTAAGTGTTAAAGAATATGAAGACCCTTTTAAGGGTTAAAGTGCAGTAGTAACAATACCCCTTTATGGGGTAGCGACGAGTCAAACGCAATATGGCTTTGAATGGAGCTGTGGGAAGGTGCAAAGCAAACTTCCCATAGCCCAAAATGAAAGCCAGCGCCTTTAGACGCTGGCCAGTAGCAGGGGCTTATAGCCCCGAGCAAACCACCCGTTTGACGGGTGGTAGTGATGTTAAGACTATCTTCGCAAAGCATACAATCTATCGTTGTTTAAAGAGCCTTGAAATAGCTTTTGAAAAATTTGAAAAAATTCAAGGGAAACACTTATTATTTAATTTTATTGCTCCGATATATATACTGTAACAAGAATAAAAACAAAAACTTGCTACGGAGCATCTCTTCCGAAGGGAGAGGACATTGGTCTTCGGACCGTAACCGCCGAAAGGCACAATTCGTCGAAAGACAAGAACAGGCAAAGAAAATTCTTCTTTTCTGGCGCCGGAAAAGAAGATTTGCATAGGACAGGGAGGTTCTGGCATGCCGAAATCAGGAGGATATTACTATGGTTATTCAACACAATATTGCAGCAAACAACGCTTACAGAAACCTTTCCGCTAACGCATCTAACGGACAGAAAAACTTGGAGAAGCTGTCTTCCGGATATAGAATCAACCGTTCTGCAGATGATGCAGCAGGTCTTGCTATTTCCGAGCAGATGCGTTCCAAGATTAACGGTCTTGACCAGGCTACTGCAAACGCAAACGATGCAATCGGTTTAATCCAGACTGCTGAGGGTGCTTTAACAGAGACTCACTCTATGTTACAGCGTATGGTAACTCTGGCTACCCAGTCTGCTAACGGAACCTATAACTCTACAGCTCGTACAGCTATTGGAGCAGAGGTAACAGCTTTACAGGAAGAGCTTAACAGAATTGCGTCTACCACAGATTACAATGGTGTAAAGCCTTTGAATCAGACTGTATCAATTACTGTACAGATTGGACCAACTGCCGGTGAAAAATTACAAATTGCTTCTGCTAAGATGGGATCCTCTGCATTAAGTGTAGCAGATGTTGATGTATCATCTACCAGTAAGGCAAATGCAGCAATCACTAAGATTAACAAGGCTATCAACACTGTATCTACTCACAGAGCAAAGCTTGGAGCATCTCAGAACCGTCTTGAGCACACCATCAACAACCTTAAGACCACTAACGAGAACATGACTGCAGCTGAGTCCAGAATCCGTGATACAGATATGGCTAAGGAAATGGCAGCTTTTACTAAGAATAACATTCTTAACCAGGCTGCACAGTCTATGCTTTCTCAGGCTAACCAGCAGCCACAGGGAGTTCTTTCTCTTCTGAGATAAGACTTTCTAAGGAAGCTACTGAAAACGTCAAAAAAGATCAGAGCGAAAGCTCCGGTCTTTTTTGATATTTTGAGAAAAAATATACACTTTGTGAAATAAGTTTTCAAAAATACTTATTATTTAATTTTATCGCTCTGATATATATACTGTAACAAGAATAAAAACAAAAAAACTTGCTACGGAGCATCTCTTCCGAAGGGAGAGGACATTGGTCTTCGGACCGTAACCGCCGAAAAGGCACAATTCGTCGAAAGACAAGAACAGGCAAAGAAAATTCTTCTTTTCTGGCGCCGGGAAAGAAGATTTGCATAGGACAGGGAGGTTCTGGCATGCCGAAATCAGGAGGATATTACTATGGTTATTCAACACAATATTGCAGCAAACAACGCTTACAGAAACCTTTCTTCTAACGCAACAAACAGTCAGAAGAATTTAGAGAAGCTGTCTTCCGGATATAGAATCAACCGTTCTGCAGATGATGCGGCAGGTCTTGCTATTTCCGAGCAGATGCGTTCCAAGATCAACGGTCTTGACCAGGCTACTGCAAACGCAAACGATGCAATCGGTTTAATCCAGACTGCTGAAGGTGCTTTAACAGAGACTCACTCCATGTTACAGCGTATGGTAACTCTGGCTACTCAGTCCGCTAACGGAACCTACAACTCTACAGCTCGTACAGCTATCGGAGAAGAGGTTACCGCTTTAAAGGCTGAGTTGAACAGAATTGCTTCCACCACAGATTACAATGGTGTAAAGCCCTTAAATACCGGAAATGCACCAGGAGCAGCAGCTGCGGCTACGGGTACACCGGGGCCTAGTGGAGCTGCAGCACCGGCAGCAGGCGGTATCGTAGTACAGATTGGACCAACCGCAGGAGAAACCTTGACCATTGCTACAGCTAAGATGGGCTCCACTGCATTAGGAGTAAATGCAGTCGATGTATCTACCGTATCTAAGGCAAACTCTGCAATTACTACCATCAACAAGGCTATCAATTCTGTATCTACTCACAGAGCAAAGCTTGGAGCATCTCAGAACCGTCTTGAGCACACCATCAATAACCTTAAGACCACAAACGAGAACATGACTGCAGCTGAGTCCAGAATCCGTGATACAGATATGGCTAAGGAGATGGCAGCTTTCACTAAGAATAACATTCTTAACCAGGCTGCACAGTCTATGCTTTCTCAGGCTAACCAGCAGCCACAGGGAGTTCTTTCTCTTCTGAGATAAGACTTTCTAAGGAAGCTACTGAAAACGTCAAAAAGATCAGAGCGAAAGCTCCGGTCTTTTTGATATTTTGAGAAAAAAATATACACTTTGTGAAATAAGTTTTTCAAAAATACTTATTATTTAATTTTATTGCTCTGATATATATACTGTAACAAGAATAAAACAAAAAAACTTGCTACGGAGCATCTCTTCCGAAGGGAGAGGACATTGGTCTTCGGACCGTAACCGCCGAAAGGCACAATTCGTCGAAAGACAAGAACAGGCAAAGAAAATTCTTCTTTTCTGGCGCCGGAAAAGAAGATTTGCATAGGACAGGGAGGTTCTGGCATGCCGAAATCAGGAGGATATTACTATGGTTATTCAACACAATATTGCAGCAAACAACGCTTACAGAAACCTTTCCGCTAACGCATCTAACGGACAGAAAAACTTGGAGAAGCTGTCTTCCGGATATAGAATCAACCGTTCTGCAGATGATGCAGCAGGTCTTGCTATTTCCGAGCAGATGCGTTCCAAGATTAACGGTCTTGACCAGGCTACTGCAAACGCAAACGATGCAATCGGTTTAATCCAGACTGCTGAGGGTGCTTTAACAGAGACTCACTCTATGTTACAGCGTATGGTAACTCTGGCTACCCAGTCTGCTAACGGAACCTATAACTCTACAGCTCGTACAGCTATTGGAGCAGAGGTAACAGCTTTACAGGAAGAGCTTAACAGAATTGCGTCTACCACAGATTACAATGGTGTAAAGCCTTTGAATCAGACTGTATCAATTACTGTACAGATTGGACCAACTGCCGGTGAAAAAAATTACAAATTGCTTCTGCTAAGATGGGATCCTCTGCATTAAGTGTAGCAGATGTTGATGTATCATCTACCAGTAAGGCAAATGCAGCAATCACTAAGATTAACAAGGCTATCAACACTGTATCTACTCACAGAGCAAAGCTTGGAGCATCTCAGAACCGTCTTGAGCACACCATCAACAACCTTAAGACCACTAACGAGAACATGACTGCAGCTGAGTCCAGAATCCGTGATACAGATATGGCTAAGGAAATGGCAGCTTTTACTAAGAATAACATTCTTAACCAGGCTGCACAGTCTATGCTTTCTCAGGCTAACCAGCAGCCACAGGGAGTTCTTTCTCTTCTGAGATAAGACTTTCTAAGGAAGCTACTGAAAACGTCAAAAAAGATCAGAGCGAAAGCTCCGGTCTTTTTTGATATTTTGAGAAAAAATATACACTTTGTGAAATAAGTTTTCAAAATACTTATTATTTAATTTTATTGCTCCGATATATATACTGTAACAAGAATAAAACAAAAAAACTTGCTACGGAGCATCTCTTCCGAAGGGAGAGGACATTGGTCTTCGGACCGTAACCGCCGAAAGGCACAATTCGTCGAAAGACAAGAACAGGCAAAGAAAATTCTTCTTTTCTGGCGCCGGAAAAGAAGATTTGCATAGGACAGGGAGGTTCTGGCATGCCGAAATCAGGAGGATATTACTATGGTTATTCAACACAATATTGCAGCAAACAACGCTTACAGAAACCTTTCCGCTAATGCATCTAACGGACAGAAGAACTTGGAAAAGTTGTCTTCCGGATATAGAATCAACCGTTCTGCAGATGATGCAGCAGGTCTTGCTATTTCCGAGCAGATGCGTTCCAAGATTAACGGTCTTGATCAGGCTACTTCCAACGCAAACGATGCAATCGGTTTAATCCAGACAGCTGAAGGTGCTTTAACAGAGACTCACTCCATGTTACAGCGTATGGTAACTCTGGCTACTCAGTCCGCTAACGGAACCTACAACTCTACAGCTCGTACAGCTATCGGAGAAGAGGTTACCGCTTTAAAGGCTGAGTTGAACAGAATTGCTTCCACCACAGATTACAATGGTGTAAAGCCCTTAAATACCGGAAATGCACCAGGAGCAGCAGCGGCTCCTGCTGTTGGTGGTGCATCACCTGCACCGGCACCGGCAGCAGGCGGTATCGTAGTACAGATTGGACCAACCGCAGGAGAAACCTTGACCATTGCCACAGCTAAGATGGGTTCCACTGCATTAGGAGTAAATGCAGTCGATGTATCTACCGTATCTAAGGCAAACTCTGCAATTACTACCATCAACAAGGCTATCAATTCTGTATCTACTCACAGAGCAAAGCTTGGAGCATCTCAGAACCGTCTTGAGCACACTATCAACAACCTTAAGACCACAAACGAGAACATGACTGCAGCTGAGTCCAGAATCCGTGATACAGATATGGCTAAGGAAATGGCAGCTTTTACTAAGAATAACATTCTTAACCAGGCTGCACAGTCTATGCTTTCTCAGGCTAACCAGCAGCCACAGGGAGTTCTTTCTCTTCTGAGATAAGACTTTCTAAGGAAGCTATTGCAAAAATTTCAAAAACAAGGAAAACCGGAGCCGGTAGGGGCTTCGGTTTTTTTATCTAAGGAATTACATAAAAAAATAGAAATTTATTTCAAAACTACACTTATAATTTAATTTTTATTTCCGATATATATACTGTAGCAAGAATAAAACCTAAAAACTTGCGACAGAACTCTCTTCCTTGGGAAGAGGATAATGGTCTTCGGACCTCACAGCCGAAAGGCAAAAATCAGTCGAAAGACAAGAACAGGCGAAAAAAAGATTTTTTCTCTGGCGCCGGAGAAGAAGTTTTAGCATAGGACAGGGAGGTTCTGGCATGCCGAAATCAGGAGGATATTACTATGGTTATTCAACACAACATTGCAGCAAACAACGCTTATAGAAACCTTTCCGCTAACTCTGCTAACGGACAGAAGAACTTAGAGAAGCTGTCTTCCGGTTATAGAATCAACCGTTCTGCAGATGATGCAGCAGGTCTTGCTATTTCCGAGCAGATGCGTTCTAAGATCAATGGTCTTGATCAGGCTACTTCCAATGCAAATGATGCAATCGGTTTAATCCAGACTGCTGAGGGTGCTTTAACAGAGACTCACTCTATGTTACAGCGTATGGTAACTCTGGCTACTCAGTCTGCTAATGGAACCTACAACTCTACAGCACGTGGTGCTATTGCTGAAGAGGTTGATGCTTTACAGAAGGAAATCAACAGAATTGCATCTACTACAGATTACAATGGTGTAAAGCCTTTGTCTCAAACCAACACTATTACTGTGCAGATTGGACCTACTGCCGGTGAAAAGCTTGAAGTTGCTACAGCAGCTATGAGTACAGCTGCATTAGGTATTGATGCAATCAGTGTCACATCTACTACAAAGGCAAATGCTGCTATTACCAAGATCAACGACGCTATCAACACTGTATCTACACACAGAGCAAAGCTTGGAGCATCTCAGAACCGTCTTGAGCACACCATCAACAACCTTAAGACCACTAACGAGAACATGACTGCAGCTGAGTCCAGAATCCGTGATACGGATATGGCTAAGGAGATGGCAGCTTTCACTAAGAATAACATTCTTAACCAGGCTGCACAGTCTATGCTTTCTCAGGCTAACCAGCAGCCACAGGGAGTTCTTTCTCTTCTGAGATAAGACTTTCTAAGAAAGCTGGGAAATACTTTCAAAAAACAAGGAAAACCGGGGCCGGTAGGGGCTCCGGTTTTTTTGTGCTGTAAAAGATAGATTAGGGATAAGATAAAATAGAATTTATTGCTTACAAAGATAAAACAGAGGCCAGTACCATAGGGAAAATGTATAAAACTATGAAGGAAAGTATGGTGAAAAAGCCTTCTGTGAGCCATAGCGTTTTTATGTTAGAGTAAGGAGGAGTATTTGGACAGAAGATATAGGAGGAACTCTTATGGCTTTATCATTTCGAGAGAAAAAAAACTGCGCCTACGACGCCATTTCCCTGGGAGAAATTATGCTTCGTTTAGATCCGGGAGAAGGACGGATTCGTACCGCAAGACAATTCAAGGTTTGGGAAGGTGGTGGAGAATACAATGTGGTACGGGGGCTTCGACGCTGTTTCTCTTTGAAAACTGCGGTAATTACGGCATTTGCCGCAAATGAAATCGGATATCTTGTGGAAGACTTTATTCTGCAGGGAGGCGTGGATACATCCTTTATTCATTGGGCAAAGACGGATGGAATCGGAAGGAGCTGCCGAAATGGACTCAACTTTACAGAGAGGGGCTTCGGGGTAAGAGGAGCCAAGGGCTGTTCCGACCGGGCAAATACCGCCATTTCCAAGCTGAAGAAGGAAGATATTGATTTGGATAGAATCTTTGGAGAGTTGGGGGTTCGTCTGCTCCACACCGGAGGAATATATGCTGCTCTCTCGGAACAGTCAGGAGAAACCATGCTGGCAGTGATGGAAGCGGCAAAGAAGCACGGCACGGTGATTTCCTACGACTTAAATTACCGTCCTTCCATGTGGGATGCTATCGGCGGTGTAGAGAAGGCTCAGGAAGTGAACCGGGAAGCGGCCAAGTTTGTAGATATTATGATGGGAAATGAAGAGGATTTCACTGCATGTCTGGGTCTTCATGTAGAGGGACAGAAGGACTTAAAGCATTTGGATCCCAAGGCCTATGGGAAAATGCAGGAAGAGCTGGTAAAGCTTTATCCCAATTTCAAGGTGGTGGCTACCAGCCTTCGTACCGTGCATAGCGCTACGGTAAATGACTGGTCCGGCATTTGCTATGCAGAGGGCCAGGTGTATGAGGGAATGTCCTTTCCGAAGCTGGAAATCTTTGACCGTGTGGGCGGGGGAGACTCCTTTGCTTCAGGACTTCTGTACGGCTTAATGGAAAAGGGAGATCCTGCCCTTGCCATTCAATATGCGGTTTGTCACGGTGCCCTAGCCATGACCACACCGGGAGATACCACCATGGCCAGAAAAGAAGAGGTGGAGGCACTGATGAAGGGCTCCGGCGCCAGAGTGCTTCGATAGGATAAGCCGGGGCTTGGCGTCGTAATTTAAGGGGAATAAAAAAGGAACTGCAATACAATTAGAGTTTGGTGTGAATTTTTGCAGTATAGGTCTAAAATAGGGGCAATCTGAGCCCGCGGGTACTTGCGAAAAACGAATAGCATGAAGTTTTTCGCTTAGTATCCCCTGCTGGGCGAGGTTAGCGAGAGCGTGCCCCGACTTTAGACCTATACTGCAAAAACTAATTGACTCTTTTCTATTGTATTACAGCTCCATTTTTATTCCACTGTCACGGACTTCGCCAGATTTCTTGGCTTATCCGGATCGAAGCCTTTCAAAAGGCTAACTTGATAGGAAAGGAACTGGAGCGGAAGCACCAAAAGGCTTCCGGCAAAGAGCGGATGAGTCTTTGGTACGATAAGATTATGCGCAAAGTCCTCTTCTTCGATAGCGATATCTTCCATCCTAATAGCAAAGCATTTGGCTCCGCGGCTTCGTACCTCATGGATATTGGAAATGCTCTTTCCCGCAAGCTCTTCCTGAGAAAGAAGACCGATAACCGGGCTGCCCTTTTCGATTAAGCTGATGGTACCGTGCTTTAATTCTCCGCTACTATAGCTTTCGCAGTGAATATAGCTGATTTCCTTCAGCTTTAAAGCGCCCTCCATGGAGATGGCCCAGTCCAGCCCTCTTCCCAGGAAGAAAATATTGTCCGCATCCTTTAGTTCCTTTGCCATAGGAAGGATTTCCTGATCAAAGGAAAGACATTGCTGAATTTTTCCGGGAAGAAGGAAAAGCTCTTCTGTTAAGCTTCGAGTCACTTCCTTGCTGATTTTTCCCTTTGCCTTAGCCAAAAGCAGGGAGAAAATGTAGCCTGCCGCAAGCTGACAGCTGTAGGCCTTGGTGGTGGCTACCGCAATTTCCGGGCCTGCCTGGGTGTAAAAGACGAAGTCGGATTCTCTGGCAATGGCAGAGCCTTTCACATTTACGATGGAAAGGGTTTTCGCCCCTAATTTCTTAGCTTCCTTTAGGGCAGCCAAGGTATCCGCAGTTTCTCCGGACTGGCTGATACTGATAACCAGTTCGCCCTTTTCCAAAATAGGGTGGTTATAGCGGAATTCACTGGCCAGCTCCACCTGCACCGGAACTCTGGCAAGACTTTCGCAGACGGATTTTAAAACCCAGCCTGCGTGGTAGGCGGAACCGCAGGCAATCACCCGGACTCTGGAAATCTCCTGAAAATCCTTTTCCGTCATGGAGAAGGCTTCATAGGAAAAGTTCGGCTTTTCTGCATTTTCCGGTTCTTCCATAACAGAAGAAAATTGCTCCGACCCGGAAGCAGTGTTTTCCTCCGGCTTTACATTATCAAGCTGTTCTACATTTTCTTCCTTGCAGGCATAGAGCAGAGTATTCTTCACAACCTTAGGCTGTTCAAAGATTTCCTTTTCCATAAAATGCAGATACTCTCCCTTATGAATCTGGCTCTGACTAAGCTCTGCAATAGTAGAGGAACGCTGTACTTCTTCTGTATTTTTATTGTAAATATGGATTTCCTTTTCGGAAAGGCTTAGAATCTCTCGATTTTCCACAGGATAGATTTCCTTGGTATAATCCAAAAAGGCGGAAACATCGGAAGCAAGATAGAAGGCATTTTCCCCCTTTCCCACAATCAAAGGGCTGTCCTTACGCATGGTATAAAGGGTATTTGCATCCTCCTGAAACATGATGGCAAAGGCATAAGAGCCCTTCAGCTCCTTTTGTACGGAGAAGAGCGCCTTTAAAATATTCTTATCCTTCCGGTAATAATATTCAATCAGGTTTACCGCCACCTCCGTATCCGTGTCGGAGTAGAAGCTATACCCCTGTTCCTGCAAAAATTCTTAAGCTCCGCAAAGTTTTTCGATAATACCGTTATGCACCAGCACCACTTCCTATGCATGGACAGGTGGGGTGGGCATTTTTCACTGGCCTTACCGTGGGTGGCCCAACGGGTGTGGCCGATTCCCATGGAGTAGGGAAGCTGACATTCTTTGTCAGCCGCAACCTTTTTCAATTCTTCTAATTTTTCCTACAGCCTTTACCAGCGTGAAAGGCTGAGAGTACAAAGCGATTCCCGCAGAATCATAGCCTCTGTATTCCAGACGGGAAAGACCGGCCAGAAGAATATCCTTTGTATTCCCCTGCCCAACAAAACCAACAATACCGCACATTGTAAATTCCTCCTATTTGATTGTTTGCGGTGCGGAGAAAGCTTTTGTTACGATTTTGATTTCGCTTTTTTTCTTTCCCTAACGATGCACTACTCCGAAACAGCATCCGCCGAATCTTTCGATTACTGTTTACCTCGTCGGCTTGGGGGTTCCCGAAGCCCTGGCGCTAATTTTTTTCTTTTTCCTCAGAAAGAAAAATTTGTGTTATGATACCATGGTAAAAAAGAACTTGGGAATGCTTTTTGCAAAATTTAAAGAAAAATTCTTTTTCCGGAGGAAAATCCTTGACATTACAAGGAAAATTCTTTAAAGTGATAAGGCTGTTATTACAGCGGAACAGAAGCAGGGCAAATGCCCGGGCTACATTAAATACTGAAATCAGTCCCTTGACTGGACCAGAGTAAGTAGCCTACACATAGGAGGTTGTTATGAATTCATACGTAGCAAAGGCTTCTACTATTGAGAGAAAGTGGTTCGTAGTAGATGCAGAGGGAAGACACTCGGACGTCTTGCATCAGAGATCGCAGCAGTACTTCGTGGAAAGAGAAAGCCCACATTTACTCCGTTCTTAGACTGTGGTGACTATGTTATCGTAGTAAACGCAGAGAAGATTACCGTTACCGGTAAGAAGCTGGAGCAGAAGCTGTATCGTACTCACTCTCGTTATGTTGGTTCCATGAAGGAAACTTCTTTGAGAGATATGAGAGCAAACAAGCCGGAGCAGGTTATTGAACTTGCCGTTAAGGAATGCTTCCCAAAGGGTCCTTTAGGTGAGACAGATGTACAAGAAGCTTTTTCGTGTATGCTGGTCCGGATCACAAGCACCAGGCTCAGCAGCCAGTTGCACTATCAATCTAAGGGAGGATAAAAATGGCTACAAACAGAAATTACGGCACAGGCAGAAGAAAAAAAGCTCTGTAGCAAGAGTATATATTATGCCAGGAACAGGTAAGGTAACCGTAAATAAGCGTTCTATCGACGAGTATTTCGGATTAGAGACATTGAAGACCATCGTTCGTCAGCCACTTGTGGCAACTCAGAACGAAGGAAAGTTGGATGTTCTTGTTAACGTTAAGGGTGGCGGAACCACAGGTCAGGCCGGTGCAATTCGTCACGGTATCGCAAGAGCACTTTGCGAGATGGATAGCGATTTCCGTCCCTATCTTAAAGAAGTCCGGTTTCTTAACCAGAGACTCTCGCATGAAGGAGAGAAAGAAGTACGGATTGAAGGCAGCTCGTCGTGCTCCACAGTTCTCCAAGAGATAAGAAAAGACATATTCAGTATGTGGGACTCTCCAAGTTTTGGGGAGTCTTTTCTTATCCCGTAAACTTGCGAGTTGCTCGCCGAAGGCTCGCAACTACTCGCGGCAAGATGCCAAAGGGCATCTTGCTGGTCGCTCGTACAGTTCCAATCCCAATTCCAACCCTACTCTTTATCTAAGAGCCAATCAGATAGATTTTTGATCTGAATACCGTTGTAATTTCCAATAGTTAATCGGTCACCGGTTAAAATAACTTTTTGTAGTTATCACGGATATTGGTCAGTGGTTTCAGTTCTCGGTCAAAGGTTTCTTTTGCGGTCATATTTGCGGTGACCTGGAAGTAGGTATAGGCTCCCTGTTTTTCTGCAACGAAATCAACCTCAGTATTACCCAGCTTTCCAATCATCACACGGTACCCTCGACGCAGGAGCTCAAAATAGACGATATTTTCCAGCGAAAATCCAAGATCGTATTGGCTGCGAGGCAAGATAAAGTTTCGCAAACCTAAATCTACAATATATAGCTTTCGATTGGATTTCAGGAGCTGTTTTCCAACGATATCGAATCGTTCTGCAGAATAGAAAATAAAGGACTCTGTAAGAGCCTCAACATAATCACTCACGGTGTTAGGAGAGATTTTTCTTCCATTTGAACTCAGATAATCAGTAATGCTCCGGACAGATATCGGATTTCCGATAACACCGGACAGATATTTTGCGATGGTTTTTAGTAGAAAGATATCGGAGATTTTTCCTTTTCTCCGGACTCTTTTCTTTCCTCGCTTGCCGATCTTCGATATCTTTTACAATTACTGTATTGTAGATGCCCTCCAGATAAGTTTCGAGTTTTTCTTGCGTGCGATCCATTGTGGCTATATAGGGAAGTCCCCCAACCCGCATATATTCTGTCAGACCTCGCTCTTGATCCATTTTGCAAATTTCAAGAAATTCTTTGAAGGATAGAGGAAGCATTTTGATTTCGACATATCGACCGGTTAATAGTGTAGCCAGATCTCCGGAAAGCATATAGGCATTGGAACCGGTAATGTAGATGTCCACATCGGTTTTTATATATAGACTATCTACGACTTTTTCAAAGGAAGGAACCTTCTGAATTTCATCTAAAAAATATAAGTCATCTTCCCTTTACATAAACGATGTTTAAGATAGTCATAGAGCTTTTGATAGTCCTGCAGCTCTTCATATTCCAAATCTTCAAAATTGATGGAAATAATTTGTTCATCGGAAATATTATTATCTTTTAACCATTCTTGGTACTGCATAAGCATTGTGGATTTTTCCACAACGGCGGATACCGGTGACAACTTTGATGAACTGTTCATCCTTCCATTGAATCAGACGATGCAAGTATTCTTTTCTTTTAACCAATGCAATCACCTCCATAATATAATATTCCAATATTAGCGCAAAATATAGAATAAAGCAATTTTTATTCCGAAATGGGAACAAAATAATAATAAATAAAAATATATTCCAATATTGGAATATAAAATGATGATGAGTATGTTTCTAAAAAGGATAGAATCGAAAATTTTGTATTTTTCTACAAACAGCAGAGAAGATTTTTTTGGAACATTTTCTTAATAAGTTTTTAAAATGGATAAAAATCTTGTTTTTTTAAAAAAAGCAGAGGAGTATTCTACTTCCATCTTTCAGAGATGCGTTGTTCGGTTCTGAAAGCAAAAAAAAGGAAAAATGTTTTTTTCTGCATAGGCAGAAGAGAGGAGACTATTATGAGAAAGATGGTTAGAGGATTATTCGTACTTGCAGCAATGACAGCAGCTCTTACAATGGTAGCTTGTTCCGGTAAGAAGGCAGAGACCACTGCAGCAGCTGAGAGCAAGATGGAGACTGAGGCAGCTAAGGAGTCTGTAAAGGCTGACGAGAAGAAGGATGAGAAGAAGGACGACAAGAAGGATGCTAAAGAGACCACTGCAGCAGCAGAAGAGTCCGAGAGCACAGAAGAGTCTTCCAAGTAATTTTTGAAAAACTTATAAGGAGAGCCTGCGAGGGCTCTCTTTTTTTGTTATCGAGAGATGGAGTGTTCTAAGGGGATTATAAGGGAGCGTTACTATGAAAGAAGCAAAGAAAAATAGAAGGAACAAACATTTTCCTACAGGAATGTATTAGGAAATCGAGCAAGCGGTGGATCTGGACAGTATCACCGTGGAGCGGGCCGTGTTTGGTCTCTTTTTTTCTCCGGGGTGAAGCTTTCCACAGGCCAGGGAGGTTTATGTTTTACGCCGGTGAAGGAGATTCCGGAGGCCGTGTGCTGTCCCAGCTCTGCGAAGGCTATGCCCTTTTCCGGAAAGCTAAAGGGGAGAGGGGTTAGAGCCTATCTTGAGGATATTTTCTCGGAGAACATCTTAAGAAGGACTTTGGGAATTGCCGCCTTAAATGCGCTGAGCACTCTGGTATGGGAAAAAGAAAGCATATCGGGAATATGAGCTCCTCCTTGGTGCGGATGCCTTTGATGAAATTGATGTAAAAGAAGTATCAGAAATCCGTAGTGGTAGGGGCATTGGTGCCTATAATCCGAAAGCTTATGCAGGAAAATGCGGATTTTCATATCTTGGAAAAGGACAGCAGAACCTTAAAGGAGCGGGAAATGCCTATTACCTTCCTCCGGAGAGGGCGGGAGAATGCGTGCCGGAGGCGGATTTGCTGGTGATTACAGGAGTAACGATTTTTGAATGATACCCTGCCGGGGCTTCTGGCTATGGCGAAAAAGGATGCGGAAATTTTAGTGGTGGGTCCCTACTGCAAGCATGCTTCCGGACTGCCTCTTTTTCTAAAGGCGTTACGATGCTTGGGGAATTCAGGTGACGAAGGCGGATGAGCTTTTGGATATCATCAGTGAGGGTGGCTCCGGCTATCATTTCTTCGGAAAAATATGCGGAACGAACCGTGCTGAGAAGAAAATAAGTAAGAAAAGAATATATTTAGAGAGAAGTATTTTTACAGCATTAGAAAAGAAGCATAAAAAGATAAATACTTAAGCGGGATAAAATCTACGTTTACTTTTAAAATTTTTACAAAACTCTTAAAAAGATATACTTTTTATCGTATTTTTGATACACTGCTAGGGCGACTTGTCGGTTTTCGGTAGGAAAAGAGTGTAATAGTGCCGAGTTCCGCTTTGTAAAAGCTTTAGGAGGAAAGGAAGAGTATGAAGAAAAAGATTTATCCTATTATCGCCCTGTCATTTGCCATCATGATGAGTGCTTGTGGCGGTAAGAAAGCAGCAGAGCCCAGCAGTGTAGAGAAGGAAGAGACAGAGAAGGCAACAAGAGAAGTAACAGAAAAGGAAACGGAGGAGGAAACCGAGAAGGAAGAAGCTTCCGATGCCAAGGATCTCATTGTTCCCGGTTATGCATTGGGAGAGATTCCCACATTCCGCAGTGGAGATTAACGGTCTTGGAATTTTTGAAAATCCTGCAGCGAAGATTACCATGGACAAGACAGAAGCCTTAAGTTCCGTTCCCGGTATCACCGTTACCCTGTAAAGCTGGAGAATGATCAGATTTTCCGTGGAAACAGTGTGATGTAGTTGGGAGAAGGAGGAGCCGGTCAGATGAGCGCCGACGGTCTTACCGTGCAGACTGACGGAAACGGTGCAGGACAGTATGTGGATGCGGAGAGAGGTCTTACCATCCAGAGAAATACCGATGCTTCCGGACAATATGTGGATGAGCAGAAGGGAATCACCTTACAGGTGAATTCTGACGGTACCGGACAGTATTCCGATGATGGACAGGGCATTACGCTCCAGGTTAGCGAAGGTGGCAATGGAATCTTCACAGACACGAAGGACATTACCATGATGGTCAGCGATTATTCCACTAGCTATAGCCCAGGGCTCTATTGACATTGATGTAAAGCCGGATGGAAGCGGAAGCTACTATAACAGCGAGACCGGTTTAACCATTAAAAATGATGGACAGGGAAAGGCAGTGATTTCCCTTGGCTATGACGAAAAGACTGTAGATGCCAAGCCTTTGGAGAAGCCTAGCAAGCTGCCAAAGCTTTCCATGGTTCCCGCAGTACCAAGCCTGGAGGCTAACAGCCTTTTAATTACCTTGGATTCCGGCGTGCTTTTCGATGTGGATAAATATGATATTCGTCCGGATGCGGAGAAGATTTTAAATGATTTGGCAACGGTATTAAAGGAAGCGGGAATTACCGCATTCCAGATTGACGGACATACCGACTCCATGGATACGGATGAGCATAATCAGGTTCTTTCCGAGAACCGTGCAAACTCCGTAAAGAGCTATTTGGCATCTCAGGGTGTGACTGCGGAAATCACCACCCACGGTTATGGAGAAAAGCCGTCCTGTTGCCACCAATGATACAGCAGAAGGAAGACAGCAGAACAGACGATGTAGAGATTATTGTTCTACCGCATAAAAAGAACAGGATTAAAAAGTAAATTTGCTAGAAAGCCAAATTGCTATAAAGCTAAATTGCTATAAAGTCAAATTGCTTTAAAATCAAATTACTAGAAAGTCAAATTGCTATAAACCCAAATTGCTTTTAAAGACAAATAAAAATTAAAGATGTAAAGAACCTGAAATGCAGCACCGGGAGTTTCCCATTAGAATTCGGATTGTTGCAGGAAGCTAAAAGCTGCCATGGTTTTTACATCTTTTTCTATTCTGCATAGGTTTGCTGGGGAAGGTACAGGAGAGTTTCTTTTAAGGACAAGAGTGGAGGAACTTAGGATAGCCGGTAAAAACATATGGCTTTTATTCTTGTGAATAAGAAGGATTCATTTTCATACTATTGAGAATATCAATAAGTCTTTGGATTTATCAGAATTATAAATATCTAACAAAAAGCAATTTATACTATTGATAAAATTTAGTGAAAAAGTATAATAATAAAGAAGGCGAAACAAAAAAATATTATTATAAAAATACTGCTTTGATTTCTAAAACCGACATTTTCCCTAATGGCAAAGAAAAATCTTGGAAAGAAGAAAGAGAAACAGTACAGAAGGAGGAGAAAAGTGAAAAAGAACTTGGCAAAGTTGCTTCCTCTACTGCTTTTTATCAGTAAGTCTGGTGGCTTGCGGTGGAAGCAAGGCAGAAGACAAAGGAACGGGAGCATCTACAGAAAAAGCGCAGGAGCAGAATGCTTCTTCCGATGGAGAGAATAAGGCAGCGGCAAATGCTTCCGGACAGAAGGACAGCTTCACCTATATCATTGACGGTGACCCGGGAAATACCCTGAACCCTTTAACGGCAGATGATCGCTATACCCTGATGACCTGTCATGCAGCCTATGCTCCGGCTTATCATATTTATGGAGACGGAACTGTGGATTATATTCTGGCAGAAAGCATGACGGCTTCTGAAGACGGTCTTACTTTGACGATGAAGCTGAAGCCGGATTTAAAGTGGAGTGATGGGGAGGCTTTAACAGCGGATGATATTGTTTTTACTTATGACACCATCAACAGCTTGTCAAAGAATCTTTATATCGGGGATCAGCCTATAAAGGTGGAAAAGCAGGATGATTTAAGCGTTCTTTTAAGCTCCCTCTGTTTCCGCAAGTGCCATGGAGATGCTTTCCGACGAGGTGAGCATTATCCCCAAGCATATCTTTGAAGGCAAGGAGAATACGGATGTTTCCTTATTAGAAGATAAGGTGGTAGGTGCAGGCCCTTATGTTTTGGAAGAGTATAAGACCGGTGAGTATTTAAAGTTTAAGGCCAACCCCAACTATGCCAAGGGAAAGCCTTATATTGATACCTTGATTTATCGGGTAATTGACAAGGGAGATACCGCTACTCTGGCTATGCAAAACGGTGAGGCGGAGGCCATGGTATTGTCGCTCGGATATGATTGAGCCCTATTTGGAAAATGATGCTTTTACCCTTTACAACTATAGTGAAGGTCGTGTGCCATATATCCGTTTGAACACCGCCTCCGACAATATGCAGGATAAGACCTTCCGTTCCGGCATTTTCCATGCCTTAAACAGAGAGGAAATTATGAAGGCGGCTTATGGAGATCCGGATTACTATCATTTAGGCTATTCCTTCCTGCCTTATGATAACCAGTTCTATACCGAGGATGTGGAGAAGTGGGATCAGGATTTGGAGAAGGCCAAGGAAGAGGTAAAGAACGGACCAAAGAAACTGACCTTACTCTACCCTGCCAATACGCCTATTTTGGAAAGAGAAGCTTTGGCGATTCAGGCAGAATGTAAGGCTGTTGGTGTGGATGTGGAATTGGCAAGTCTTGCGGATGCGGCTTACTACAAAGCTACCAAGGACTTGGAGAACAAAGACTATGACATTTTCCTGGGAGGCTATGTAATGGGCTCCGACCCGGATACCTTCTCCATCCTTTTCTCCACAGAGAAGGACAATAACATGAACTACCACAATGCGTGAAAATCGACAAGCTGTTCAGAGAAGGAAACAGTACTTTGGATTTGGAGAAGCGTAAAGAAATTTATAACAAGGTACAGCGTTTGGTAACGGAAGAGGCGATTTACTATCCTCTGGGAACCAATTTAAGAACACTGGTTACCAAGAAGGATGTGGATCCGGAAGAAGCCCAGCTTGTGCCTATCTACACCTTTGGAGATTTATCAAGCTAAAGTTTAAATAAGATCTAATTAGAAAAGAGGCTGAAAAATGGCATTCTATATCGGGAGAAGAATTTTACAAAGTATTCCTCTGCTCCTATTGATTACCCTTTGTCCTTTGGACTGATGAATTTGGTTCCCTATGATGCGGTTGACTCCATTTCCAACTCTAAGATGACAGAGGCGCAAAGGAGGAAAAAAAGAGAGAATACGGCTTAAATGATCCCATGCCTGTGCAGTATTTTTCGATGGTTAAAAAAACATTCTAAGGGAGAGTTCGGAACCTCTCCTTAGTCATACCCGGATTAAGGATGATTTACGGATACGGATTCCCAACACCATCCTTTTTGGTGCTTCCTCTACCTTACTGCTTATTGGCTATGGCGGTGGGGCTTTACAGTGCCAGCAAAAGGAAAAATGGCAGGATAAGCTTTTTGGACAGCTTTTTCCACCATAGGTCTTGCAGTGCCCAGCTTCTGGATTGCCCTGGTGCTGATTTATTTTTTTGGCTATCATTGGAAGCTTTTTCCCTTGCTGGGGATGCATACCATTGGGAAGGAAAGGGATATTCCGGACTTTCTTCATCATCTTTTTCTTCCTTATTGTGTATTGGTGCTTGCTTTTTCCGGATTTAATGCGTTATGTTCGTTCTTCCGCATTGTCGGAATTAAGGCAGGGACTATGTTCTGGTGCAAAGAGCTTTTGGCGCAAGTAAGAGGGAGATCCTTTTTCATCATGTGGCAAGAAATGTCTGTCTGCCTATGATCAGTAAGTTGGGCATGTCTCTACCCTTACTGGTGACGGGGGCGGTGATTACGGAGTCTGTCTTTTCCTGGCCGGGGATAGGGCTTTATTTTGTGAAAGCGGTGGATGCACTGGATTATCCTATTGTTATGGCGATTTTGCTCTTATCCGGTACCTTAGCGATTCTAGGGAATTTACTCTCGGATATTTTGTATTGTTTGATTGACCCTGAGAATTTCACTTTGGAAGAAGGAAGGATAAGAAAATGCAAGCAAAGCAGAGGTAAAGCGTTTATCAATAGAATTTTAAGCCATCCCCACAGAATTTTAGCTAGTATTTTTTAATAGGCTCAGCCTTTTGGCTTTTTAGCCTTACTCTTCTTCCCTTAGATCCGGAGGGGCTGGATGTGATTCACAGTCTGGCAAAGCCCTCCTGCAACATTTTTTCGGGACGGATGAGGTGGGAAGAGACTATTTTGCCAGAGTGCTCTACAGGGGAAGAGTTTCTCTTATGGTCGGTTTTCTGTCAATGGCTATGAGTATCGGCTTGGGCGTCATGGTTGGGCTTCTTTCCGGATATTTCGGAGGCGTGGTGGACTTCTTCTTTATGCGCCTTGTGGACGTTCTTTTCCTCCATCCCCTGGATGATCTTGGTGATGGTTTTTCGGTATGGTTTTTGGAAGAGGTCTGCTTTCTCTTGTTATGGTCATCGGGCTATTAAGCTGGATGGAAACAGCCAGAATCATTCGAGGAGAGGTTTTAAGCCTGAAGGAGCGGGAATATGTGCTCTACGCCCGTTTTTTGGGAATTTTTCCCCTACGAATCCTTTTTTAGTCATATTTTCCCCGGAATTCTTCCCACTATTATCACGGCATCCACTGCGGCTATAGCTTCTCCATTATGGTGGAGAGCGCATTAGCTTTCTGGGACGAGGGGTTACCGCTCCGATGTCCAGCTGGGGAAGCCTTTACAGAACGCCCAGAAATTTCTGCAAAAGCGCCCCACATGGCGATTCTTCCGGGAATTTTGATTATTATAACGGTTTTGTCTTTCCATCAATGGGAGAGCTCTTAGGGAATCGCTTCTCTAGAAAGGGAGTAGAAGATGCTGGAAATTGAGAATTTGCAGGTGGAAATACCCTATGGGAAAATGAAGGTCTATCCGGTTTCCGGCGTCAGCTTTTCTCTGGAAGAAGGAGAGGTTTTGGGAATTATCGGAGAGTCCGGAAGCGGAAAAATCCATGACTATGAAAGCCATTATGGGATTACTGCCGGAAAAAGCAAAAGCTTCTGCCCGGAAGCTTGTCTCAAGATTTGGATTTACGAAAATCTGACGGAAAAGGAATATCTGCTCTTCGAGGGAACCGTATAGCCATGATTTTTCAGGATCCCATGACGGCACTGAATCCTTTGATTCCCATCGGAGAACAGTTGAGAGAGATTTTGAACGACAAAGGAAGAAGGGAAGAGATTCTTATGCAAAAGGATTTTCATATAAAGGATTCTAATATACAGGATTCTAATATACAGGATCTCAAGACAAAGGACTTTAATATAAAGAATTCTAAAAGAAAGGCAATAGCGCTGTTGGCTTTGTGGGTATTCCCAATCCGGAGGAAAAATATAAACAGTACCCCATGAGTTTTCCGGCGGTATGCGGCAAAGAGTCCTGATTGCCATGGCCTTATCCTGTTCTCCCGCACTGCTGATTGCGGATGAGCCTACCACGGCTCTCGATGTGACCCTGCAGGCTCAGATTTTAGATTTACTTTGGAAGGGGTGAAAGCAAGAAATACAAGCTCGATCCTGATTAGCCATGACCTATCTTTGGTGAAGGAACGCTGTAAACGCATTCTGATTTTGTACGGAGGGAAGGGTGATGGAAGAGGGAACGGTGGAAGAGATTTTCCGGAACCCAAACATCCTTATACCAAAGCCCTTTTAGCAGCCATCCCAGTATGGAAAAAGGATAAGGAAGAGGCACTGGTGGCCATTGAGGGAAATCCACCCTCGATTTTAAAGGAATTTACCCGTTGTCCTTTTTATGAACGGTGCAAGGAAAGGATAGATGCCTGTCAGGATGCCTTACCGGAGGAAGCAAGGCTTTCCGAAAGCCACAGGGTTTTCTGTCACAAAGTTTCTTTAGGAGAAAATATAAAACCATCTAAAAATGTAGTTAAGAATAGGAAGAAGATTAGGAGAAAATGAAAGAAAAGGAGCTGATTCTTTCCACCAGAGGAATAGAAAAAGGTATTTTTATCAAAGGGACTTTGGGGAAGAAAAAGATAGCTACCATGCAGTGCAGGGGGTGGATTTCGGATCTGTATAAGGGAGAATGCTATGGCCTGGTGGGGAATCCGGCTGTGGAAAAAGTACCCATGGTCGTTGCCTTTTAGGGATTACTACAGAGAACGGCAGGGGAAGTCTATTTTCATGGACAGGAAATCAAAAGAAATAATCTAAAGACTCTACGAGAAATGCAGGATAAGATGCAGATTATCTTTCAGGATCCCTATTCTTCCTTAAATCCCCATTGGACTGTAGGGGAGATTCTACGGGAGCCTTTACGACGCCTCAAAACTCTCCCGTACAGAAGAAGAGGCAAAGATAAAGAAGGCTTTAGAAAGAGTATCTTTGGCTGAAGCAGACAGAGAAAGATGCCCTATGCCTTTTCCGGAGGACAGCGACAAAGAATCGGCATTGCCAGAGCCCTGATTGTAGAACCGGAAATTATCCTTTGCGATGAGCCGATCTCCGCCTTGGATGTGTCCATACAGGCTCAGATTGTAAACCTTTTAAAGGATTTACAAAAAGAGCTGGGGCTTAGCTATATTTTTACGGCCCATGATTTGGCCATGGTTCGCTATATCAGTGATAGAATCGGGTAATGCAGGAAGGAAAAATCGTAGAAGAGGGAGACTGTGAAAGTATTTTTTCAAAAATCCCTAAAAAGAATACACCGGACCCTGCTTTCGGCAGTTCCCGGGTGGTGTAGAAAGGAAGGATAAAAGGACGTTGGACTTTAAGCCTTCCTTTGCAGATAAAACTTAGAATGTATCTCGATTAACAAATTTTAGTCGGCAAACTCGGTGTGGGCTACCTTCCATTTCTGATGGCATACGAGCCAAAAGCTGTAAATTCCCAAGGTGATAATGCAAAGCAGGAACCACTAATCCACTGAAGAAAGAGGTTGGTGGCTTCACCGGTAAAACGAAGGCGATGCCCGTTGATGACGGTAGGAAATTTCCAGTTATAAATCATGCAAAGAGCCCAAGAAAGCAGATTCCCCAAGGTACATACCGTGATAAGGCTTCCTAACAGTGCCCATCCGATAAGCTGCAATAAACCGCCGTCAAAATAAGATTCTCCCATAAAGTACTCCTTTTCTTTAAAAAACGTAAAAATACTCCTAAATTATATAGGAAAATAAGAGCAAGCTCCAGTTTATGCAGATTGTACATTCGGAGACTTGCTTTTAAAAAGTATCTTATTCTCAGAAAGCCTCACTTTTGAGGCGGGTTCTTTATCCGTTCTTTTTCTCCAACTGCTTACTGATGGCAGTGGCGCAGGCGATATCACCGATTACATTGACGGTGGTGGCCCCATATCGCGCCAGAGTATTTGCGAAATATAAACTCCAGGATTTGGTTGATGGGAAGTCCTACCATAGGGAGCCAGGGCGGCAAAAGGCGGCAATAGCTCCTCCCGGTACGCCCGGGTTCCGATACTGAGCAAAGTATTGGCTGCCAAAACCGTAATCATGGTATCAGGGTTGCGGGAATACCTAAGAGCGGCAACAAAAGAAACGTGATCAAGGACATCAGAATGCTAACCGCATCCATGTTAATGGTGGCTCCCAGAGGCAGTGTTAAGGAGGCTATCTCCTCCGGAACATCCAGAGATTCACCGCACATTCAATAGAAAGACGTAGCGTGGAAGAACAGGTGGAAAATGCATTTAGCTGGCCGGTGCAATGAGTGCAGAAATTTGCCCGCAGGGATTTTTCCGACCAGGCGTACGATACCGCCGTATACAATCAGGGCATAAAAGGGCAAAGGTGATGTATAAGGCCAGCATAACCTGTCCCAGCTGCAGAACCGTCTTGATACCGTTACTGTATACATTACCGTAGCTATACAGGCAAAAACGCCGATAGGGATTGAAAAGCACTAATCTTCGAAACAATAAAAATGGAAATATCGTGGATGGAGGTGCACAGCTTCACAAAAGGCTCCGCCTTTTCCTTTAGGAGGCAGGCCAGTCCATAATAATGGAAAAGGAAAGCACCTGAAGCATATTTCCCTCGGAAAATGCCGCAATCGGATTGGAGGAATGATATTTTCAAAGTTCCCAGAAAGGCTTTTAAACTCTACCGCGTCCACCTTCACGTCAGTAGCGACAATCTGAGCTCCTGCTCCAAGATGGAGAGAGTCCGGGAAGGAAAAGTCCAGCGCGCTGGCAAAAAGGGTGGTAGCCGTAAACCACAAAAAGAGAATAGAGGCCGATTTTTCGTTTTGGCAATGGAGCCGATGCCCATAATACCGGTCAGAAAGACTCGCAAAACACCAAAGGAAAATCATCATTTTCAAGGATGACATGTAAATGGTGGCAATCACATTCAGGGGGTATAGAAAAACTCAAGCGTCGATCGGTCCGAAGACCAAACCCAAAGCAAGCCCTAAGGCAATCCATACAGTCTGTTGAAGACTCAGCCATTTTTCTTTTCCCATACTAACCTCTCATTTCAGAAAATATTTTTGGAATCCTTCTTTCTATAAAAATCGAGTAAAAGTATTTCAGGTCAAGATTTACGGTTTTCAACAGTTCTTATTTCTATAGAGCGATCGCAATGACTTTCTATCCTAAAGAAAAGAGCGGGTATTGTAAAGAATAGATTTCTTTGAACCGATATAGAAAATAGTTATATCTAAGAGGAAAAAGCTCTGGCGGATGCCAAACAGGGATTTATGCGCTATAAGGTACTGATGACTGGGGCAATGTGATTCCGTGAAGGAAAGACGTCGTTTAAAAAGAAAAGGAAAAGTATGGAGATGATAAGCAGAATTTTATGTATGGTACTAAGTGACGGAACGATGTGATCCCGTCAGGAAAGACATCGTTTTAAAGAAAAGGATAGTGTAGTGAGCAGCCAAAACAGGAATTTTAGTGCAGTATGGTGCTGAATGAAGGAGAAATGTGATTCTGTAAGGAAAGATGTCGTTTAAAGAAAAAGGATAGTATAGTAGACAAAAAGCCAAATAGGAATTTTATGCCGTATGGTATGGATTGACGGGCAATGTAGCCCGTCTGTTCTTAGTGAAAGCAAGCGAAGCGAGCTTGAGCTAGAACAGCTTCTGAAGGCAGCTAGCTGAGGACGTGCCCGTTCTCATCGCACACTATAAAATAAATAGCTGGATGCTACTGAATCAACCTGGGCCTCCCATTCTGCACCAGACAAAGCCCACTCTTGGCGTAATGCGAATCTCCGGAATCACCGGTAACGCCAGGAAGGACAGGCTGATAAAGGGATGCATTCACGGGAACCCCCATTTCATGGGCTGCTTCATGTTTTCCAGATGTGCATTGGCTTCTATAAAACCGCAATCACACATCAGTCATAATAGGAAGAGCCGAGAATCACAAACCTTTCCTCCTGCACAGCACAAATCCTCCCTCGCAGTCGGATGGAGTTCATTGACGGCTAAGCACATATCCGGTCATTGTCCCAATCACAATCAGGTTATGGAATCATGACTGACTAGCACATGGCGCCCACGAATGCCGTAGTCTGGCAGATGCCCCGGCCGATTTTTCCGCTTCCTTGTAGCGGCTCTATACGGCGATTTTCTGATATTCCGGATATTCTTCTCCGGTAAAGTTGCTGCATCGTTTTCAGCATCACCTGTAAACGTTTGGTGGTAATCTCGCCCTTTCTTCCATGGCAATGACATTTACTTCCTGTTTGAAATGGGCAAACAGCAACTCTTTCTAAGAGGAGAGAGGTGAACGGTTTTCTTCAGCTTCGAAAGGACAGCGGGGATGCTGTAAATGCTCGGATTCCACCACTTTCTTTCCTTTGTGATATACAGCTGTGATTTCCAACATTTTCCAGGTCGAAAATCAGAAGAAAATCCGCCTGTCTGACACGTAGCCCCAGCTCGAGATAAGCCGTAACATTCCGCGGTACTGATGGTGGCCATCGATGAGGCGGAGCGGTGGGAGAGTCAGTGCAATAGCCTTTCGAACGGCGTGGGAGATATGCGCCTCTCTCTTATGATGTCTTCAGTGCTTATCGTCGGGCACAGAAGGAAAATGCTCTGGTACATCCATCTTGTGAGCCAGTATTTCCTTAACCAAGCCTCTAAATTTCTTGCGGCGGAGCCTTCCCGGATATGGATAGTGCATTCCTGCACGAATCTGCTCCAGGGCATGGTCAAAATCTACCGCCTCGTGATCAGTTTGAATGCCGTTTTAAGGCATAGGCCTGCAAAGTCTTCTTTAGGGAAGAAAGGGCATGACCGTCTAAAACATGCCGGGAAAAGCAGCGAGCTTTTCCATCATTTTCTTCTCCCGATGAATCACACTATAATCATCATTACCTCCCCCAGCCCTAAAATACGGGGTTATCCAGATATTCCTTCATATCCTCTGCGGAAAAGACAGCGCCGTTGTCGTCAATCTCCGTGGATGGGTACAGGAAGGAAGCATCACAAAGACGTTGGCGGGACTTTTTCGCGCTTTGCTGTGAAAATGTAATCGATGCCCTCTTTACCGGAAACATTACAGGCTTCATGGGGATCACACAATAAAGCAGAGTGGTTCCTCTCAAAGATGCCAGGTGATTAGTTCATGAGTCTGCCATGGTGGATTCGAGGATGCAAATGGGCATCTATAAAACCAACCGAAAGTCGCCCTTAGCATCGATTTCCTTCTTTCCCGAGTATTCTGATTCCAGCACATAGCCCTGGGGAGCCACATCACCGGAATAAATACCGGTAAAACATCCAGAATGCGGGCATTTTTCATAACCAGATCGGCTTCCTTTTCCCTTTTAAACAAACTTTTGAGAGAATTGCTTGTAATCGATTATTCATATTTATAGCCCCCTATAAAATAACTAGTCAAAACTAGTCTATTCGAAGAGTATATACTGATTGATAAATTCTCTTTGTACCATAAGATATTTGCTGAAACAATAAAAACTAGTTTGTCTTGTCTTATGTTATACAAAATATCATTAATATAAAATGCATTTATGAGAAAAATTGGCAGAAACGATGGTGTTCTTTCCACGAGACTTGATGTACTAATCTCCTGTATAGCTGTTATGAGTGTAGCAAGGGATTTGCGAAAAGCAGGAGACATCATAAAGCAACAAATGGAGTGAAAATAGAGGGGCAGGAGGCAAAAACATGCTTGAGGACAGTAGAGAACATGTCGTGAAGTCACTACCCGTTTTCATATACAGTCTATCTGAGGGGACGACAGATGGAGAAGTGCAAACTGAAAGACTGGATGTAGACAGGTCACTGCGAGTCTCGCTTTCATGACCATGGCGTACATCTTGGCAGTAATCTAGGCCTCAGAGCTTCCGGAATGGATGCCGGATCGGTGTTAGGCAACAGCCCTAGCCTCAGCCTTGGCCACAGCTCTATGGCAATTCTGGCAACCTTCCTTTCAGTTTCCGCAGGTGCTGGGACTCAATCTTCTATTTTCCTATACGGGTGGTATTGGGGGATGGACTATAACTGAAACGGCTTTGGCAGCAGTTTTGTGGAAGGTGTTGTTTATCCTTCTTTCCTTGACCAATGTACGAGGCAGCATTCAATGCGATTCCGAAGGCTTGAAAAATGGCTGTGGCTGCGAAATGAGGCTACTGTCACCTTTATCGGTTTTCAGAACGCTCATTATTTGTGGACGGCGCTACTCTGGTAACCCTCTTTTCTTTTTAAGAAGTCTATCAAAGCGGGAAGCTTTATCTGAAAGGGAATGCACGTAGTTTTGGCCTTAATCGGTGTGCTGATAACTACTGGTGTTGGTAATAAAAATATTAAAGGGCTACATCTTAATCGGTATTATTGTTACCTGGGTTTAGGCATTTTGCCAGTTGACCCGGACTCTATGTTCCGAATCGAGCGAGCTTCTAGCTGATTCCGAGCTCCCTGATTTCTGATAGCTCTATTGCGCTCACCTTCTTTAAGATGGTTTGAGCAATGTATTTTCTTTGAATTTCCTGGTAGTTGTTTTGCTTTTTCTTTTTGTGGATGTTGATACCTTGAGAACTTAATCAGTTTCGCATCCAAGGCAAATATGTTGGATGAAGAGGAAAGTACTGCCAGTGAGGGGGCTCTTTTGGCGGATGCCTTAGGAACCACAGGTGCCGTTTTGGAACCTCCACCATTACGACCTTGCAGAATCCGCATCCCGTGATTGCAGAGGGAAGATCCCGACCTGACGTCATAGGCTGACTGGGACTCTTCCTGGTATCTATTCCTTTCTCCGATTTTCCTGCTATTTCCATCCTCTTTGCTAGCACCGGCTTCTGATTGTTGTAGGATTTTTCATGATGCAGCAGGTAACGAAGATTGACTGGGAGGATATGCAGCTTATTCCGCATTTATCTGTATCTGTGCTATGGGCTTTACCTATTCCATTTCGAGATTGCCTGCAGTATCATCAGCTACACCGTGCTTCATCTTTTTCACAGGAAAGTCAAGGGAGTTGACACCGCTGATGTATGTACTGTCGCTCATCTTTATTTTGAAGTATATTATGCTGTAGCTTCACATTGAGAGGAATCATAGAGTATTTGCCTGAGGGATATTTGTTACAGTGAGAATTTAAAAGACCTGATTTGTAGGAAAATGCCTATCTGCACATAAGGATGGTTTATGCCAAGGGGTTTATGAAAGTCTCAGGAGCTGGCCTCTGTGGAAATCAAGGATTATTCGGAGTTTGATTCTTCCAGGGACGTGGTCTCCACCTCCATGCTCCTCAGTATGGCTAGGGAACGAAGATGGTTGGGAACTTTTGGATTGGCTGCAGATGTGAATGCCTTTCCGAGAGGAAAGCCAACACTCAGAACAGTGGACTATGCTGAGAGAGGCTATCGTTTGGTAGGAGGACTTGGGAGTGCCAGCACCAGCAGGGTGATCTTCGCTGCTCTTCACGGGATGCGCCCTTGCTTCTTATGAGGCTTTTGGAGAGAGCGGCTTTAGCTTTCCTATGTGAGAAAAGGTCATCAATATGGATCGAGACTCTCGGAGTATTTAACGAGACACTGCGGAGGAATCCTCACACCAGGGAATGGCTGTGAGGATTCCTGTGATTGCAGACCGTAGGCTGAGTTCTGCTGAGGGTTGCCCTCACCTGTTCGGGATGCTTTGACGGAGAGTTTAGGAGGCTGGCGAGAGGAATACCTGCTTTGCCTGGTGCAATCCCATTTGTCGGAAAATCTGGGAGAGATTGCACTTACGGTAAAGGAGAGTTTCTGTCGGCCTAAAGCGTACGTAGAGACCGGCTATGACCGCTACGGTCTTTTGGAAAACTAGCATCATGGCTCATTGCGTATATGCGGAGGGAGAAGAGCCATCCGCCTTAAAGCGAGGGGAACGATGATTTGCGTTGTCCCCAGTCCTTTCGCGTGCTCTTGTTCCGGAGCGCTCCCTATTCGCTGCTGTAGAGGAAATGTGAAGGTCGGCGGAACGGATGCGGCCGGAGGAGCAAACCTCTCCATGCTGGAGAGCCATCGCGATGCTGATCTCCGCATCAAAGCTTCGTTTGCCTTATATCGAGTCTGCCCTTACCACATGGAAGAAAGCTCTTCATAGCTTGGCACGCTCTCTCAGTAGCTGGAAAGGTGGGATCTTTCTCGGCACGAAGCGGACGCTGGTCTTCCATGAGAAGAAAGTGTTCGAAAGCAACGGTGCAGTGAGCGCTTGGAAGTGCTTTGTATACCGAGAAGAGTGTCACCAGGCGAAATTCGTACAGGGCGGACAGCTTTTTAAAGGATAAAGAGTCTTTTGCGGAATAAGAGTTTTGGGAAAAGTAAAGATAGTTTGCATGCGGTATAGGGAGGAAGAGAGAATGACTTATTTGGCACCTAGGATGATGGCCTCAGGCTGGAGCGAGACGTCGGATATATATTATTGGAAAGAATAGCGAGCCCATGATTTCCTATACCTTTCATACCTTATCCTCCTATAATTATCAGGCGGTGTCTCTTTCTGAACGAATTCAGCAGTGATGCTACAGTGCAGGAGGAAACAGGAAAGAAAAAGGGCAGGAAGACTGTTCTGGATACGCCTTTGGTGGCGGCTCGTTTTAGAAGAGGTGGAACATAGCTGTTGGCCAAAGAAATGCATTTTCTCAGTTTGATGCATGAAGAGAGTGAACGAGTGATACCATTCGAGTGGCTCGCTCGAAATGGGCAAGTCTTGGGATGCCTGCATGTTTTAACAGGGATCGTGCCTTGCTTGGAGGAAAGCCCAAAGAAATCTTGTGGATGCTGCAGAGAATCCGGAGGAGCTTTACCGTTTGAGCTATCAGGGGGAAGAATCCGGTGATTTTCCCAAGAAGGCTACTTTGAAAATCTGCGTGAAATTTAACCGGAGATCGTGACAGTGAGCGTGCTTAAAATCCTGGGCATGATTTTCGTGGAAGAAATTCATAAGATTCCGGTGGAAAGAGAATTTGAGCTTTGGGATGATGGACACGGAAGAAGCTCTTCTGAAGATGGAACAGCTTTATATTACGGATCTGATCTCAAAACTAAACAAAATACATATTTCATCTCTTAAAAGCAGTAGCGGGATGAGCGGATCCTTCTTTAAGATCCGCCATCATACACCTTGAAAAAAAGCAGATTCTTCTGTGCTTTTTTGTGAACAATCAGCTGATTCACAAGCCGGTCTAAGTTTT
>BNJU01005228.1_pt1 | contig 30150 bp, 51 predicted proteins | sample 8539281 | NCBI WGS metagenome assembly BNJU01 (sample SAMD00202456, study PRJDB9452) | human saliva metagenome | isolation source: human saliva | place: Japan
TTTATCATGAAAGATAGCCCACATGTACCACCATACCATATATATACTTTTAAATTTTATTTTAGCAATATTATATCACAAACCTACCAAAACATATCTCACAAACGATAATTGAGAAAATAAAAAAACAACCTTAGATTGTCCTTTTAAAATTATCCAAACTCTTCAACCTTTTAGATACAATTCTTCAATATGCCTATCAACTGTTTCTGTTTTTCAGCTTCAACCATTACCCAATCAATGATTCTGTACCAGAAGCTCTCACTAAAATTCTACCTTTTCCATTAATTTCTTTTTTCTTTTTCTTTTATGAAATCAATTAATTCTTTGTTAGTTTCCCTAAGTAGCTTTTTCTCTTTAGAAACCATTATATTTCTAGAGTCTTGTGGCCATAATTTAATATCTTTTTACTAATTCATTTAAAGTTTTTTTCCACTTTCTAAAAAGTGCTGCAACTAATTGAATTGAAGATAAAACTCCATCTCCAGTTGTGTTGTAATCCAACATTAAAATGTGTCCAGATTGCTCTCCACCAATATTCAATCCATACTTTTCATCTTTTTCTAGAACATATCTATCTCCAACATTAGCTCTTATCAATCCAATTCCTTTGTTCATCTAAATATTTTTCAAATCCCATGTTACTTAAAAACAGTTGTCACAACTTTATTGTCATTTAACAATCCACGTTTTTTTGAAATATCCCGCAATTATAGCGATTACTAAATCTCCATTAATAACATTTTCCTTCATGGTCAACAGCTATCAATCTATCAGCGTCTCCATCAAACGCCAATCCTAAATCAGCCTTGTAAACTTTTACAACTTCTTGTAATAATTCTGGATGAGTTGAACCACAATTTACATTAATATTTTTCCCATTTGGAATATTATTTATAACAATAATCTCAGCACCTAATTTTTGATAAATTTTTGAAGCAACTCTGTAAGCCGCACCATTTGCTGCATCAATAACGATTTTTAAACCTTTGAAGTTTGTTTTTACTGTCGAAGCTAAGAAATCTAAATAAATTCTCATATCATCTTCAACATATTTGAATCTACCTAAATCATCTCCACTTACTTGATGTTCCAATAATTTTTCTCTATTTTCCATCAATGATTCTAATTCTTCTTCAACTTTATCTGGTAATTTGTATCCATTTGAGCTAAAAATTTTAATTCCATTATCTTTTTACTGGATTGTGAGAAGCTGAAATCATAATTCCTGCATCTGCTTTTTAATTTTCTTGTCAAATAGCACACACAGGTGTTGGCAATACTCCTACAAAATCAATATGTACTCCCCATCGAATTTCAATCCTGCAGACAAAGCTGATCTTATCATATATCCTGATATTCTAGTATCTGTTCCTAAAATAATTCTTGGTTTCCTGCTTTTTCTATGTTTTTTTAAATAATATCCAAGAGCTAGCCCCAAATTTGTAACTAAATCGATAGTTAAATCTTTATTGGCTTCTCCTCTCATTCCGTCTGTTCCGAAATATTTTTCTAGCCATTTTTCCTCCTAAAATTTTATACCATTTTTAATAAATATCACAAATATTTATTTTCTAAATTTTTCTATTACTTTTTATAAAATGTTGTTTTTGCGGTTTTTGTGGTTTTTCTTCTTTCACTTTCTTCCACTTTTTTTCCCTTCTAAAGGCAATACAATAATAATTTCTGTCCCTTTTTCCAACTTTTAGATTCTACCTCTATTTTACCATCATGAATTTCAACAATCCGTTTAACAATTGCAAGACCCAATCCAGTTCCACCAGTAGCCTTAGTTCTAGAAAGATCAACCCGATAAAATCTATCAAATACTCTTTTTGCATCTTCTTCAGAAATTCCAACACCTTCATCTCTCACCGAAATTCTTCCAATTCCATCTCTCAATTCAGATTTTATATACACATTTGTACCTTTTTCAGAATATTTCACTGCATTTTCAATCAAGGCCCTTATCGCCTGTTGTAATAATGTTTCATCTCCTTGAATGCTAAAATCTTCACCTTTTTCTAGATGAAATTGATGCGTTGTCATAGAAATAACAGTATCTGAATAAATTTGAGTAACCATCTCATTTTATATCAATTTTTAACGAAATTTGTATTAATTTTTCGTAATTTCACCTTTTCGCCAAAAATAATAATTTTTGAACAAGATTTCTCATATTATCCGTCTCATTTTATAATCGAATCAATTGATTCCTCAAAAATTTCTTCATTCGTCAATCGTCGCTTTTTTTAATTATTTCAGCATAACCTTTTATTATTGCTAACGGCGTTCTCAACTCATGAGACGCATCTGACACAAATTTTGTCTGATTCTCAAATGAAAACTCAAGCCTATCTAACATTTCATTTATAATCAACGTCAAAGTTTTTGCAACTCATCTTCTCTTTTAGGAACTTCAATTCTCTTTTCAAATCTTCACTATTAATTTTTTTCGCAATTTTTACAATATTTTTTTATTGGTTTAGTTATTGCCTTACTCAATATTTTTTTGAAATAATTATTGTTATAAGTACTCCAATCATTGAGAAAATAAGCACTAAATATTCCAACCTTTTATAAATTTTATCTTCTTGCGTAATATTTTTTAAAGTGTACACATTAAACGTAAATCCTCTAATCTGTTTACTTACTTTTAAATGTAAAAATATTTATTTTTCTTACCAAAATCAAGAACTTTCCCTTTTTTTCATTTTCACTTTCAATATTTGCCTTTTTGCAAAACTTCCAATATTCTTTCATTTGACAACGTTGCTTCATCAGTATCCGTTGAATTAACAGTATTTATCGGTACTTTATCAGAAACATCATTTGAAATCTCAAAAACATACAGATAATTATCCTCACCTGGATTAAAAAGGCTTTTGTATGATAAATTTTTTTGTCCACCTTCTCCAATCGTTGGATTAAAATCTATTGACAAACTTTTCGTCTGTTTTTGCAATTAATTCAACTCTTTCAAAATAACTTTCTATCTCTTCTATTTTCTTTTGCGGCTGATTCCTTACGCAACTTTTCACTTTGCACCTTTTAGACTATAAACTAATGTCACATTAGAAAGTAAAATCAATATGAAAAATAGAAGAGCGTAATTCATAGAAATACGGTCTTCTAATTTTATTTTTTCCCATAGTAAATCTCCTATTTAAAGATAAATCCTATTCCTCTTACTGTTTGAATAAATTTTTCTTTGATAAGGTTTGTCTACTTTGTCTCTTAAATATTTAATGTATAAGTCTAAAAATGTTATCATTTCCGATATAATCAAATCCCCATACTTCTTCTAATATTTTTATCTCTTGATAAAACAATACCTTTATTTAATACTAAGAAATCCAATAATTCAAATTCTCTTTTTGATAATGAAATTAAAGTATCTCCTCTTGTTACTTCATATGTAGAATAATTAATTCTTAAATCTTCATATTCAAAAGATTCCTTTGTGGTCTACTGTTTTCTTAGTTCTTCTCAATAAAGCTTTTTATTCTAGCTAACAATTCTTCATTTGAGAATGGTTTAGTCATGTAATCGTCTGCTCCATAATCAAATCCTACAATTTTTATCACTAATTTCATCTTTTGCTGTTAACATGATAATAGGTACTTGTGAAGTTTCTCTTATTCTTTTACAAACTTCCATTCCGCTCATTTTTTTGGTAACATAACGTCTAATAAAATTAAATCGTATGAACCGTATTTTTGCCATATTTAATCCTTCTTTTTCCGTCATAAGCAAAAAAATACATCAAATCCTTCAAATTTTAATTCAATCTCTAATAATCTAGAAATTTTAGGATCATCTTCGATTACTAATATTTTTTTCTCATTTTTACCACCTTTTTCTTTATAATTTTATTAATTTTTCAGTTCCTAAAATATTATTTCTTTAAATAATAAATTAAATTCCAGTATATTATACTCTAAAATTATTAAATTTACAAGCAATTAGTAATATAACACCTGTTATAGAATTTTAATTTAACCTAAATCTGATGTATCCATATCGCTATCAGAAACTCCTAAAGGTAATTTCATTCTTATCAAATCCATTGGTCCCATTTCAACATCAGTTTCGATAATCGCTATTGTATTTGGATTTACTTCATCTTGGAATTCGTCATTTTTAGTATTTAAGAAATTCGCTACTTTGAATGGAATAGGATCTCCTTCAGGTCTAATCAATTCAAATGTATCTGTCGCAAACGCTTTATTTCTAATTTGAATTTTATATTTATTTGTATCCACTTTATCCAACACATTTGCAATCAATCTATATGTTTGGCTATATGACAATCCTGTTTCATAGTTTTGATCCTTTTTCAGAAGTTGGTCCTAAATAGAATCCGTTAGAATATTGTCTATGACTTATTGTTTTCAATTCTTCAAGCCAATTTGGATTATATTTATAATTTCCTGAATAATATGAGTCTAATGCTCTTTTATATTGTTTTACTACTGTTGAATTATAGTAAATACTCTTCATTCTTCCTTCAATTTTTAGTGAATTTACTCCAGCTTCTATAATTTGATCAATAAATTCTATCGAACACAAGTCTTTTGCATTGAAAATAAATGTTTCTCCATGTTCTTCCACTATATCATGCGCACCTTTATCTTCATGTCCTTCAGCAATTACTTTATAATTCCATCTACAATCTTGTGCACAAATCCTCTATTTGAATCACGATTTGTAAAATAGTTACTCAACAAACATCTTCCTGAATAAGCCATACACATCGCACCATGAATAAATACTTCAATTTCTACATCAGGTACTTTTTCTCTAATTGTTTTTATTTCTTTTAAAGACATTTCTCTAGCTAAAATAACTCTTTTGGCTCCCATATCTTTCCATGTTTTAACACTCATCCAGTTAGTATTATTAGCTTGTGTACTAACGTGAATTGGTAAATTTGGTGCATGTTCTCTTACTAACTGGAAACACTCCTAAATCAGCTACTATCGCTGCATCTGCTCCATATTCAGCTAACATTTTTTTATAAATCTTGGTAAATAATCAATTTCTGTATTATGAGCAAAAAAATATTTAATGTTACATATATTTTTCCCTAAACTATGAACATAATCTATTGCTTCTTTTTAATTCTTTATTTTTTTAAAGTTAGAAGACATTCCTCTTAAATTAAAATGAGCTTCCTCCCTACGAAAACAAGCATCTGCTCCAAAATGGATTGCTGTCTTCAATTTTTCCATATTACCTGCTGGTGCAAGTAATTCTACTCTTTTTGCATTAATCCTCCTATTTTGTATATCTTCTCTGTTATAGTATAATCATAATTTATAATCACTACTAATTTAGTATTATAACAAATTTTTTTCTGCTTTTTGTCATTTTTTTATTATTCTTTGTTTTCCATATTAACAAACTGTTGATACTGTGGTCTAAATCCTAATTTTATTGTTCCCTGTCGGACCACTTCTATGTTTTTCCTATAATTAATTCTACTACTTCAAAATCATCGCCTTCTTTAGCTTTATTTACAGCAGCAGAAACATCAGTTCTATATTCATTTGGAATATCTAAATCATTTTTACTTTCATCTTTATTATAATAGTTATCTCTATACAAAAACATAACCATATCCGCATCTTGCTCAATCGCTCCAGATTCCCTCAAATCCGACAATATCGGACGCTTATCATTTCTTTGCTCAACACTTCTTGATAATTGAGATAACGTAACTACTGGTATATTAAGCTCCTTAGCAATAATTTTTAACGATCTTGAAATTTCAGAGATTTCTTGCTCTCTACTTTTTCTAGAACCTATCATTGGACTTATTAATTGAAGATAGTCAATCAGCATAAAATCTAGTCTTCCTTCAGCTTTTAGCCTTCTAGCAGTCGCCTTTATTTCCAAAATATTTACGCTTGAAGAATCTGAAATATAAATATTCATTTCATTAAGACGTCCCATACCATCACCCATTCTTGAATATTCTTCACTTGTCAAATTTCCTTCTTTTTATCGCTTTTTAACTTCACTTTAGACTCTATCGCAAGTAATCTGTCAAATAATTGCTCATTTCCCATTTCTAAACTGTAAATCAATACGTGCTTTTTCATTTCTAGCTACATTTAGTGCTAAATTTAATGCAAAAGCTGTTTTTTTCCCATCGCTGGTCTTGCAGCTAAAAATCAATAAATCCGAACCATGAAATCCACTCGTCAATTCATCATAATGGTTGTATCCTGAAGTCATCCCAATAATTCCATCTTTATTTTTTTAGATTTCAAATCAAATTCTTTAAATTTTTTTGAACACCCTAATTGCGATAATTTAACTATTTCTTTTTTTCTTTTTTTCTGCCACTTCAAAAAAATCATGCTTTCAGCTTTATCTAGCAAAAGCATCGACATCTTCATATCCTTCATAAGCTAATCTCTGAATTTCTTCACTTTTTTTCTTATCAAACTTCTTTGAACTGATTTTTTTCTTTTATGGCTTTTAGCGTAACTTACTGCATTTGCTGCAGTTGGAACTACTTCTGTTAAATCATAAATAATTTCTTCACTACCGATATCTTCCATCAATTTCTTTTTCTCTAAACTATTTATCAAAAAGAAGCGTATCAATAATACCCCTCTTTCATAAATATTTATCATCTCTTGAAAAGATCAATCGATAATTAACCTTATAAAAATCTTCTGGACTTATTATTTGAACAACTTCTCCAATCGCATCAGGATTTATCAATATCGATCCCAACAACGCTTCCTCAGCTTTTATATTTCTTGGAAATACCTTCCCTAAAAGCCTCTTCTTCAAATTGATCTCTATTTTTTTCCCTTGTGATTTGTACTTTCTCTAGGACTACTCAAAACTTGTAGTCCCGTATTTTTCTTCCTCTTTTTCCTCAAAAATTTGAATCCTCAATTATCTCAGACATTTACTATTCTTTTCCCTTCAACTTTAACTTTTAAAAATTGCTTTTTACTTCAGTATGTAATTTAATTTCAACTTCATGAGTTCCTAATTCTTTAACTTTAGAATCTGTTGACACTTTCTTTTTATCAATTTCAATTCCTAATTGTTCTTTAACTGCTTGTGCTATTTCTTTTCCACCAATTGATCCAAACACTTTATTATTTGCACCTGCTTTTAACTTTTCAAAACAATTTCTTTTTTTGCAAGTAATTCTTTTCAATTCATTTGCATTTTTGTACATCTCTGTCATGATTTTTTTGAGCTTTTAGCTTTTTGTGCTTCCAATTTTTTTATATTTTCTGGAGTTGCCAACACTGCTTTTATTTTTTTATTTAACAAAAAAATTATTTGCATATCCCATCTTTTACTTCTACTATTTCATCTCTTTTTCCCTACACCTTTTATAGTTTCTTTTTAAAATTACTTTTTACTTTCATATTATTTCTCCTCGCTGTTTTTTTAATTTTTTTCATTCTGTTTTTACTTTATCTTTCCTCTATAACCTCTCCATCAAAAAAATTTTAATACTTTTTGAACAAAATTCATCATTCTTATCAAAAAAATTCTTCTGCACTAAATGCTTGTATTTCTACATCTGTTCCACAAACTTCATTTACTACTTCTTCTATCCTTTTCTTGTTTTTTTAGGTTCCATTACAATTTGTTTTTTTGGAATTTATTTTTGATTGGAAATTTTATCATGACAATATTTTTTTCCATATGATCAGGAATTGTTCCATTCAATAATGCATTAAGCATCATATTTTTTTAGATCCACTTCCCAGCGCTTTCCTTATGTCATTCCAACTATTTTTTTAAATAATGAAATATCATATTCGACAAAATTTTTGTTTTTCGATTTTTTTCTGTATCATTCGTTTTTATTTGTTCCATTAATTTCGCTATTATTATGACTAGCAAAATTATTAATTTCTTTTTCTGTATCCAACGAATTTTTTTGGAAATATCTCGCATCACTTTTCGATAAATTTCTTGTTTAATATTTGATAAATCTTCTTTATTTATGCTACTTTCTTTTTATCTATTTCCAGTTGACTTATCGTTTCTTTTTTTGTAACTCTCTCTTTTTGTACAGTTCATTTATCAGAACATAACCTAATAACCGCTTATCCTCTTCATATTTAAACTCATTCAATGTAAAGAAAATCGCACTAATCACCTCTAAAACAAAATTAACATCGAGATTTGAATCTTTCTTAAATTGTTCCTTCAAATAGTAAGAAAAAAATCTTTCAAAAAGTTTCCATCACAATTCCATCTTCCCAAATTCTGTCGATAAAATCTATCAATTTTTTTCTTTATCAGCCTTTTTGAATTAATTCCAAAAATTCGCTTAAAAACAATTTCTGGCACGACTCCTAATGCACTTTGCGTCTTTTTCAAGCGTAATTTCTTCGCCACTAAAATTAGAGATAACCTGCTCAAAAAAATCGAAAAAAACTGTCTCTCGCACTTCCCTCTGATTTTTTTATATTAATTCCAAACTTTCATCTGTTATGCTAATATTTTTCCTTTTTCAGCCACATTTTTTCAAAAAGTTTCATAATATCATTCTTATCAATCGGCAAAAAAATCATATCTTTGGCAACGAGAAACAACCGTATCAGGAATTTTATCAATCTCTGTTGTAGCTAATATAAATATTACATGTGATGGCGGTTCTTCCAAAGTTTTTCAAAAAGTGCATTGAAATGCCTCTTTTGTAAGCATATGAACCTCATCAATTATGTATATTTTTTTCTACCTTTAACAGGCTGATAATTTATTTTTTTCCTTCAATTCTCTTATCTCGTCAATACCTCTGTTAGAAGCTGCATCAATTTCAATCATATCCATTGATATTCCTTGAGATATTTCACGACAATTCTCACATTCGCCACATGGATTGTCTGTAATTCCATTTTTTTAAACAGTTCACACCTTTAGCTATCAGTCTCGCAATCGTCGTTTTTTTCCAACTCCACGAGGCCCTGTAAATAAATACGCATGTGAAAGTTTATTCTCTCTTAATGAATTTTTTTATTGCTCTTGTAACAACTTCTTGTCCTGCAATTTGATCAAAAATTTTTGAGGTCTATATTTTTCTATACAATGTAATATTCAATATTATCACCTTTTTTTATTATCACCTTTTTTTCAGGGGTACTTCATTATATCATTTTTTTAATCAAATATTTCAAAATTTCCTTTTTTTATAATTAATAAATTCTTCTGACATTGAAATTTCCTCATTATTTCTACCTTTTTCTATCAATTTTCACTTCTATTTCCTTTATAATTTTTTTCCTGGACTTCCCGCCAAAATATAAATTCTATCAGAAATCAGTATCGCCTCATCAATATCATGTGTTATAAACAAAGTCGACATTTTAATTTCCTTCATAATATTCAAATACCATGTTTGCATTTTTGTGTTTCGTGATGGCGTCTAATGCACTGAAAGGTTCGTCTAATAACGCTACATCGCTCGAAAACATATATGTTCTCAATAATGCAGCCCTTTGACGCATACCTCCTGAAAGCTGCGAAGGATACTTATTCTCCGTTCCTTCCAATCCAAATTGCTGAAAATATTTCTGAGCCTTCTCTCGAGCAATCTGCTTTTTTTCATTCCCTTTTTATTATCAATGGTAACGAAACATTATCAATTATCGTCTTAAACGGCAACAATAAATCCTTCTGAAGCATATAACTTACTTTCCCAGACTTCCCAGTAATCTCTTCTCCATTCAATTCCACTTCCCCTTCACTCGGCTCCAAAAGCCCAGCAATCACATTAAAAAGCGTTGTCTTCCCAACTCCACTCGTCCCTAAAAATACAAACCAATTCATTCTCACACAACTTCAAAGAAATATCCTCTATCACTTTCTTATCTTCAAATTCAACCGAAATATTCTTTACTTCTAATTTTATCTTTTTCACAATTTCCTCTTTTTTTCTTTTTCTATTTTTTTATTCTAAACGTTTATCAATAAACATAATAAATTATTTCACATATTCATTACTATACCCAAATCCTTTTCGGTATCGCCTTTTTCAATCAACTTATTCTTATACAACCAAGAATAATATTTATCAACCTTGTCAATATCAAGCAATCCCCACTGTTTCGCCTCAGCCTGATATTCTTTCGCCAACCATTTTTTTGACTCGCAATAGCCAATTTCGTATCAATTTCAGGATTATACTTAATCAATATTTTTAGCAGCCTTTTCAGGATTTTTTTATTGCATACTCATACCCTTTTTCTTATTGCTTTTTAAAAACTTTCTTTTGCCTCTCTAGGATTTTTTTCTCAAATAATCATTATTCGCAATAATCAAAGGACTTGGATAATCTAAATTCTTATCATAATCAATAAATTTCAAAAAATTTGTCTGAATTCCTTCAGTCTGTAATTTTATCCCATCCCAAGCATAATAAATCCAAACCGTATCAATATTAGTTTTCAAAGCCTTCATAATGTCAGGAACTTCCGTCGGAATCAACTTTATCTTATTATAATTTCCACCATCATCTGTCACTACTTTTTTTAATAATCGCCTGTTCTATCGGTGACTCCCCAAGTCGCATAACTGTGATTTTCCATCTTTTTCGGACTGTCAATTCCTTTTTCCTTCAAAGAGATAATTCCTGATGTATTATGCTGAATTATCGCAGCAACCGCTGTAACAGGAATTTTTTTCATCTGTCGTAAACGCTTTAGCCAAAGAATCTGCAAAAACTAATCCCCAAATTGCACCTTCCCTACTCCAACCAATTCTGTCGCACTCCCTTCAGGCGGCTGAACAATCTCCACGTTTTTCCAATCCTTCTTTCTTAAAATACCCCAATTCCTGTGCCACATACAACCCTGTATGATTTGTATTCGGCGTCCAATCAAGCACAATACTAATTTTTCTCCGACTTCTTCCCATACCAATTTTTTTATTATTCCAACACAAAACTGCTAAAATCAAAACTAAACCTAAAATTACAATTTTTTTAAATTTTTTTCATCATTTCTTTAAATTTTTTTACTCTTTTTCCTTAACTTTTATTTTTCCCAAGGCATCATTTTTTCTTGTAATTTTTTTCACCAAGTACATCAAAAATCAAGCTAATAAATGATACTAAAAATATTACCGCAAACATTTTGTCATAAGAAAAAGATTTTCTAACACGAGTCATGTACACTCCAAGTCCTTTAAGACCTCCAAGCCATTCAGCCACAACAGCTCCAATTATCGAATAACTCACCGAAATCCGTAGTCCCTGCAAAAAAATATCCAATCGAACTTGGCAATTTCACATGAATAAAACTTTGAAAAGGCGTCGCTCCCATTGTTTTCATTAAATTCAGCGTATCCTTATCAACCGACTTAAATCCATCAAGCAATCCAATTGTTATTGGAAAAAAACTATAAATCATAATCAAAATTATCTTTGGAACCATTTCATACCCAAACCACAACACCAGCAACGGTGCAATCGCCACAGTAGGCACAGTCTGAGTTATCACCAACACAGGATATATCGCCTTATACGCAAATTCATATCTTTCCATCACAATCGCTACTAAAAATCCAAGCAATATTCCAAAAAACAATCCCAAAAACGCCTCAACAAGCGTAACTCCCGCATTATCCATCAATAACGGAAAATCATCCACAAACGCCTTCAGCACTTCAATTGGCGATGGTAACATAAACTTTGGAATCACCCCAATCAACGACATCACTTGCCAAAACACCAAAAAACCTACAATAAACACATACGCAGCTCCTTTTTCCTTCAAAAACCCTCAATTAAAGAACCATGCACTTTTCTTATTTTTTTCCGCTCAAATTAAATCACTCTCCTTTTTAAGATACACTTAAAAAAAATATAAATTTTCTATTTTCATAAATCAAAAAAATCTTCCTTTATTACAAAGGAAGATTTCTATATTCATATCTTTAATATTTCAATATAAATATATCTTAAAAATCAAGTTCTGACCATTCCCAAAACTTCATTAAAATCTATAAAATACTCCCTTCGTCGGCATTATCCGTATCAGGTAAAATGGGTTAAGTTCGTAAACTACTCTCAGCCTTTCAGCTCCCCAGTATTCTGAATTATGTTTAAATTTATTATACATTTATTTGAAGATCAAGTCAATCAAAATTTTAATCTATTTTACCGCTCCAAATAAATCATTCAAACTCTCACTCATTGTCGGATGAGTAAAAATCATATCTCGAATAATTTGATAAGGTAAATTTCCTTTCATTGCTAAAGCGATAATATTTATCATTTCGTGTGAAGTGTTACATAATAATGTTGCTCCTAAAATTTTGTCAGTTTTAGCATCTACAACTACTTTTTAAAAAAATCCTTCTGATTTTCCTTCAATTTTCCCTTTTGGTATTGCCATTGCTTCAATTTTCCCAACTTTTATATCAAATCCTTTTTCAATCGCTTCCTTTTCACTCAATCCAACTCTTGACAAAGGCGTGCTCAAAAAAGTTGTATATGGAACAACATTTCTATCATTTAAACTTCTATTTCCATTTCCATAAACATTGTCACGAATTATTCTAAAATCATCTAACGAAATATATGTAAATTGTAATCCACCTTTCACATCACCCAATGCCCAAATATTTGGTGCTGTTGTTTCTAATTTTTTTCATTTACAATAATATTTCCTCTTTCATCCACTTGAACTCCTGCTTTTTCTAGCTCCAATCCTTGCGTATTAGCCTTTCTTCCAATCGCAACCAGAAATCTTGTCTCCATTAAATTGTATAATTTCTCCATTTCCATTAGAAATAGCTATAGATGAATCATTTTCATTATCAGAAATTTCTTCAACTTTTTGAATTCAAATAAAATGTAACACCTTTTGCTTCTAATATTTTTTTAACTCTATCAGCAGCTTCCTTTTTCTTCTCTCTTCAAAAATATCATCTGACGCATCAATTATCACCACTTCTGAACCAAATCCAGCATATGTCGAAGCAAATTCTAGCCCAATATATCCAGCTCCAATTATTACAAGTTTTTCTAGGCAATTCCTTCAATTCCATCAAAGATTTGCTTGTAAGAATATTTTTTTACTTTCTTTCAATCCTTTAATATTTGGAATTATTGTTTCTGAACCTGTATTTATGAAGATTTTTTTCCCCTTCAATTTGAATATTCTCTCCATTTTTTTCAATATTCACAATTTTATTCGAAAACAAAACTTCCTTTTCCATTGTAAATATCAATATTTTTCCTTACTTGCAAGCATTTCATAATTTTTTTCCCTCTCAAAGCTGTTATCAATGCCTCTTTCTTATCCACACTTTTCTCATAATAATCTTTTTCTTTCAGTAAATGTCGACAAATCCTTATTTTTCCAATCTCTCAACACTATTCACAAGCGATTTGCTCGGAATACACCCAACATTAATACAAGTTCCTCCGTACATTTTATCAGATTTCTTTCAATTAACGCCACATTTTGACCTTTTCCCAGCTAAAAAAATCCAGCTAAAGTCTTTTCCTGCTTTTCCAAATCCTATAATGATTGCATCATATTTTTTCATATTGCCCTCCTCATTTGTTACTTTCTAATTTAATAAATTTATTTTCTAATTTATTCTATCATATTTTTATAATTTTGTACATACAAATTTTTACAAAAATAATCGCTGTTTTTTTATAACAACGATTGTTTTTCACTAATAATTTTCAGGAAATAAAAATTCTTTCCACACCTTCGATTATTATATGTAAAATCATCATGTGAACCTCTTGAATTCTATCTGAAGTTTCTCCAGGAATGATAAATTCATAATCACATTCACCTTTTAATTTTCCCACCATCTTTTCCTAACAAAGCCACTGTTTTCAAGCCTTTTTCCTTCGCAACTTTCACTGCTTCAATAATATTTTGCGAATTCCCTGAAGTCGAAATCCCAAAAAAGAAATCTCCTTCTTGTCCAAAAGCTTCAACACCTTTAGAAAATATAAAATTAAATCCATAATCGTTTCCGACACAAGTAATATGCGAAGAATCACTGATACTTAATGACGGTAACGCTTTTCTATCTTTTCTAAATCTTCCAGTAAATTCTTCAGCAAAGTGCATCGCATCACAGTTACTTCCACCATTTCCTGCTATTAGTGATTTTTTTCCATTTCTGTAAGCCTCTGCCAATTCTTCTGATATTTTTGTTGTTCTTTCGATATTTTCATCATTTTCTACAAAATTTTTCACAGTCTCAAAAGCTGTTAAGTACGAATTTCTAATGTTCTCCTTCAACATTTTTATTCCTCCTTTGTTTCCTTTTTCGATTTTTTTCAAACAATTCCCTATTTATCTTGTAATCTTTAACAAATTTTTATAAATTTGTCAATTCCATCTTTATCCTCATTTTCTCTAATCAAAACTATTTGGAATCTGTCTTCTGATTTATCAAAACTATGAACCAATTTTTAAAGTCCCTTTCATAATTTCTTCATAAACACTATAATACGGCAAAACAGCAAATCCCAAACCATTTTTTATCAAGTTTTTCATCGTTTCAATACTTCCATTTATAGTTATTCTATTATCAAAATTAAATCCAACTTTTTTTCAAACAAATCTAAATATTTATTCGTCAAAACGGTATCCCTTTTTCAATAATTGCATATCTTTCAATTCATTGTAATCATGAATTTCCTTCCCAGCCACAACAACAAAAGGATATTCTTCCGTTTCAATCACTTTAATTTCCTTATCCTCAATGAAATACTCTTCCATCAACGCAATATCAACTGTTCCCTCTTTCAAATGTTTTACAAGCGATTCCCTATTTTTTTATACAAATCAAATTCAATTTCTGGATTACTTCTTTTTAAATTCAACCATTATTCGTGGTAAAACAGGCTCTCCAATATTATGAGTCGCTCCAATCGAGATTTTTTCCCTTTCTTATATTGTAAAAATTTTATTCATTTCTTTTTCCATTCTTGAAATCTTTTCAAAAATATCTTTAGACATCTTAAACAATTCTTTACCAGCAAATGTCAATTTAAAAATTTTTAGAATTTCTCTCTATCAATTGTAAACCTAAAGTCGATTCCAATTTTTTTATTTGAATAGAAACCGCTGATTGACTTATATATAGCTTTTTGGCAGCTTTTTGTAAAACTTTTTTTCTTTACACGCTTCAAAAAAATATCTTTAAATGATGTATATCCATTTATTTATTCTCCAATCATATATTTTATTAATAGTATTATAAACTATTTTTAAAGTATTTGTCTAGTAAAATGGCGTTTTTGTAAAGTATTTTTTTACTTTGATGAAAAAAATTTTTTTCAAATTTTATAAAATTTATTTATATATGTATTCTCTTTTTGAATTTTTTTCTTTTGGAATATACTAAAAACATAATTTTTTTATACAGTTAATGTAACTAATATAACAAATTATTAATTTTTTTATAAATATTCACTATTTTTTTCAAGATATTCTACCAATTTTTTTCATATTGTTTTTTTGCTTCTTCGTATCCAATATTATAAACTTCCTGTAATTTATCACGATTTTTTTCTCAATTCTTCCCTAATGTCAATGGAATTGAAGGCTGAATCACAAAAGATTTCTCCCTTTTTTTCCAAATCATAAACATGATCCAAAGTCGCATTATATCTGCTATATCTCGTTTTCATTAGTTCCACAAATTTAGGATATCTTTTATATCTTATCGCTGAAATTGATCCTAATTTACTTTGTTTCTTACGATAATTTTTATCCCTCGTCAACACTACAATATTTTTTGTATTTCCCTTTTTCATTGAATAATCCAAAGGAATAGGATCAGCAACTCCTCCATCCAAATAATTTTTTTACCATTCAATTTAACGAATCTTGATAAAAATGGAAGTGAAGCTGACGCTCTCAAAATATCAATTTCTTTTTATAGCATCTTTAACTACAGGATATTCAGCTTTCCCAGTTTCACAGTTTGTAATAACCGCCTGAAATTCTGTTTTACTATTTTTTAAATGTTTTTATTATCAAATGGATTATACTTTTTCAGGAATATCATGGTATGCATATTGTTCCTCAAAAAAAATCCCCAGTCTTTATCAAATTATAAAAACTTGCATATTCTCTCTTATTTATATGATCGGCAATCGCATTAAATCCTCTTTTATACTGCTTTTGAAACATAACTCGCACCCAATGCTGCTCCAGCCGATACTCCAATTAAATTGTCCACTTCAATATTTTTTTCCAAAAAAGTCCAAAACACCCGCAGTGAAGATCCTCTCATTCCTCCACCTTCAAGAACCAATGCTATTTTTTTCATTTTTTTCCCATTTCATTTTTCCTCCTTACTCTATTTTTTTAACCTATAATCAAAATTAAATATATCTTTCTTTATTTGAAATTTAAGAATTTTTTTAATTAATAACATATCTTAATATCTAATTATATCACTTTTTTTCAAAAAGATTCAAAAATAAAAAAAATATTTTTATTAATTTTCCCTATCAATAAACCCTTATTTTTATCGTATCCTTATCACTTTTAATATAATTTTTTTGAAAAAAATAAATTTTTTTAAAAAAAGTGTTGACTTTTTCATAATATGATACAACATATTTATTAGCAACTAAAGAGATAGAGCGCTAATAAAAAAAGTAAGATAAATTTGTTAATAAAAATAGTGTCATGAATCATCTCAAATTAACCTATAATTACTAATAAAACAAAAGCAGATTAAAATTATAATCTATATGATATAAGGTATAATTTTTTTAGTGAATAAAATAACATAAAGGAGTTGAAAATCTATGAAAATAGTATTTAAAATTTTGGCTTTAATTTTTGCTAGTATAACAATAACAAGCTGTGAATTGCTGGATCCAAAGAGAATGGGCAAAGACTTAAAAGAGAAGATGATATGACAGGTAGAGAGTATGACAGGGTACACTGGAAAAAAACCACAAATTCAAGACCACATTGCCTTGTAGATGAAAAATGGACATATGAAAGAATGTCGGAAAAACCCCTTATGAAAATAAAAGATTTACAGGTTGTAGCGGCTCAGAGAGATATAATAGGAAGAATCTGTACATATAAAGATTATTAAACAATTAATCCAAATAACAGTTAGGGAGAGATTTTTTTATGAACAAAATATTTAAAATATTAATTATAGGCTTACTTGGATTGACTTTAATCAGATGTTCAACGCCAGATGTAGTTGGATATGAAGAAGAATGTAATGGCGCTAAAAAGAACAGTTGTGAATACTATTACTATTCTCATTAGAAATAGACACAAATTATTAACTTAACTGCACCCTAAAATTACATTATAGTATGAAGGTGCAGTTTTTTTGTTAAGAAAAATTTAGTTCTCCATTGACTTTTTACCATAAATTATTTTTATAACATATAAAACTTTTATAACTTTTCCCTATCAATAAACCCTTATTTTTATCGTATCCTTATCACTTTTAATATAATTTTTTTGAAAAATAAAATTTTTTTAAAAAGTGTTGACATTTTTTTCATAATATGATATAACATATTTGTTAGCAACTAAAGAGATAGAGCGCTAATAAAAAGTAAGATAAATTTGTTAATAAAATAGTGTCATGAATCATCTCAAATTAACCTATAATTACTAATAAAACAAAAGCAGATTAAAATTATAATCTATATGATATAAGGTATAATTTTTTAGTGAATAAAATAACATAAAGGAGTTGAAAATCTATGAAAATAGTATTTAAAATTTTGGCTTTAATTTTTACTGGTATTAACAATAATAAGCTGTGAGTTACTGGATCCAAAGAGAATGGGCAGAGACTTAAAAAGAGAAGATGATATGATAGGGTAGAGAGTATGACAGGTACATGAGAAACTACAAATTTCAAGACCACATTGTCTTGTTGACAGAAATGGACATATGAAAGAGTGTAGAAACAGCCCCTTATGAAAAGATAGAAAGATTTATAAAGTTGTGCGCTCAAAAGATATATAAGAGGAAAGAAATCTGTGACATATACAGATTATTAAACAATTAATACAAATAACAGTTAGGAGAGGTTATTTATGAATAGAAATATTTAAAATATTTACTTTTATAGCTACTTGGTTGAGCTGTTTAATCTAGATGTTTCATTTCCCTAGATGCAGTTGGATATGAAGAAGAATGTAGTGGGCGATAAAAAGAACAGTTGTGAATACTATTACTATTCTCATTAAGAAATAGACACAAATTATTAACTTAACTGCACCCTAAAAATTACATTATAGTATGAAGGTGCAGTTTTTTTGTTAAGAAAATTTAGTTCTCCATTGACTTTTTACCATAAATTATTTTTATAACATATAAAACTTTTATAACTTTTTCCTATCAATAAACCCCTTATTTTTATCGTATCCTTATCACTTTTAATATAATTTTTGAAAAATAAAATTTTTTTAAAAAAAGTGTTGACATTTTTTTCATAATATGATATAACATATTTGTTAGCAAACCAAAGAGATAGAGTGCTAATAAAAAGTAAGATAAATTTATTAATAAAAAGGTGATATATATGGAACAAAACTTTACGCAAAAAAGTATGAGTGCCATCTCGGAAGCTCATAACTTTGCGATTAGATATAAACATTCCGAGATAAAAACGGAGCATTTACTTCTTGCTTTGATTAATCAAATGGATGGACTTATTCCTAACATTCTACAAAAGATGGGAATTAATCCTACCGAATTGACTAAAAAGCTTGAGGCAAAATTGAATAGTATGCCGAAAATTGAAGGTGGAGTTGGTGAAGTAAGACCGAACGCTGAAGTTAATAGAATAATTGTCGGTGCTGAAGATTATGCTAAAAAGATGGGTGACAGCTACATTAGTACAGAGCACTTGTTTCTTGCGGCATTTGATAACAACTCTTTCTTGAAGGAAAATGGCGTTAATAAAAAACAATTTGAAAATGTTTTAAATGAGGTTAGAGGAGGAAGAAAAATTATGACAGACAACCCTGAAAGTACTTACGAAGCATTAGATAAGTTTGGTAAGGATTTGGTTGAGTTGGCGAGAAAAGGTAAATTGGACCCAATAATTGGTCGTGACCAGGAAATTCGTCGTGCAATCCAAATTTTATCAAGAAGAAATAAAAATAATCCGATTTTAATTGGGGAACCTGGTGTTGGTAAAACTGCTATCGCCGAAGGAATTGCTCAGAGAATCTTGAAAGGAGATGTACCTGAAAACTTGAAGGATAAAACAATCTTTTCATTGGATTTAGGAGCGTTGGTAGCTGGTGCTAAATATCGTGGGGAATTTGAAGAAAGATTAAAAGCGGTTCTTGAAGAAATTGAAAATAGTGAAGGTAGAATAATTTTATTCATTGATGAAGTTCATAACATCGTTGGAGCTGGAAAAACTGAAGGTTCAATGGATGCTGGAAACCTTTTAAAGCCAATGCTTGCTCGTGGTGAAGTAAAAGTAATTGGTGCAACAACAATTGATGAATATAGAAAATATATTGAAAAAGATGCGGCTCTTGAAAGAAGATTCCAACCAGTAATGGTTAATGAGCCAACAATTGAAGATACAATTTCAATTCTTCGTGGATTGAAGGAAAAATTTGAAATCTTCCATGGAATTAGAATAACTGACAATGCGATAGTTACTGCTGCAACAATGAGTGACAGATATATTAATGACAGATTTTTGCCAGATAAAGCGATTGACTTAATTGACGAAGCTGCTGCGAAGGTAAAAACTGAAATTAATTCGATGCCAGTTGAATTGGATGAAATTACAAGAAGATTGATGCAATTGGAAATTGAAAAAGTTGCATTGAGTAAAGAAACTGACAAGGCTTCTAAAGAAAGATTGACTACTCTTGAAAAGGAAATTGCTGATTTGAAGGATGAAGAAAAAGAATTGAAATCACAATGGGAAAGAGAAAAACAAGAAGCTGGAAAAGTTGCTAAAATTAATGAAGAAATCGAAAAAATTAAATTGCAAATTGAAGAAGCTCAAAGAAAAAATGACTATAATAAATTGGCTGAACTTCAATATGGTAAATTGCCAGAATTAGAAAAACAAAAAGAAGCTGAAGAAGAAAAAGCAAAAGATAATTCTTCTGTTGCAAATAAATTATTGAAACAAGAAATTGACAGTGAAGAAATTGCTGAAGTTGTTGGAAAATGGACAGGAATTCCAGTTGCGAAATTGTTGCAAGGGGAAAGAGAAAAAATCTTACACTTGGCTGAACATATGATGAAAAGAGTAATTGGACAAGATGATGCAATTAAAACTATTAGCGATACAATCATTCGTTCTCGTGCTGGATTAAAAGATCCAAACAGACCAATCGGTTCGTTCATATTCTTAGGACCTACTGGTGTTGGTAAAACTTATTTGACTAAGACATTAGCATTTAACTTGTTTGATGATGAAGACAATATTGTAAGAATTGATATGTCGGAATATATGGATAAATTCAGCGTCACTAGATTAATAGGAGCGCCTCCAGGATATGTTGGATACGAAGAAGGTGGACAATTGACAGAAGCTGTTAGAAGAAAACCTTATTCTGTAATCCTATTTGATGAAATTGAAAAAGCACATCCTGATGTATTCAATGTATTGTTACAATTATTAGACGACGGTAGACTTACTGATGGTAAAGGTAAAATCGTTGACTTCAAAAAAAACACAATTGTAATTATGACATCAAACATTGGTAGTGAAATCATCTTGAATGACCCAATGGTAAGCGAACCTACAAAAAGAAGCCGTTTTAGATGAAAATGAAAACATAGATTTAAACCAGAATTCTTAAACAGAATTGATGATATTATCGTGTTTAAAGCATTAGGAAAAGAAAGTGTTAAAAACATTGTTAATCTTATCCTTGAAGGTATTAACGAAAGATTGAAAGAACAATACATCAAAGTTGAATTTACTGACAAAGCGTTGGATTACATCGTAGACGAAGCATACGACCCAGCTTACGGTGCAAGACCATTGAAACGATTTGTGCAAAAGGATATTGAAAACTAATTTATCTAAAATGATTTTTAGGTGGAGAAGTTCCTGAAAATAGTGTTGTTAAAGTTGATAGCGATGGTAAAGATTTGATTTATAAAAGTAGAAAAATAAAAAAAGAAAAATAATTTTAGATTAGTCTTTTGAAATTAATTCTTAAAAATTGATTTTCTAAAAAAATAGAAAAAGGAAGTATCAGAAATGGTACTTCTTTTTGTATTTATACTCGAATCTATTTAAAATCAAACTACTAAAATTATATAAATTTAGATTTTTGAGTGAGAGACATAACTTTTTAATAAAAAATTAAAATACACTGTTGAATTTTTGTAAAATAATAAGATAAAAATACAAATAAAGATTATTTGAAAGTATATTTTTCAAGAAGGAGAATTAACTATGAAAAAAAGATTTAAAATGGGTAGTTTTAGGAACAGGAATAATTGCTAATGAAATGGCACAAGCTCTTGAAAAAAATGGGTAAAAAGCTTTTATGCTGTTGCTAACAGAACTCATGAAAAAGGCTGTAGATTTTGCGAAAAAAATATGGGGTTGAAAAAGTTTATGATAAAATAGAAGATATGTTTTTATGACGATGAAACTGATATTCTCTACATTACTACGCCTCATAATACGCACATAAAATTTATGATTGAAGCATTGAAAAATGGAAAACATGTGTTATGTGAAAAATCAATTACATTAAATAATGAAGAATTAGAAGAAGCTGTAAAATTGGCAAAAGAAAAAAATCTTATCTTAGGTGAAGCAATGACAATTTTTCAATATGCCACTTTACGGTGAACTTTTTGGAAATTGTAAATTCTGGAAAAACTTAGCGATGTGAAAATGATACAAGTCAATTTTTGGAAGTTACAAGGAATATGATATGACAAACAGATTTTTCAATAGAAATCTTGCAGGAGGAGCGTTGCTTGATATAGGTGTTTATGCAATTTCAATTACAAGATTATTCATGACTTCAAAACCTAATAACGTACTTTCTCAAGTGAAATATGCACCAACAGGAGTGGACGAACAAGTAGGTATAATTATGATGAATAAAGAACAACAAATGTCAACAATCGCTCTTACACTTCATTCAAAACAACCAAAAAGAGTTGTAATCGCTTTGTGAAAAAAAGCATACATTGAAATCACAGAATATCCAAGAGCTGACAAAGCTAAAATCGTTTATACTGAAACAGGTGAAGTTCAAAGAAATATCTATCAGGAGTAACAGCGAAATGCACTTCAATATGAACTTCAAAAATATGGAAGAATCTGTAAGAACTGGAATTAATAAAATGAAACTTGATTATACCGTGGATGTTATGGATATTATGACAAAATTGCGTAAAGATTGGGGAATGACTTATCCTGAAGAAGAAATATAAACTTTTTTGTGTAAATAACTGAGAGTGTCCAGAATTTGTGTAAACTATAGTAAAACTGCTTTTAAAAATTAGACTCAAAAACTATAACTATTTTATTCAACTCTTAAATTTACATAATTTTAAATAGTTTAATTTTTAGTTACACAAAAAAATTTTTACACTCTCTTTATACAAAAATTTTTGCATTTTTCTCAAATTTTTTTGTGCTTTTTTTATACCACTCAAAAAAAGTCTCATATTTTTTTAAACTTTCTTATACTACTCAAAAAGAAACTAATCTAAAAAAATTTCTTTTTTAAACTAGTTCCTTTCAATTTTAAACTAAACAAAACTTATTTTTTTGATATTTAATACAACAGTTTCTCCAGCTACAGCTGTTCCTTCTTCTACTCCATTTAAGTCAGAATATTCTTCGAAGTTAGAAATAATTACTGGTGTAATTATTGATTTAGCGTTAGCTTTTAAGAAATCATAATCGTATTTGATTAATGGATCTCCAGCTTTAACTACTGTTCCTTCTTCTGCTAATCTTTCAAAACCTTTTCCTTCTAATTGTACTGTGTCCATTCCAAAGTGAACAAAAATTTCAATTCCTTCAGGTGTTACAATACTAAAAGCGTGATTTGTTTCGAAAACTTTTTCTAATCTTCCAGAAGCAGGTGCTAACATAGTTCCTGATGCGTTTGGTTCGATAGCAACACCGTCTCCAATCATTTTTTGAGCAAATACATCATCAGGTACTTCAGATAATGGTAATAATTTACCAGAAATTGGTGCTAAAATTTTCCCATTAAATTCTTGAGCTTTTCCTTCTTCTTTTTTATTTCCGCCTTTTAAAAAATCAAATAATCCCATTTTACATTCCTCCATTATATTAATCATTGTTTTAGTTTAATGTCTAATAAATATTAACACATATAACATAATTAGTCAATTTTTTTATTTAAAATTTTTTTATTTTTCTTTAATTTTTATTTTAAAGATTTACATTTAATAAATTTTCAAATATTTTTTTCTACTTTATTTGCTACCAATACTTTTTCTAATAAACATCTTTTCTCTATCCCTTCATCATCCCAATATTCCTCACTTTCCCAGTATTCTCTTTCTTCCCTATCTTCAAATTCTGACTCATCAGATTCTGCTCTTTTCTCGTTCATTTTCTTCTTCATCTAGTTTTTTCTAACTCTTTTTGACAAAACATTGGGATAATGATTTCCTGTTGTATTACTGATAAATTTCTTTTTCCGCTCTATCTTCCATATTACGACGCAAAGGAAGATATTTGTTCATTTCCAGCCACTTAGTTTCTTCCTTCATAACTTCAAACTTTTTTTATCATCTTGAATACTTCTTGCAGATTCTGGATTTGTATATTTAGTTGTCATACTTTCAACAAGATTTCCATTGTAATCTATTGTACAATAAAGATTTCCGTTCATTATATATGCATCGTAACTTTTATTTATTGTTCGGTGAGTTTTTTTACTTTTTACATCAGCATTTTTCAAAAACATAAAAATTTTTTCCCGTTAGAAGGAGCAGTCTCAAAATTTTAATCATTTTGAGACAACTCCTTTTTATATTCTTGCTTTTGGTACTTCTTCTCTACCTAGTACTGCTTTCTATCATTCAACCGTTGTACTTTTTCTTTTATAGGGTTTTTCAGAATAATGGTACATTAAATGTCTTGTATCCATTACTATCCCTTGTATTCGTTCATAATTCTTTTTATTTTCTCTCCAATCACCAACTGCTTCTCCTATAATCCCAATACTATCTTTAATGTCAAGAAATTTTTACTGAATTAAACGGCATTATAAACGCATTAAATAATGAATCATTATTTATTCCTTTACTTTTTCTAAATACTCACCTATGTAATTTGTTTGTTGATTGATGAAACCATCTGGTAAGTGGTCTGGTATTCTGTAATACCATATCGGTATATTGTCAAAATATAATATTTGTCATTGTATATCATTATTGTATCTGGCATAAGAGGACGCTTTTTCTTTACATTTTCCATAGTCTAGTAACCAACGTGAACGAGGAAAAATATTTATCTTTAGCTTTTTCTCCAAAACTATATCTATTAATTTTTCCCATACATGGTCAAAATTATCTGTTCCAAAGTAAAATTGCTTTTTCAGATGTTTTTCATCCATATATTGCAACATATTTACATTGCTTGAACAAAGTTCTCTTTTTATCATCATTAGTATTTCTGAGTTTAGTGTTTAATATTGTAATTGATGTTTTTACATCTGGGTGTGGTCCTAGTTGTTCTGGCATATATGGAACATACAACCATCCTAATCTTTTAAATGCTTCATAAACACAAAAGCGATTTATTTGAGTTATTTGCTTTTGTATCATTTGGCGTTACATCTCTTACCGTAAATTCTGTATATATAAAAGAAAGTACACATTTTTGTTGCACTAAAGGTACTTGGTCTCTACTGTTCTTGACCAGTTTTTGCTTTCCTTTAGCACTTTCTGTCTTATAAATAGGGATCAACTTCTGTATAATACTTACCACCTATTGAAAAATAATATTCTATAACATTTTATATGCATTTATAGGAAAGTCTACTGTTTGAGGTGTTGCAAATTTATTTATTGCAAGTAATCTATCTTCACTGGTTGTAAATTCTAATAATACTTGTATTAAGTGTTTAATATCTCGTCCTTATTTCAGCATCTTTCTCTGGTGAATTGATAGCCTATAGAAAAGACCATTGCATTATCAGAATCAGCTTTTTATTCCCACAAAAACAGTCGTCATCATCATTTGTATTTATATGACAGTGTTTTGTTATGTCGTCATCTATCATTGCTTTATATAATGCTGAATCTATATCCATATACAATCACCACCTTAATCTTCTTGGATGAATAAAAGCGTTTCTACATTGTCTTTAAACATTGCTAAACGTTCAATTCCTTCAGAATACATAAATTTTCTAATAACTTGTTCTAAACTTTGATATTCTACTGTGTCAAAAACTATCTCCTATTAAATTTAAATGCATCATCCCATAGATGTTTATTACCTTTTCTGGGAATTTTCTATTTTGTTTCATAGCTTTTTCTTATTTCTGCAGAGTCTATTTACTTCATATTTATTAGCAAAAAGTATTTTTCTTCTTTCTTGCGTAATTCGTCATATTCTCCTTCAGATAATTTACCCATCTTGTCATCAAATATTAAATCTTGAAAATGAACAAAATATGCACCCTAAAACAATTTTATCTTCTGTTGATGTCATTCTTTGCATTATTGCCAACAATAATTTTATTAATTTCAGAACAGAACGTTTTTCCACGTTATTCCTGTATCTAGTATTGGTGCATCTGCCAATTTTTCTATCAACGTGTTCAAAATTATTTTCTATTAATCTCATTTCCATCTACGTTGAAAAGCAGTATCTAATGTAAATACGTTTTTGGTCAGATGTATTCATTGTTCCAATTATAGATAAATTTGATGGTATACGTATTTTGTGCCTTGCGTCTCCATAAAACAACTTTTGCTATATTTTCATTAGTAATTCCATATTCACTTGTTCCAACAGAAGCCATCATCTCCTTCTATAACTTCGCTTTTTCTATCTAGTAATGAAATACCTCCAAATATTGCTGGAGCATTACCACGATTAATCTCTTCAATTATAAGGATATATTCTGTTTCTGGATGAATGTATGCATCTTTTAATATATTTGTAAACGGACCAGGAGTAAATCTGCAACTTACTTGTCCATCATCAGCAACATTTGGTAATATTTGTCCTATAAAATCTGAATATGTGTAATCTGGATGGAAAACTAGACGTTCTACTTTGCTATCTTTTACAATATTCATGCTCATTAGTCCAACTTTTTGCCTGACCCTGGAACACCATATATCAATATATTTGTACCTATTGATAGTCTCCTCAAATTTTTCAGGTGCAAGCTCTTTTATTTTCAGCATCAACATCGTCAACACCTATTACTTTTATGTAGCTGATAATCTTAAAAAGTTTCTACTCTTTTTGCATTTTTCAAGTTCATTATTATTATTTTACTGACCATTTTCATATTGCAAGTAAGGATTCATGCTATCTGGTAGTGAATTAAGTATACGTAATGATCCTTTGGTCTTTATCTCTTTGATATCTACTGCTGATTAGTTTCTATCAATTTTAAATATAAGTTTATTTTGGTTAAATATGATATCATTTTTCTCCATCAAACATTTTAAATACTGCACCTTCTGATAAGTAGTAAGAACTCATTCTAAATCCTATCTTTCATTAAAATTAATATCATCCTATCCAAGCTAATAATACTTTATATATAACCTTTTATATCATTTTCAATTAAACTATGGACATCAATGTTAGTTGTATATAACAATTCTTTGGATATCTTATTTTACCTGTTCTCTGGAGCTCGCTGGTTTATCATCTCAACAAAAGATACTTTGCTGAATTCCATACAAGTTCCAAAACAATTAATGCTTCTAGTTGTGATTTAAACACTGATTTTTGATTTATTTTATTTATCAAAAGCATTTTGTTCATTTGCCTCCTCTTCACATATTCTTGTTAAAAATGATATAATCTTTCTTTTGTATCTGTACTAGTACTATTTCTTTTCATTCTTGCTAGAATAGAAAATTTCTGATGGTTTGTCCTGAGACCCGTAGGCCATAAATAGCTAACCCTAATGTTACTCTATATGTACGGCAATGAGAGATTTTATTCCTAGTTTTAAATCCATTCATCGCAGACGCGTATGTTATCTGGTCTGTGTCCAAGGATCTTTCTCCTTCTTTATATCATACCATTATAACATCTAGCTATAGCCGATGCTAAAATTGAGTGGTACTGCATTTCCCACTTTGTTTCATTTCCAGTGAACTCTTTTCTACCTATAAAATATAAAATCACCCTGGAAAGATTGTAATCTTGCTGCTTCCCTCACTGTTATAGCTACGGCGCAGTGGATGAATAAATTTTCCAGAAGATGGCGTATCAAATCTTGTCGTTATTGTAACTGAGATTTCACTTCACTCATTCTGGTCCAGAGTTCCACTATAAATTGATTTAGTTAGGCGGTTCTCCGGTAAGCACTTCACTGTTACCAGCGTGGTGGTATCATATTTAAACGTCTCCTAATGCAAGGTCTGTATGTTCTTTGTTGCTAAGCATGATCGTTTAGCTCCATTGCATTTTCTCTCAAGAGTTTCTTGATATCCACTTTTGGGAGATATTTATAATTTTGTGTTCTTGTCCTTCTCCAGACTCTAAAATGCTAAGTCGCTTTACGCATCCCATATTGAAACAAGTTTATTATTAGAAATTGAACGTGCAGGCATTCAATTCCAATTATTATAGCTCTTCTTCTCTCCAGGAAACACTCATAATCTGCCAGTAATTAACCACCCTTCTTGTATTCATATCCAATTTATCAAATAATTCTTCTATCTTTTTTGAAATCCATTTTCAGCAGTTAATAAATTAGGATATCTCCATTACAAAATATTTAGGTTTACTAATTCTACAACTTAATGTAATATTTAATAGGAAATTACGTTCATCGTGCTTTTTCTTTTTCCTTTTGAGAAAAGCCTGACAAGGTGGTCTCCAATAATAACATCAATTTTATTTTATATTTTCAAAAGTTTCAAAATCCAAATTTAATATCACCAGTAATCATTTTAGTATTTTTGATTATAGTATAAGCTCAGCAAATTGACGAGTCATATTCATTTGCCAAAACTACATCAGAGTCTTTTTTTCAAACCAATGATAGTCCACCTACCCTGAAAACAGGGTCAATTACTGTTGGTTTGAATCACACCATCTATTCTTCTTTTGCTATTTCATAATTTTTCATTCATTTCTATTCCTATAAATTCTTCCCAATTCTTTTGAAAACCACTCCAGTTGTTCCGCTTCCCATAAATGGGTCTAAAACAACATCTGATGGTTTAGAAAGTATTTAATAAAAATGTTTATTAAGTTTTAGGTTTCTATGGATGCTTTCCACATTTCTTCACTATTTGGTGTTACTGGTGTTTCTACAAAATCATGTAATACATCTATTATTATTAAAGAAAACCTGTTCTAGTAATGTAAATAAATCCATGCTTCTGTAGAGTTTACAAAATGCAAATTCATATTTAGCATTGATCGTTTTATGCCATATTCCGTCGTTTTATAATAAAATCCATATTTTCGGCTATTTTATAATTGTTTGACTTTTATTATTACATGAACACTATCATTGTCTCCATTTTTTTATAACCCTAGCTGAGGTTTCCAAAAAACATATCTCAGTTTTCCATTCTTCTGTATCCATATCATCCCAACCAGCTGAAACCAAAAATTAGTTCTCATTTTGATAGATTGGTATCTCTATTTTTCATAAAATTCCTAAATTATGGTGGGTCAGTTACTATAAGATCAACAGATGAATTTGGAATATTTGCATTGCTTTTATACAATCGTCATTATACACTTTAATTCCTAACATCCTAAATCTCTTTCTTTAATTAATTCCTTAAATTGCAATATTAAATGCAACATTTTTCAAATTTCAAATTATTCTGTAAAATTTTCAAATGTTGCTAATAATTTAAACATTTTCTAGGTAGGATCTGCAAAATAGAATCGATTCCTATTTTCTACTCTTTCCAGCATAAAATTCTTTTCCTATCTGATGTAAAGTTTTAAATGTTTTTCAGAATTTTGATGTTGCTACTTTTATTGTTTCCAACATCGAATTTTACTTCATCTGGCATTTTATCACTACAAAAACTCGTTTTAACTCCAATGTTGAAAACAAGCTTTGCTCTCTCCTCTTGATAAAACTACAGAACTGTTCCTATGTCCAAAATTTCTTTTTTACTTCACTTCTTCTGGTCTCTCACAATTGACTTTCCGATATTAAATTTTTCGTTTCTTTAGTTCCATGTTTTCCTTTCCTTCTCAAATAACAGAAACATCAAAAACATATACAACTAGTTGTAAATAGTTTTAAAGATAATTTACCTTTCAATTCTCATCCACAATTTGTTCTAGCGACCATCTTCCACAAAGTTTAGACTCCATTAAACTCTTTAATCTAGAAGTAATTTTGTAATTCTACCTTTTTACATCCTTTATTATTGCATTTATTTGAGCCTTTTTTCAGCATAGTATTTACTCAATCTCTAATTTCCCCATAAATAGTAGTCCTATCTTTTCAAGAATTTCCAGCATTCTTCCTATTTTGAAATTTTCTTTAAGCAAAACCTCTAGTTTATTTCTTTCATTTATGGTAAAATGTTTATGACTCATGATATATTTCCTTTCGTTAATGTTTTGTTTACTAACATTTTAACGAAATTAAATCATGAGTTCTATTTTTATTTAAAATTGTTGCATTTTTATACAATCTATCAATATATTAAAACTAATCCATCTTCTCTTTTAATTATTATATATTTTACTTAAATTATTACTTTACAAACTATCTATAACTAGCCATCCTAAATTTTTTAATATTAGATATTTTAGAAACTAAAAAAAACGAGAGGAAAATTTAGTATTGGAGTCAATTATGAGAGACAAGAAGAAATTTGGACATTTTTCAAATTCTTATTGCTTATGGCAGAGAGAATGAAGCGAAGTGGTGTAACATTCTAAGCATTTTCACCCAAAAAGACCGATATATCAAAATAGAAACAGACTTGCTAAGAACCT
>BNJU01004380.1_pt1 | contig 30127 bp, 50 predicted proteins | sample 8539281 | NCBI WGS metagenome assembly BNJU01 (sample SAMD00202456, study PRJDB9452) | human saliva metagenome | isolation source: human saliva | place: Japan
GACATTGGGATTAAAATAGTTTCCCCAACTTCCAACTTCTAAGCTGTAATTCTCACGAGCATATCTACCTTTAAAAATAAAAACAGAAACAGCAATACATCACTTAAAATGATGTATCATTGTTCCTGTTTTTCTCTGAATATTTAATTTTATTCATCCAGTCCCCAGTACAGTTTTGGCTTTATATACGGTTTTTGAATCTCTTTTTCAGCATCTTCTTCTGATGCGTATAAACAGCTTTTCACGCAGTCTGATACCTCCGCAATCTGCAAGTTTCAGAGTGTAGAATCCACCGGAAACAGATATTACATGCTTCTTAAATATCTCATAGTTCTTTATTCTCTACGTTCTGCCATGTTGCACTATCCGCGATTTGCTTTTATTGGTATGATGAAAAAGCAATCAATATTGAAATCAATGCTGGTAGGTTAAGAAATTTGATTCAAATAAAAAAAGAGATAAGAGTGATAATCATGTTCTGATGATTTCAATTCTCATCTCTTTTTTTGATATATGATTTATCTACAATAACTTTTCTGAAAAAATTTTTGCAAAGCCATCTTCATTATTTGCAAAGTCAGTGATATAGTCTGCACATGCTTTTTGTATCCTGTGCACCATTTTTCAGACACACTCAATACCAGCAAGTTCCAGTATCGGATTATCATTTGACATGTCACCAAAAGCAACAAACATTTTCTAAATCAATCCCTAACAGTTCAACAGCATGCTGAAGTCCAGTTCCCTTATTAATATGCGGATCCTAGAATTCAAGCATTGTCGTCTGCGTCTTGAATGCCTGATATTTATCAGAAGGATGCTCTATAGCCCGTCGATATACTACAGCCATTTGACTTTCCGTTGTTCTATACATAATCTTAGGAATCAGCTTCTCCCAGAATTCTGAAATATCTTTTACAACATGCAGCTGCATGCTGTTTCTTTTCTCCGGATGCCTCTGTCGAACTGTCTATTCTTCTACAGATCATTGTATGGTCTGGACCATATACAAACGGATTCAGATCCAGCGGATCCATCATCTCTACGATACCTTTAACTGTTTCTTCACTCAATTTATTGTATTCATAAAGCTGTCTGGATTCTGCAATATATACCCTGTCCGCATTCATGCCCATCGTCACATCAAAAAGGAAAGTCAAAGCCCCAGTATTCATTATCTTCCAGCAATTGAAGATAATCTCTGCCGGAGGCAACACCAAACAGAATTCCTGCTCGTGCAGTCTTTCAATGACACTTTTTGTATAGCTGGACAGTTCCCTATGATCGTTTACAAGTGTACCGTCCACATCTGCAATGACTAATCGAATACCTGACATAATTTTCACTTTCTAATAGAATCTATATACGCTTCATTAAAGATCTTTCCATCTTTGCTTTGATCATATACAGATACACCTCTGCTGTAAGTATGCACTACATTGAAATCATCATCAATGACAACAAAGTCTCCATCCCTTGCCAGTTTCAATCGTACCTTTTCTATCAAGGAAACCATATTTTTCTGCTAGGATTGACACATGCCATTTTCAGACATTCCTCCAGAGGCACATTCAGATTTGTTACTAGATTCTTTATGCCGTAGATAACCGGCTGAGAAGAACCAAGTATTCAGCCCAGTATCTGTCAGAACAAATCCTTCATTTGTAATATGAACATCCATTCCAAAAGTTCTGTATTCTCCAACTGGTGCTCCACTGAGTGCTGAACAGTCGAAATCATTTCCAGCATGTCATGGTCCTTGACTTTCAAATATATCTGAAGCATTTCATTGCAGTTGTGCATTCCATCACAAATCATTTCACACATGACACTGTCATTCAACAGCCCAGCACCGATACCACCGACATCTCTATGATGGATATCCGTCATAACATTTCCAAGATGCGTTGCTACACTGACACCATGACTGTATCCATCCATCGCCTGCTGATAGTTATTATCAGAATGTGCCGCCGCAACAGTAATGCCCTGTGATAAGAAATATTCAATTACATCATACGCACCAGGAATTTCAGGAGCAATCGCAACAAGCTTCAGCCATCCGTTGGCAGCTTTTAACCATTTCCTTTGCCTTTTCTACAGAGATCTCAGGCCATCCTGTTCGAACACCCTTTTTCACCAACTCGATTCAGCCATGGACCTTCTGAATGAATACCAAGAATTTCAGCACCAGTCACTTCATTTTCTTCCGCTATTTCTGCTACATTTTTCAATGATTCGCATTTCATTACAGTAGGAAAAATACTTGTTACGCCCTGTGAAGCAAGAGCTTTCAGATATCCACGGATCTGTTCTTTTGCAATATCTTTTGCTGCATCATTACGATTTGCCGGATCAAATCCACATGTACCATGATTATGTGTATCAAAAGATACCTGGAATGATACACAGACTGCCATAATCTACTGCATCCTTATCTTTGATATCCTTTTCAACAGCAATGATTTTTCCATCAGCAACAGTAATTGTTCCTCTGACTTCACCTTCTGGGACATAGATTCTTTCTGAATATATCTTCATACTCACTCCTCTTTCAAATCCCTGTATGTTATCAATTCAACATTATTGTCTTTCACCCACTGACTGATCACATCAGACATGTATGCCTGTGCATCCCTCACTCTTTCAATGGAAAGAGATGTCATATCCAGAAGATCTGCATCCAGATAGCCAGGATGACAGCAGATAGCACATTTCTCATACTTCAGCATATCGTCAAAGCCATCAACTATCTGCTGTGTTGTATCTTTTTCCAGCTGTGCATGTGGTTCAAATACTTTTTGTTTTTAGAAACTGGAGAATACATTTTTGGAGAGAACATTTCCTGTTTTTTCCATGCTTCCATTGAAAACAGAATACCCGTTTCTTCAGAAAGTTCATGAATTGCTTCCAGATATGTTTCAGGCATAATGGAATGTGCATGCAGATAACCAGGCTTTTGACTAGTCAAAGCAATAAATCTTTCATACTGCGCTCTGATTTCTCTCGACAACTTCATCCTTTGGAAAAAGCTGTCTTCTGCCTTCTTCACTATTCCATAGATCATCTCTTATTCTTGCACCTGATTTGATGAAATATCCATTTTCATCCACAAGATGAGGTACATCTTCTGCTTTGCTGACAGGCTTTCCCGCAACAAAATTAAAATCAATACCAAAGCAAACATGTGGTCTGTCTTTTCATAAAGATCACTGCAAATTCTGCAGCAGGCATATTTGCAAACAGACCAGTATTTCTCAAAATGCCTCTATCAATAGAATCAACGATGCCAAGCGTTACACCACGTGTAAATCCAAAGTCATCTCCCTGTACCAATAATTTCATAATACAAATCCTTTCCTAATGACCTCTGCCTGAAATGCAGAGATATTTATTTTTTCACCATCCAAGCACAAGCCTGCATGGTTTTCCCTGTTCATTCTGTACATGAGAAATCTTCTTTTTCGAAATGAAATGATTTCCAATGTACACCTGTTTATCTGTCTCATACAGACACTGTGTCGTTGCAGAGCTGAGCGCATTTGTCAGAAACACAACACAAAGCACCCATGCAAATAAAGCAAACGAATTCTTATCTTCCAGATGCAGAGGAACAACTAGTAATACAGCACATACCGCAAGACTTACGATTGCCAGCAGAAAGAATACATACTGTATTTTTCTGTTTCCTTCTATCACCCTGACATCAGCAACATTCTTCACTATTCTTTTCAGATCCATGTATTTCTTCATCTGCATCACAAGCATCAGTACTGTAATTGCTAGTACAACGATATATGACAAATCATTCATGTATAATTTCTCTTTCCAGACCATTCACAATACGTTCCAGCCGTTCCATATCTACCTTCATATCTTTTCTGCATGCAGTATTATTCACAACAAATTCCCTGTTTTCAATATCTCCACATCCGATATAGATGCAATGTGGAAACAGGGACAGACAGTTTCTTTCTGCTTCTTCCTTTGCATACTTTCTCTGAATTACATCGTCAGATATCTGTTCTGCAAGAGCAGAAGCAAATTGACTGTCTCTATCTTTAAATACTACGACCGTCCTGCTCCCAGAAGCCATCGGCCCTAGAAGAATGACCCTGCTGTTTTCTGGTATTTCATTCTTGACTGCTCGATAGCCAATATATCCAGAAACTGTGGATCACACATGACAAAGGTAGTATTTGCATTCTTACTTTCTGCCAGCTTCATCATCACAGCGACTGCTGAAGATCTGGAGAAGTTGTAAGGATTTGCCTTTGGAAACAGCAGGATCACGATTCCAGCAAGCAGTACCATCAGAGACAGTACACTTAATAGCTTTACCCCCTGATATACCAGAGCCTGTAGAGGAATATATGCACATACTGCCAAAAGAGCTACGATCAGAAAAACGGATCCCGTTCTTCACATTTTCTGCCCTGGAAGATTTTTCAGGATGAAAAGGATACTGCTTCAGACCTGTAAGATACTGTACAGGCGTATCGAAGCCTGCCAGAAAAACATATTTTGCTGTTTCAAGATTTCCTATCACTATAGAAGTACTTGTAAACACACCTTCCTTGTTCTGCAGCACTTTTACAGGAACATTCATCTCTTTACATGCATCTTTCACAGTCTCAACAAACAAATTCTTTTTTCTCTGTGTCTTTTCGTGAACCGGAGTGTAACGCCATACAGCATCATCAAATCTTTCAGATCCATATTTTCCTCCTTCAAAAACATCAAAATACCGGTGAAACACTGTACACCAGTATCTACTACTTATTAGAAAATATGCAAGAAAGCTCCAAGTAATCCGGCAACGATCAATCCAACAATCAATGCGATTGGCTTCTTACCCTTTTTGATCAGTGTCATCATCAACAGAACGATACCAACACTCAAAATACCAGGATAGATAGCTTCAAAGGATCAGTACGACAACAGATGTCTGACCGACATTGATTGTCCAGTTAAGTGGGACTTTTACTGTTGTAGCTGTCATTGCACCTACCATCATCAGACCAAGGATAGAAGCACATCTGGTAGCGACGTCCATGAGTCCTGAGTTAAAAACTGATTCAATAAATGTAGCACCAAGATCATATCCGAGCTTCAGTAAGATCCACTTCAGTAAAGATTGAGATAAACCATAAATAATGATAAAGAGAATCGTTTCAAGGATATTTCCTGAGGAACACAGGCCGATACCAATACCAGCACCAATGACACGAAGACAGTTGAAGAAGATGGAGTCAAACATGCCTGCTGTAGGACCCATCAGAGAAGCCTTGATTGCATCAATTGTCTCTCCACTCAGTTTGCCTGCCTTGACATCCTTTTCCATGGAATAGCACATACCTGCAATGAAGTTGAACGCAACGGCATGTGTGTTGAAGAATGCCTGATGACGGGCATAGGCAGCCTTCTTGCCTTCAATATCATCTCCATAGATACTTTCAATCGCCGGGGCCATTGTCATTGTGAAAGCCGTTTGCTTCCATCTTAGTCATGTTGAAGTTTGTGAAGACAAGATGGGAATTCAAGAACATGGATTTGAGAACTTTATTTTCCTTTTGGTGTATATGTTTTCTTTGCCATTAGAAGAAATCCTCCTCATCATTAACTGCATTTTGTTTCCTTAGGCCCTTCAGCAGCAAAGATCCTTTTTCAAATCAAGCATTCTCTTGTCAATAAAGAACAGAGTCAATGCGATAGCTGTACCAATGACAGCAATACCTAAGAACTTAGTTCTAAGCTCTTGCATAGAACGAAACCCACAAAATAGAATACACAGATTTCCTTGTTCCAGATCATGGAAAGCAGGATGCAAATCCGACAGCTGTCATCATTCTACCTGCTGCTGAAAGACCCTGTCAGTACCCATGCTGGAAGAGCAATGGTACACTCTGCAGACTTGCAACACCGAAGGCAACTGCTACGAAAATGATAACTGCACCCAGGTGTCTGCATAACAACATTAAACAGTAATGCCTGGATCTTAAACTTTCTTGGATTGCATTTCTGTACAAGCTTTTCCCAATAAGGAAGACATAGCTGCCCATATAGGTGTTGTTATTGCACCGAAAGAAGACATGATCGTTCCTATCGTCAATGCAAGTGCAAGACCTGTTTCAACGGAACCTTCACCACCGACAAGGATGGCATACGCAACTGGAATAATTGTTCCAGACAGACGGTCAGATGGAACAGATCCTACCTGCAGAGATACCCATGAAGATTGCTTCAAAGGGAAGCTCCCATAACAATGCCTGTGTGAAAATCACCAAGTAGAAGACCTGTTAATGGTGCAACTACCAGCGGTCTGTTCAGACACTGCCAGGAAAGCATTCGAGAGTCAATACGCATGAAATGATGAGATACAAGATGGCACACGTAATGCCGGCTGATACTGACATAGTTTTCTTTCCTCCTTGATTATGTCTGTTTATGAATAATCTTTTTCTGCAAAAGATTAGCCAATCACTTTACTCAATTCCTGTGCGATGTCATCAGGAATCGTTTGAACGTTGCAAGGAATACCAGTTTTCATGACCTTCTTCAATGTTTCAATTTCATCATCATAGGCATACAGATTCTTTGTATATGTCTTGCGCACTTTTTCACCATGCTTTGGTGCAATTCTTCCATAGTTGCCAATATTGATCTGTGGAATACCCTTGCACTTCTCAGCAACAGTCAGCAAGTTTTCTGGAGTGCTTACGATCAGCAGGATACTCAATGCTTCTGCACGAGGATCATTGCACAAGGCAATAGCTTTCTCAACTGAAACGATAGCTGTCTTGCAGTTGGCTGGAGCTGCCATCAACAGTGATTTTTTAATGATTTCATTAGAAACTGCCTGATCATCCGCAACGATAATTCTGTTAACACCAAGCAGCTGGCTCCACTTTGTGGCAACCTGCCCATGAATCATTCTTTCATCCAATCTTACCCATTTAATCATTTTTCTAACTTTCCTTTCCTAGAAGAAATCATCTTCTTCTGTCTTGCTTTCTTCAGGCTTTACAATCTTTAATGCCTCTCTGCTTTGTTCTACCAGTCTTTCCAGTCCTTCTTCTGTAATGGAATCTAACGCTGTAAGTTCTAATACGAGCAAGATTTACACCGGCAAACTAGCATTGTGTTTTGTCTGTCTAGATACATGTACATCTGCTGGTTGACACTTCCGCCATAGAGATCACTTAATAGAATGACCTGATCATCTTCTTCGACTGTTTCGTAAAATGCATCCAGCTGTTCAGAAATATTTTTTTCATCCACGTAGGCATCAAATACTGTCAGGTTATTATTCTGTCCGCAGAAGAATTCAATGGAATCTTTCATTCCTGAGGCCATGTGTCCATGACTAGATAAGAATAATTTCAACATGTTGTATTACCTTTCTTTTTCTTGCACAAATAAAAATAGCATCCACGCGATTCTATGTGAATGCCTTTATTTGCATCAAATTAGATATAGTTTATTATTTTGCACTTAGCCTAGTGCATTCTGATGTCAAAAATTATATTCCGTTTAAGAACTGATTCTTCATTACTTTTTCCATGTTTCATCAAACAATTCTGGATTTTCAATCAGATTTGACAGTACCTCTTGAGACTGTATTTCTGTCTGCAGCAGGCGATTGATTTCTTTGATTTCCTGAGGTGATCTTTTTGGATCAATGCATATGACAATCATGTATTTCACGATATATTCATTATCGTTTTGCTATCAGAATGATCAAATCTGTAGATATCAAAGCATTCTTTTCCTGTATGGTCATAATCGATTGGGATAATACCAATACCATTGCTGTAGACGAATGATAAGATCTTTTCTCTTTCCGTAATATGTGCATGCAGATATTTTTGTCTTCATCAGTTTTTGCATACTTATAGCACATCAACGTAAAAACGACTCGATAGATTCAACATGAACATCTGTATAAATATTCATAAGATTCTTCATAGACTGCAGAATATTTTTGAATATCCATCAATAAAAAGATCATCAAATAATCGTTCATTTCCATTTTCAAATCTACTGTCTGCATCTTCACATGGCACGATTTTGCATTGATATTTGCACTCTATCACATCTGTTCCATGAACCAGTATTGCATCATAGTCTTCGAATTTAACTCTGCGCATTTCATATAGTTCAAATACATCTGTACTTGAAATATAGTCAGAATATTTTGATACAAGACCCTGCTTGATATTCTTGCCAACGGTCCTGCCGTTCATACTGATAAAAGCCAGATTCAGTTTATTATACTGATACCTCACATTTCCAAGTATCACTTCAATCAGCTCTGCAAGTGACTGAATCTCCAGCGACTGGATTTTCTGTTTTATAGATTTGTTCAAGATATTCTATACATGTCCTTGAAATATCCTTTGCCAGTGGAGAAAGGAACAACGCATTTTTTTCAATATACGTGATTAATCTCTGCTTGCTCAGTCTGTCAAAATAAGATTTTAAATAGATCTGAAGCATCAAAGATTCAAAATCCGTCTCATATCTTTGCATGATATCCATAGAAAAAGATAGATGCATACGGAGATTGTTTCTTCATTTCAGCAAATACTTTCTTAACGATTTTCTGATTGGCAATAATATACTTCGGCAGCAGGGTTTCAATATCTCTATCAGATTTCAGATCAATATCTCGATTAATAATCAGCAGTCTGGCAAAATTTATTACTTCAATTTCATCCTGCACCCCTGAGATAAGAAAAATCACTGCATCCTTGAATATATCTTTTCGCAAGAGAATACTCATATGTTTCTTTTTATTTCCTTCTGCATGTCATCTTCTATTTCAGAAACCAGACCAAGTCTTGATCTTTCTTTCAGAAGACAAAGATGCGTTGCCAGTTTTTTACTAGCAATGTCTGTTACAGACATTTTGCTTTCTGAGTAATTTCAAGAATGCATGTCTGACATCCTGGTAAGTATTAATATTCGGATAAATCATTTTTTTCAAATTCTGAAACCGAGTATATCAGTTCAATTTCATAATAAGAACTGCTGGCTACTTCTACAAGACACGACCAGAACATCCTGCTCTTTTCCCTGGATAAACAAGCCATATACTGCATTGGAATGAACCTCTATTCAAATGACTCTAAAAATCACAGGCTTTCGCCAAATGTGGAGCAATTCCAGACCCACTCAGATACAGCATTTCACACAGCTTTTCTTTTTTTATTTCACTGTATGTCAGCAATGTCTGCACAATAAACAGCCATCTATTGGTATCGATGATGGATTTGTATCCAAATATAGCATTCAATGCCATCAGTCTGTGCCGCAATTGGTCTGCTTTTTCAGTATCGATAATTACTATGGAATATCCTTTTCCTTTATGTGCACATATCTCACATCCTTCAGATACTTTCAATTCTTCATTCAGATATTTCATATCATTCTTTACTGTTCTGACACTGAAATCAGTAAAAGATGCAAGTTCTTCAGCTGTTACTGATCCATCAGTGTTTAGAGTTTTATCAATTCATTCATATGTCTATTTTTTCAATAATCATATTCATCACCTGATTCATATGTAATCTATCATAGCAGACCGGGACTTTGCAAAAACCTATTTTCAAGCATATAGATGTATTCAGTATTGTAATAGCATTGAGCAGAACAGATAGAGTCAGAAGTACAAAATCATTCATGGACAAAAAAAGAAACTCAACCTATGATGTTTAGATTGAGTTCTGAATAGTTTGGATGAGATTTTGATTACATCCTTTGCCTGTTTGGCAATAGATGTATCATTGATTAAATTTTTATTTATCGCTTACACGAACGAGCTGGCAGACCGCATGCTTTATAAAATTTACCGCTACATCCGCATAAGATAATTTTTTTCATCTTTGAGCTTGGATATAAAATCTTGTTTTTCTTCTTCAGAAAAGCAGTCAAATGCTGTTAAAATCTGATCTACCAAATTGATATCAATTTCTTCCATCAGCTGGTGTCCCTTTTCTGTAAGATCAGCTCTTACTATTTTTCGGTTTACGGTATCAGTTGTTCTGAAGACATAGCCACTATCTTCCAAGGCTTTGATTTGTGCATTTAGCTGCTGCTTGTTGATTTCAAGATCTGATGCCATTTCCTGCATTCGAATCGGTCCTTCTGCAGAAAGGACAAGCAAAACCTGCAGCTGGCCGTTTGTGATGCTTTTAGGAAGCTCAGGTTTATATGGATAGACGATCTTTCTGTTTAGCAGTGGGAGCAGAGACAGTGTGAGATGGATGATATATTCTCTTCAAGAGATTTGTCATCTTACGTCGATATTATCCAGTACCACAAGAGGAATCCTAAAAAAGAATACCGAAATCCGTTTACGATTGAACAGATCAATACTTTCTGGTCTTTATCAGAGGATATGTGGTATGACGTAATTCTGATTCTTATCTATACCAGTGTACGTATCGGAGAACTCCTCGAGTTGAAAAAGGAAGATATTCATCTGGATGAACAATGGTTCCAGGTCACTCAAAGTAAAACCGCGAGTGGAATTCGAAGAGTACCTATTGCAAACAGTATCTTGCCATTCTTTCAGAAATGGTACGACTACTCGGAAACAGATACTCTTCTATGCACTCCGGATATGGAGCCGTTCAAATACAGAAATCATTACGACAGTTACTGGAAACCGTTAATTGAAAATCTCAATCTGGGATACTACACCCCCATTGCACAAGACACACATGTATTTCACTCCTAGCAGAAGCAAGAGTCGATCAAACAAGTATCAAAAGATTGTTGGTCATGCAGGAGCGATGACATTGACAGAAAGAGTCTATACGCACCTGGATATTTGTGTACTGATTTCTGCAGTCAATCAGATGTATGTTCCTTCTGAATACAGACAGGTGCTTAAAAAATTAAACACATAAAACTTCCACAGTTCTCACCACAGAATTGGTGAGAATTTGCTACATGTTTTGCAACAACTTGTAGCAAATCCACTTCAGCAAGGTACAAAAGCCCCAAATATGGGACTTTTCCTGATTTCCAAACTGAATAAATTAACGCTTGGAGAACTGTGGAGCGCGACGAGCACCCTTTAAACCGTACTTCTTTCTTTCCTTCTCACGGGAATCACGTGTTAGGAAACCAGCCTTCTTTAATACTGGTCTGTAATCAGCAGAAGCTTCTAGAAGGGCTCTAGCAATACCATGACGCATTGCACCAGCCTGGCCAGTATAACCGCCACCTGCTACGTTGATCTTGATATCGAACTGTTCCTTAGTTTCTGTGAGTACTAATGGTGAATTAACTACCATGCGTAATGTTGCTTGTGGTAGGTATTCTTCTAAAGTACGACCATTAACTGTTACAACACCTGTACCCGGAGTCATGAAGACACGAGCAACGGACTGCTTACGGCGTCCTGTTCCAACATAAGTTACTTTCTTCTTAGTTGCCATCTTGTCTTATCCTCCTTACTTTACCTTCAGCTCAACAGGCTTCTGAGCTGCGTGTGGGTGTTCAGCACCAGTGTAAACAAATACATGCTTACGTTGTACATCACCCAATTTGTTATGTGGTAACATACCCTTGATGGCTTTTTCAACCCATTCAACAGTGTAGTTTTCACGCATAACCTTTGTACTTCTTGTACGAAGTCCTCCTGGATACATAGAATGACTATAGTAGAACTTCTTTGCATCCTGGTCACCACTGATCTTAATCTTGTCTGCATTGATTACGATTACATAATCTCCACAGTCAACGTGTGGTGTGTAGGCAGGCTTGTGCTTGCCTCTTAATAATGTTGCTACCTGAGTAGCTAGACGTCCTAATGTGCAGTCTGTTCCATCAACGATATACCACTGACGAACAACTTCACTTGGCTTTAACATAGTTGTTTGACGCATTTTTACTTTCCTCCATATGTAGTTTCCGGGGCTACATTGGCATGAAGTGCCATTTACCATTTTAGCCGTTGATACCCCACAAGTCAATTAGATTATTTCGATTCTTCGACTGAATTTGATACAATTCTTCCACTTTTTGTATATACGAGAATTGGCGTGAAGTTTGCTTGCTTGTGTAAGCGTTCTTCAAGTTGTGGAAGAAGGATATTTGCTAGTGGGATGCCACGTTCCTCTTCAAGAATATGGATGCTAGCTTGCCCTTGGTTGATTTCATAATATCCCAACAATTCTTGACTATGCCTTGTAGTCATCGCATAGAATTGATGACTAGCATTCTCTTTTGATTGCTTGCTCTAAAAGCAGCTAGTTCTCGGTTTGTACAGGAGGTATCATCCCCCTTTAAAAACTCACGAACCATTCCTGTTTCATGTAGTGCTAATGTTTTAAAGTAATCAACATATTCCAATGTCAGTCCTTCGGCAGGACTGTTTTTTGTGGGAAGCTTTTACGCTTCGCATCTAGAATCTCTTGGATATGTGATGTTCGTACTTATGCTTTCCAACTTCAATTAGTACAGAAGCCATCATACGAACCATGTAACGTAAGAATCCTTTTCCTACAAAGGCTAATGTAATCACACCATCCTCTTCCGTTAATGTAATGGAACTTACTGTTCTTACTTGGTCTGGATATTCTTCTAGTGAACTAGAATTCAAGGATGTAAAATCATGTGTTCCAACAAGATAATGGATACCTTCTCTCATCTTTTCTACATCCAAATGGATTGGACATTGGAAAAGCCGTATCCTTTGTAAATACATTGTATGGTCCCATGATTGATACGATAGTTATACTGCTTTGAAAACGTACATTATATCTTGCATGGAAACAAGCATCCTCTTCTTCTACCGACATGATATGAATATCATCTGGCAAGAAAGCATTGATTGCGCCCATCCATTTACGTGTTGGCATCTCTCGTTTTGTATCAAACATGAATACCTGTGCTCTTGCGTTTACCCTGCATCCGTTCTACCCAGATCCAATCACATTGACCTTTTTCCTGTGTAATTCGTTCAATTACAGCCTCTAGGATTTCCTGAATAGAATCCCCCTTACGCTGTGATTGCCATCCAGAGTAGTTTCTTCCAACATAAGATACGACACATTTATAGCGCATCATAGTAGAAATCGCCAATCCAATCATCACGATTAGAGTTGTAAAAGCGCCAAGCAATAAGAAGTAATCTCGCTTTTTCCATCTTTCAAGACTTTATAACGTGTACGCTTTTTCTCCTGGTGCGTACCCTCTAGCTTCCATAGCATTCGCAAGATCTTCTGCACGTTGTAAAGCAGATACAAATAGCGGGACAATCAGAGAAAGAATCGCCATGACTCTCTCCATCAGTTTCCTTCCTTCATATCAACACCACGCGATTGTTGTGCTTTCATAATACGTTGTGTTTCTTCAATTAAGTCTGGAATGAAAACGTAGCGCAATACTAATTAACATCGCAATCTCATGTGCAGGCACATGGAATCTCTTTCAAAGGCATTAATAAATCTTCAATACCCAAAGTCATATCCAAAGGTTTGGTCGTGGCGGTTAGACAGGTTGTAATCATAATCATCAACATCAGTCGAATCGCGATATATAGTGTTTGAAATACTGCATCACTATAGATGACAAAACTACCGAGTGCTACTAATGGTTTTCCTGTCTTCATCACAAATGCATTGATGATTAATAAGAAGAATAACATCATCAACATCGGCTTTCATTGATTTCCAAATAAAAAGCCAAAACTCAACTTTTGAGATAAGTATCGTACTTGCAGCCACAACAAAGATAACTCCATATCCAATCCAGCCAGCTGGAATAAACACCGCTGATTAACATCACCAACATCGCAATGATCTTTTGCACGTGGATCCATCTTATGAACTGGTGAATCTAATGGCAGATAACGTCCAAGTGTAAAATTACCCATGTTTCTTCACCTGCCTTACAATCTCTTTTCGCAAGCGAATGAATATCGTTGATTTCATCCGGAATTTCAAATCCACTCTTACGTAAGCTATCTTTCATCTGAATAAATGCTGGCGGTAAGATATTCATACTGCGACAAAGTTCAGGGATCATCAAAGAACTTCTTCGTACTATCGTGGAAGCGAATCTTTCCATCTTCCACTACAACCACCTCATCACAATATTTATATACCTGTTCCATATCATGCGATACAATCAGCACTGTCTTGTTGTATTTACGATTTAATGCATAGAACAACTCCATCATCTGTACCGTACCAATTGGATCAAGTCCTGCCGTTGGCTCATCCAAGACAATGACCTTTGGATCCATCGCTAAAGATACCCGCAATCGCTGTTCTTCTCTTTTTGTCCACCAGATAATTCTAATGGGCTCTTTTCATAGTTTTTCTACACCTAGCCCAACTAACTTGAGCGCATCTTTTGCCTTCTTAATCGCTTCTTCTTCCGTACATCCAAAGTTCTTTGGACCAAACGCAACATCCTTCAATACAGTTTCCTCAAACAACTGATATTCAGGAAACTGGAAGACAAGACCTACATCCCCACGCAAAGATTTAAGCTTTCTTTGGTGTCTCCTTTGCGCTAATCGTACGATCAAGAATATGAATTGTTCCTTCAGTTGGTAACAGTAACGCATTCAAATGTTGAATCAATGTACTTTTTACCAGACCCCTGTCTGACCGATAATCGCTGTAATTTTTATTTTTCTGTAATATTGAGGTTGATATCCTGTAAAGGCATCGTATTGGTAAGGTGTACCGGTGCTATAGACATGTTTTACATGTTCGAATGTAATTGGCATAATTCTTCCACCAGTCCTTCCTGTGTAATATGTGATGAAACATGCAGACCACATGCCTGCAATTCCTCACTCAACTTTAAGCTAAAAGGGACATCAAGCTTCATCTTCTTTAACTTCTCTGGGTCTTTGAAAGACTTCCTTTTAGGTGTTCCTGTGATTGCCACATGACCACCATCCATCGCAATGACATAATCACTCTTAGCAACTTCATCAATGTCATGTGTGATGGAGAGAATCGTTAATTTACTTTCACCATGTAGTGCAGTAATAACACGTTTGATTTCATCTTTTCCCTGTGGATCTAACATGGATGTTGCTTCATCAAAGATGAGAATCTTTGGTTTCATCGCAAGAACACCCGCAATCGCAACACGCTGTTTCTGACCACCACTTAATCGTGTAGGTTCTTGATTCAGATACTTTGTCATGCCGACAAGAGCTGCGTTTTCTTCGATAATCTGGTCCATATCTTCTTGTGGAACACAATGGTTTTCAAGTCCAAAAGCGATATCATCTCTCACCGTGGAACCAATAAACTGGTTATCTGGGTTCTGGAAAACAATACCGATATTAGAGCGAATCTTGTTTAAGTTTTCTACATTTAATTCCATGCCATCCACCATGATAGAACCGGAAGCCTTTCTCTAAAAAGACCCGCAATCAACTTTGCGATTGTGGATTTCCCACTACCATTGTGTCCGATAATTGTTGTATAGGTTCCTTCCTCAATCGAGAAAGAAACTTCATCAATTGTCTTCGCACTTTCATCATATGCAAAACTGAGATTTTTTACTTCAATAATCCCCATGTGCTCTTATCTCCTGTACTTCTTACGCGGCTTTTGTATCCTTACAAAGCGTGCATATTATATCATTCTTTTTCACTTACACTCAAACTACAGACCTAAATCTCTTGTTTTCTACGAAATTTTCTTACAATCGTATGAAAAAGTTGAAGCTTTCACTCCAACTTTATTTCTTATGAAAACCTGTTTGAAACTACTTTTGAATGGAGTAGTTTTGGTAACTACCATTTAATACAGCTGCTTGATTTGCGACATTTAAGATATCGCTGATGATAGCGCCATCCTCTACAAATAGTTTCTTTGTGATACCCTCTTGTGAGCACTCATAGCCTGCGGCTGTCATAATATCTGCGAATGCTTCAAAGTTCTTTTCACTGTCAAATGATACATAGTGATGAATTGTAACGAGTGTATCCTGTTCGAACATACCATTCAATGAAGCTGCTTCTGTTAACAATTCTTCTACGAAGTCAGGATTGAGATATGGATATACACCACATACTTCCTGTACTTCAACCGAACGATCACTTGCGTCATAAGTAGGCTGTGCTACACCATCTCCATCTGAAAGAGTTATAAAACGCACTTCATTATCATCGTCTTCTTCTTTATTTTCTGTTTCTTTCTGATCCTTTAAAAGTTTTACCGCAACGACTGCACCAATTCCGACAGCCACCGCAAGAGCACCAAATAGTCTATTAAACATAGTTGTCTCCTCTCTGTCTCTCTATGCCATATTTTAGCACATCTCGCTAAAATACCCTAACATAAACCTCAGCGTCTCTTCTCTAAATATGTCATGATACTAACCGCATTTGAGGCAGCACCTTTACGAATCTGATCTCCACAACACCAAAGACTAATACTATTTGCTCGACTTGTATCTTTACGGACACGACCCTACATAGACAATATCTTGATTCGATGTCTCAATCGGCGTAGGCACATGGTCTTCAATCAGTTGTACACCAGGGAAGTTTTTGATTGCTTGACGAATTGCATCTAATGAAACTTCTTGTTCTGTTTCCACTGTCAAAGAAATGGAATGAGAACGATACACTGGTACACGTACACAAGTGCAGTTTACCTGCATATCATCCGCATGCATGATCTTACGACCCTCATTGTGCATCTTCGCTTCTTCTGTTGTATAACCATCACTCTAGATATGAGCCAATCTGGGCAATACAGTTATACGCAATCTGTGCTGGGAAGACATTTGGATGAACTTCTTCCCCTTTATCAAGTTCTATAATCTGTCTGACGTAATTCACGCATGCCCTTCAACACCTGCACCACTGACAGCTTGGAAAGTTGTCGCATTTACATGCTTGATTTTGGATAAAGCGATGAATTGGCGCAATTGCCATCAACAGCAATAATCGTAGAACAGTTTGGATTTGAAATAATACCATGATGATGAAGCGCATCGTCCCCGTTAATCTCTGGAACCACTAACGGCACATCATCCTGTAAACGAAAAGCACTAGAATTATCAATCAGCACTGCATTTGCCTTTTCTGAATCAAAGGCAAATATTCCTTCGTTAATGCATTGGATACTGCGCCCAATACATAATCTAATCCTTCAAAAGAATGCTCATCTACAACCTGTACCGTGATTCCTTCGCCATGAAACGATAATACGCGTCCAGCCGATCTTGGGCTGGAAAAATAAACGTAATTCATCTACCGCAAGGTTTTGTTCTTCGATGCATTCTAGCATCTGTCTTCCAACTGCGCCTGTTGCACCCTAAAATTCCAATTTTTCATGCATGTTCCTCTCTTCTTGAATAAAACGTTCATAGATACGAGCGAATCGCATTGTGGAAATCATGATTTCGATACACCTACCACAACCGATAATTCATCTGCACTCTGATTAATTACTTTAATATTGATCTTATGATCACCAAATTCACTTAATAACTGACCTGAAGCACCTGGTACTTGTTTCATACCTCTTCCCAACGATGGCTACCATCGCTAAATCTTCTTCTAGCATCAATTCATCTGGTTCTAATTCCTTCTTGATTTTCGCAAGAATCTCATACTTACATTGTTCGATTGCGCCCTTTTTGTACAATGACCGTAAATGTATCAACCGTAATCGGTACACTCTCAATCGAAATATGATACTCCTCAAAGATGAATAATAATCTTCGTAAAAACCAACTTCTGTAGAACTATGACTCTTTACAACCGTAAAGGAAGCGTAATCTCTTCGACCCGTAATACCTGTAACCGTTGAAGTACCATTAGCTTTATCATACTCTTCACAATCATCTTGAATGAATGTGCCAGGATTCTCTGGATCATTTGTATTCAAGATATGAATCAGAATATTCTTTTTCACGAACCGGGAAAATCGCATCATCATGCAGTACATTAGCACCCATGTAGCTCATTCCACGTAGTTCACTATGCGTGATCACGGAATTTGATGTGGGTTATCAATAATTCGAGGATCAGCCACCAATATTCCAGACACATCAGTCCAGTTTTCATAAACTTCCGCATCTACGATATTTGCCAATATCGAACCAGTAATATCACTACCCCACGACTCATCACTTTGATTTGTCCATTTGGCAAAGCACCCATAGAAACCAGGAATAACATACTTCGATTCATATCCACTAGTTTATCTAGATTCTGCTTTAATCTTCTCAAAGTCAAAATCCCATTATACTTAAACGCAATTACATCTTTCGCATCTAAAAACTTTGCGCCTAAATATTCAGCCATGCATCTAGCAGTTAAATACTCCCCACGTGAAACAATGTAATCAACGGGCGCATGTGTATCAACATCTCTTTGACACTTGCAAATTCTTTTTCTAAATCAATCTTTAACGCAAGTGAATCACAGATACGTTGATATTTCTCTTTTACAAGATTAAAAATTGTTTCGTAGGATACACCATAGTTAATATGTGCATGTAAAAGATAAAAGTAAATCCGTCACTTTATAATCATCACGATTTTCTTTTACCACACGCACTTACGACAATAAACTTACGATTTGAATTCGCATCCACAATGCGCTTCACTTTTTCAAATTGTTCTTTACTAACTACTGAGAGCCACCAAACTTACTTACAATCATGCATTACCTCCGCCACAAATACTGCACCATCTTCTAATTTTTCCAATCAAAAAAGCTAGTTCTACAAAGGACATCTTCTTTTGTAATGCATGTATCTTCATCAATTCTTTCTTCAATCATATCTTGGATATCATCAAGATTGATTGAACGAACATAGAATGAGGATACACGACTCGTATTGTCACTATGAAATACTCTCTTCTGATGCTACTGCGATATCTTGTTTATATACTAAATCAATCAAAGTCCTGTACAACCGCATGTGCTGTTGGATAAGAACCTGCACCTTGACCAACATAAGTCATCTTTGCCCAGTGTTCTTGAATCACTTTCAATTGCGTTGAAGTTTGCCGGTATTGTCGCAAAAGGTTCTCTTTTGGAATAAAGGTTGGGATAACCGTAGCACTAACACTATCATCTAGACTTTTATGCCTAGTACCGATAAGTTTACACACGTAATCATGCGTGCATGCGTACGCAATATCTCTAGCACTATATAGACGAATCCCACAGATATCAATATCGTGAATCACTTGTAAGTACACCAAATCCCTTGCAGCTTGATGGCACGACTTTGTACGCTGTATCCATGCCATCAATATCATCTGATGGATCAAACTCCGCATATCCACAGTCCTGCGCTTCCTTTAAGGCTACCGCAAACTCCGATCCCTCATCACTCATCTTAGTTAAGATGTAGTTGGTGGTCCCATTAAAGATACCGCGGAGCTTTCAATATCATCGATACGTTTTGTCCGATCTAGATTACTCATCCATGAATTCCACCACCACACGCAGCCTCATACTTTTAAACTAACACCAGCGTACGTGCGGTTTCTAATAGTTCTCCCAAATGATTCACCAGCATCTTCTTATTGCTTGTCACAACATGCTTTCCATTGAATAACGCTGCTTGAACATAACTGAAATGCTGGCTCATCACCACCGATACATTCCACTACACATCAATATCAGGATCTTCCACAATGTCATGGATATCCACTGTCATGCGCTCATCTGTAATATCCTTTTCATAGTGAACCAATATCTTGAAATCTCCAGTTGCGAGACTTCTTTCGTATTCTTTTCCATCAATAATCTTTTCTAACACCAGAACCGACAGTTCCATGTCCCAATAAACCAATCTTCATATAAACCTCTGTTTCTAAAAATAGATACACTTGTATTTAAAAACACAAACAGTGTATCATTTTTCTATATTTGAAACAAGAAGGAAGCCCTATGAAATATACTAGTACACGAAATAAAAGATAAAAGTTGTATCGTCCTCTGAAGCGATTATCCAAGGTCTCGCAGAAGATGGTGGTCTCTATACACCCCAATCACTCGATCAAAGATAGATTTATCCTCTACACTAAAAGATGAACTATCTAGAGTTAGCACGGTATATTCTATCTCTGTTTTTAAGTGACTTTAGTCATGAACAGATCAACAATGTGTTCAAAATGCCTATCAAAACTCATTTTGAAAACAATGAGTAGCACCACTATGCAAATATCACGATGGTTTGACTATGGAACTGTGGCATGGTCCCAACCAGCGCATTTAAAAAGATGTAGCTTTAACTACTACCACATCTATTAACAGCCGCATATCAAAACCAGAATGAAAATGATTTGATTTCCATTCTACTGCCACAAGTGGCGATACCGGCAAAGCCGCAATCAATGGGTTTGCGGATGTCAAAAAGCACTGCCATTACAGTACTCTGTCCGAAATCGGTGTATCTGATATCCAAAAGAGACAAATGCAGACATCACTGGTAAAAATGTCGAAGTCATCACAATCAAAGGAAACTTTGATGATTGCCAACAGATTGTAAAAGGAAGCGATGAAAAATCAGTTGTACTAGAATGCGTGCAAACACGTGAAAACTATCTTCTGCAAACTCCGTAATATTGGTCGCTTACTCCCACAAATCGTCTATTATTTCGACTCATACACAAAAACTTGTAAAGTGGTGATATTCAATTGGGCAATGCTGTTAACTTTGTTGTCCTAGCGGTAACTTCGGTAATATCCTTGCTGGATATCTGGCAAAAAGTTAAACTTACCAGTTAAAAACTGAGTATGTGCATCAACTCAAATAATGTACTAACAGAATTTATACCTTTAGAGGTTCCTACAACGCAAATAGAGCGTTTATTCCTGCCGATATCCCCATCGATGGATATCGTAGTATCAATAATCTAGAACGTTTTATTATTCCTTCTTAGTGATCACTAATGACGGTATTGATTAATCAGCATATATGACTTCTCTCAAGGAAGATGGACATTACACAATCTCCGATGAATTACGTCATACAGTACAAAAAGCTTTACAGCATATGATTGTTCAGAAGAAGATGTAGAAAGTGATTCACGATGCCCTTCCCATAATCGAACATATTCTCATTGACCCACATACAGCAGTCGCCGTGCATGCATGTCACGCATACAAACAAGAATCAAATGATATTACACCATGTATCGTATTATCCACAGCGAGTGCATATAAGTTTGCGAAAGATGTATAACGACCCTGACAGGAAAAATCTTGTGATGATGAATTTGAAGCGATGGATGCTTTGCATCAGTACACATCAGTTGCGATTCCTAAAAATCTAGCCTGCTTAAAAGATATGCCAATACGCTTTACAAAGTCATTGAAAGAAGATGCACTATCACAATCGCAAAACGCTTGGAGGATTTTACAACGATCACAATTAAAACACTGCCACATCCAGCAAATCTTGGCTCTGGCTTTGATTGCCTTGGCATTGCGCTAAAACTATATAACATTTTCCAAGTTGAAAGATATGATCATACCTCCTAGAAAATATAGATGAAGAATACAACAATGATAACAATCTTTTCCTAAGAGCCTATCGCCTTGGCTTTGAGACGATTGGAAAATATAGATCCAATTCAGTTATCTTTGGTTGTCATATTCCTATTAGTCGAGGACCAGGGAGTAGTGCTTCTTTTATCATTGGCGACTAGCGGCTGCTAGTGTTTTACACAACAACATTCTCAGTGAAGCAGAAATTTATCGTTTGGCCTGCCCGGTATGAGGGACATCCTGATATATGCGCCTTGCCTATATGGTGGACTCTGTGCAGGCATGAAAAATCGATGAAAACACTTTCCTGATCCACAAACTTCAATCCATAAAGATTGGGTAGCACTACCTACTGTAATGTGAAGTAGCTGAAGAAAGGCGTGCCGCTACTCTGAGATCAGTACCACGTCGCAGTCTGCATCAATTAGTGTGCGATACTCACATCACAGAGCACTCCAGAAATCTTTCTCTACTTTCAGCGCAACGCATGATATCGTTCATGAACCCTGCAAAATTAATTCCAAATTTTGAGATAATCAACAAGATTGTAAAGGAAGATACCGATGGCATCTTACTCATTGGCGGATCAGGTTCAACAGCCGTGTTACCCAAAGAGATTAAGTGCAGCAACACGTCGTGCTACTTCCACATCATTGGCAGTGTCTGCGGTTAGATGTTGTGACCGCTATCATGGTACAGAAATGAAAGGTGGCGCATGCGAAAACTCCGATTACCCTAATCGTTCATAAAAGGATGCCAGAATGCTTCAGCCAAGTCATTTCAAGCTTGAGAGCCCTGCTTGAAAATCACGAAGTTGAAACGGTAACAAGCCGATATAAAAAGCCCAGGGTGTTCTAGAAACACCTACTATCGTTATAAAGGCTATCTGTTCGAAGTTTCTGATTAACGCCACTTCGTACGATGACCATTCTTCTTCTTTAAAGATGAGAGTAGGCGCATTAACAGCGGTACTTCCACAAACGTATTCAGGCGGAAATGACAAGTGTCTTGGCGGCAATCTCTCAAAAGCAATTCCAGTTGGAGGATACGCAGCGGTGTGCCGGAATCGGTTTGAGATATCTCCAAAGATGGAAACACGCCGGACCAACTGTAAAACGGGTACTACGACGTATGTGACGTAAAGCACGGCTAGACGCAATCACGTAAAGAGCCATGTCGGTCTCTTTTCTGTTTCGTTGCACTTTTGAGACGCTTTCGCTTGCTTAGCAGCTGCAGCCATCGCCAGCTTCAATCGCAGCCTGGTCACTACGTCTCCTTAGGATGACTTTTCCGTTGTCGTCGATGTATAAACTATGGTGGTGCACATACCTGTGAAAGATATTACACCGATGATTTCTTCCATCCTGGCCAAGTTTTCGAAATGCTATACAGGGCACGTAAAGCTGTTACCGTGAGCAGCGATGGTGACACGCTTACCCAGCCTTCATCACTGTGGTGAGATTTCCTGTTCATATGCTAAAGACTGCGAGCAATTGTATCGCTTTAGGGATTCGTACTGGAAGTTCATCTTTACATTTTTCATTACGGTACGCTTTACTGTAATACTGGGTTTCTATCATCTGTTGGATCTAAAGCGGGTGGCTGAATACATCCGTCTGATCTTCTCCCAGATCTTCGCCTTCTCTTCACCCTTCCGCCTCAATGTTTCGGCCTTCATTTAAAGCCCTGTAAAAGCACCGTAGTGACATCTTTCATTGAGTTTCAAGTCTTTGTAACTGGTAACCAGGCTGCAGTCATTTCAGATAATACAAAGTTTTAATGTGTGGATTGCACGCTTCAAATATGATGTATAGCAAAGATCAAAATCTACGTATCCTGCTTAAAGCGTCCGCCAGCCTTAAGCTATGCAGCTATCAGAAGTTTAACGTCTGTCCAGCCTGTGAAAGGTTGAAGCTTATTCCATTCACTTTCACCATGTGGTGAAACAAGTTTCATTTTAAGCCTCCTTCGCTTGCAACCAAATCAATCATGTCACGCTGACTGCGATCAGAAGCAGAAATATTCCATCTGCGATGCTTATTAAAGTGTATTTCCTGGGCGATGTCGAAACGTGTGCATTGCAATTCCTGTTACCGCGGAAATGCGTGAGATTCTGTCAAACTCGCCGTGTGGCAAACTTCCCCTGCGTGTTTCATTGATTTCCCCACCACCCTTAGCGTGAATGGCTGCGTTAGTTTCCGGCTGTGAATCATTTGTTGATAGTAAGTCGATCACGTACGACTCATAGCGGCATATATCCACTTCTACGTACTTCCCACCCACCCACCCACCGCAATCACCATTACCGTAAATACCTTTTCAATACAACGATTACAGGGCGCATTCCTTTGAATCCACCGAGACAGAAGATAGATAATCGCATCTGTCGCAAAAATTTTATCTTCGTCGCCATCATCATTTCCATTAGTGTTATACATCATCATGATGAAACACAGCGGCGGCCATCGTGTAACATAACATCTCTAAGTGGTTTAGCAGACAACAGTTTTTGAAATCATACTGCTTTCTTGCTGGATACGATCAAGATAACGCCCATGAATAACGCTCTTCTTCCACTCAACAAGAGACTCTTGTTTGTTACGTAACTTTTCAAAGCTAATCACCTTACAGATTCCAATTTCACCCGTATTTTTACATGCATACCGCAACATGCATATCATATCAGCAATGAAATAGTATTGGTATTCTATCGCAATCTTCGAACGATATTCATAGCCGCGTTTCATACGGAGAACAAAAGATTTCCTGCACAGAAAGATTTCTTCGTCGCGATTCACGTCTTTCTTCTTCAATAACTCTCTTCCTGGGTACCGACCGATCTGCTTTGGTGTACCTTGAAAGCCAACATTCAGATATCCGCCTAACTGTTTAACAACACCCAGAAAACTGTTCTCCAGTATGTTCTGCATTAAGTCAAAGCGATATCCCATTGATCTACAGTGCGGACTTCTTACTCTTCTACCGGAGAAAATATCTTTTGGTGTACAATCGCTTCTTTCATTGTTACATCGATTTGACAACACCGTAGTTGTACTTTATCACAAGGTTGCCCTATTCTGGATGGTTGTCTTTTTAAATAACTTTAAACCATCCTTGCGCATTGACAGGCGGCGGTGTCAGTTCCTCTTGCGCCAGGACGACGTCATGCGTATTGTTCATTACCGACTGCCATCTCTTAACCTTCCCAATACATCTAAACTTCCACAATTGCAATTCCGCCGGGAAAGCGTTCTTTGAGCCCTCCTGGCTGACTTTTCAAGTGCTGTTTGATCATACCAAAACGCTTGCGTTGGCTTGCGTACCATAAGTCTCAGCACCTACAGGTGTTTGACTTCTACCACGCCCGGGTGGCGGCGGCGCCCGCGTGATTCACCTAGAGTGCACCGCCAGTTTCCCTAATAGAATATTAAAGTACATTTGTGCACCCATTGAGACTAACTTGCGCCATATTCTATTTTGATTCTAGACATTTGCAAATCTCTGAACTGACGTTCACCATTGATTTGAAGTTTAATCAAGTATGGATGATAATAGGTACTGTCTTTAATACACTACCGCCATCAATGATGAATGTCTTTATTCCAAAGTTTTGTCATCAAGATAAAATTCTGATCAACACATTGCCGCCTGCCAGAAAGAATAAGTACATCTCCATCGTGAAATTCTTCTGCTTTCCTATAACTTTCTTTTCATGTAACTTCTGTCTTTTTCAACTGCTGGGTCCTGGTAATTTCTGTTTCTGCTGTAACATCCTGAGTGTTGTGCAATTCTCCATGCTCTAACCTTCGCTCTGCAGGATAAGTCCATGACTACTCTGCGACGTTCAATCATCTGATAAACCAGCCATGTCCAAGTATGCTGTTGCTGTACTAATTCTGCCTGGATGTTTCAAATAATGGGTGATTCCCTTTCCTGCTCAGTCTGTTCAAAAGTCAGAACTGGTTTGGTTTTCTTCCTCAAATGTTTCTAATTGCTATATAATCGGTGAAGGATTCATCGTTTATATATAAATCAACATCTTGTCGGTATTACTAAATACGAAAAGGTCATTGAAGTGGACCTAATTATTTGTTTAGATATTGAAGAACTTCCAAATGAATAATCTTAGATACGCTAAAGGTAAATTTCCTTTTGCCTTACCTGCTTAATCCATGAATGATGTAGAGGTAAACTAGTATGCCTTCAGAAATGATACGTATCGTGCAATGCATACAAGCATGAATGCCTTTGTGATATCCATTCCATTCAATATTAACGCTGGTACGTCATTAAGAATCAGCGCTTCCGGAAATCATGCAGGTGCTCGCAAAGGAAGAATTGTTAAGAATAATGGAATAAGAATAAAAACAACCAAGAACAAAGGTACCTGTTTGCGTGCCTACCTGTTTCTACCACCTTCGTAATGCCAGAAGATTCAAGCAGATAATATTTGTGATTGTAGATGTGCCTGAGACAGCTTTCACTGGCCTTGCCAGCAGCGTCTAATATACATTTAATTCTTGAAGCAGTTTTTCATCCTTGTCTAACATATTTGCCTTAGAAGCACATCCGATAACTGTTCCAAGTGTATCGAATGCATCTACGAACAAAACGCAAATACAACTTCTAATAAAGTTCATAGATGAGCTTGCCACAAACGCAAGAAGTCAAATTGGAAGAATGTGGCGGGCGACAGAATTTGGCATTGAGAAAGACGCTGTTAGGATTAATGAATAGTAACCTAATTCTGGTTGGTACATAGATACCTACTAATTGGCAGATAATGCCTAATACCCAAGTTAGTAAGATACCCTGTATATATGTCCTTAACCCTTGATTGTGATCACAATCGGGATATTTACCAATCATACAAGATAACACCACACCCTGTAAGGAATATTTCCATTCCTGTACCACCATTTATTGAATGTGAATACTAGACTAACAGTGTTGCGCCATCGGCTGGTATTTATATTATGTGCATTTGTACACCGTCGTGCGATGAAAACCGAAAAATGGGACTCGACACATTGCTTTGTGCTGGAGTACGTGAAGATTGCTTCACGAACACTTGTTAGTGACGCGTGTCAAAGATAATACACCTTCCACAAAAAGTACTGCTGTTAAAGCAACCTGCATGGATAACCATTACACCACACTGTGTATGCAGTAAGCGAACATTTCAAGCTAAACCCAGCGGGTATTGATGGTGTATTTGAGAATGCAGCCATGCGAAACGTACTGTGTGTGTGTGGTGCGGATGCGACTGCGGTCGCTGTCAAGATGGAACCTGCCTGCCATCCATACCGGAAGCGCAGATGGATGGATTGAGCTGAAATATAAACCATTGTAATAAATGTTGCGCTTTTTACTCCACGATCAATTCTGTTTGCTTTATTGTGCTGTTTTCTTTTAAATGGAATAACTTTTCTAACATAAAATCCCCCTTGTTTTTCACACATCGCTGCCCTTAAAAATAAAAATCCTGCCAGAATCATCTCAACAGGAAGTCACCAAAAGAATAGAACAACGTAGTCCCGCCATTGAGTAGCAGGGTGAGACGCTTTACACATGATTCCAAGCTGCCGATATGTGGCACATAGGTATTATATGAATAAACAAGATGATTAGGGGTGTTGTTAAAATCAATTTTCAACATTTATGTAAATCTTATATATTCACTTAAATAAAACAATATTCTAAAATCACTCAAGAGATATCTCTTTATCCAACAGAGAAACAATATGGCATAATAACCGTTTGTTCCATAAACATATGCGACAATGATTTTAATCACATCCTATTCTTTACATTTATTGAAGTCTTACATTAATTGTTCACTATTCCATCATCAATCTATGGCCTTGTTTTATTATTTATCGCCCATACCGCGGTATCTTTAAAGTCAATAGAAGTACGCAGTACAGCTGATTTCTTGATTAAATGTATACCTGTATGTTTTATACAGCCGTTGGTTTAATCCAATCTACCATCGATCAAACCAATTTGATTCAATCCGCCATTATCATGATAGTTTACGGTTGTCATAATGGCCATCACTGGTAAAGTATCGATGTTACCTGCAGGATGATTCTGATTATGAATAGTAATGTTAGAAATGGTGCAACGATGGGGTTGTAATCCTCATTGAAGTGGGCTTCTTTGTCAGATATGCCGTATTAAAATTCAAGTTATAATCTTTAATCCGTTACCTTGTTGCGATTATCTTTACAATTAGTTTGTTAAAATCTTTCATGTTGACTACGACTCATACTATTCATCACCAAAATACCTCCGGTGGCTATATGCTCCAGCAACAATTGGGGTAGCTATACCTCTTTATAAAGAAATTGAAGACTAAGGTAAAATTGGAAGATTAGTATCTCCTTGCCTGTGGATGTGCTGGTAATTATGCAATAACGTTTTAATCCTAAGCTTTATTATTCCTTTAATACAATACGTTGCCTTCTTGCAAAATCAATTACTGCGCAATCGGTATGGGAATCGCAGAGGAATTAGGGTATCGTCCCGGTAACCGTGGCGGTCATCATCGTAACCCAGGTATCTTTGGCGCAATCATCGCAGATATTGTATTCAGGTTTCCATATCCACTGCCGACCCAATTGCCCAAAGGCTTGGCTCTTGGTGCTGGCGCGCGCTCACGCAGTCAGCACATCCAGGGCAATCCGAACTCGGTGACACAAGGTCTATGGCAGGACGCAATCTGCATCTGGTATTACGTACCGTTGTTCTGTAACTCTCTTTGCACATATCATGTAAATTTTAAAAGCGTGTTAGCTAACGTAACTCAAAAAACGCTGTGACTACTCGCGGATGGTGTTTGTGTCGATAGTCTTCTACGTATGGTAATAAAAGCCATGACGAGCACGCTTATTGGCGATTGCTAACGCATTCTCTGGTGTTGCTTCACTTTTGAGTTCACCGCTGGCGCGACGGGTAATCTTTCCATTGCTGCGCCCTTCTTGAATTTCTTCAAGGCTCTACGTCCTTATAATCAATATAAATTGATGTTGTTTTTGTCAAAATGCTTAAGATGCTTTCTGCGGCCCATTCTTTGTTTTCTGAATGCCATTGTCTGCCATTCTCCTTTATTTTAGAATATGGCAGGTCATCGCTGAAATATCATTCCGATTCCTGCGCCAGCAGTCATCACTCACCAAAATCATGTTTGTAGATGGTTTTAGTTGTGAACTCTGCAATGACTGTTGATAACTGTCTTGATAACCACTGTTTTGTGCTCTTCTGTGATTGACTCATGGAATTCAAGTAAATTTACAATGTCGCAAACGATTTCCTTAACATATAAACCTTCTGTCCATCACGATCATGGTTACGTGTTTGGATTCTTCAGCCAGCACCCACTATATATGCCCTTACACATTGCGGGCCTAAGTCGGCGGCCTGTCGCCCAAGCGACACAACTGATGAAGTCTGCAGACTGTTTGGTGTTCCATCACCAATCACGAGCCATACGAGATCGTACGGCAGTAAATGTCACAACGGATAAGCCACTAGCTGTCGCACAGACTTCCACATCTCGTGTTAGTCACCAGCAAGACAACGCGGTTAATCATTACTTGGCTCCCTTAGCCGGGCTTCGTCACGGTAATCATGAAACGAACAACATTTGGTTAGTTCTCATCAAACGATCGAATTCATAACTTTGGGCATTATCTGCTTGGAAATGCTGTTACTACGCAGTAGCAACCTTTACTACATGTCATCAATACGTATGCGAATTCACGCATGCCCATTTCATCTGTCTTTGCAATCTGCCACCGTTGTCAGTGATAATCTTGCTTTGGGAAGTCTCCGGTTCAATTTGGCTCTCTTCTGTTTCAACCTTTAGTTGCATTGATGATGTACATGACTTCGCGCTTTAACTGTTCCGTACCTCCTTCTGGTCTAACGGCCATTTCTGGCAGAGGACGGAGATGAAACCCACTCTCGCCACCACAGTATGTAGTGCCATTTCTCCAAACAAAACGAAGAATCACTTCTGTCTTTCCGTGGTGATTCTACTCGCTGTTATTGTTGTTATTGTTGTTGTTATTGTTGTTATTATTATTGTTATTTATTGTTGTTATATTTGTGTTGTTGTTGTTGTTGTTGTTATTGTTGTTGTTGTGTTGTTGTTGTTGTTATTGTTATTGTTGTTGTTGTTGTTGTTGTTGTTATTGTGGGATTCTCAGGTATTGCTCCCTTCTGTACGGGTCCATGGTTACACCATTTACGCCCCACCCTTTACTTTTAACATTGTGACCTTGTGGTTTGCACCTCGATTGGTGCTTTTCACCCCGACAGTCATTTTCATTAACATTTGCAAGAACTCAGGTACACTCCTTGGGAATAGACTACTGCTTCTGGAAGTGTGCAATTCTTTCCGCAATCTTGTAATATTGCTACCGTTCTGGTTTGCGCTAACGCCCAATCATCGCATCCACATGGTCGATGTTGCCTTGTCCCAATTCTACCGTGTGGTAACCACAGATAATTTCTTCTCTTCTAGTTCTTTCTTTGCTGTTAACCTGATTCTTCTGTTTCGCGAATATCTGAGTCTGTAATGCTTGCGTGGATTTTGTACCGATGAGATCC
>BNJU01002471.1_pt1 | contig 30108 bp, 47 predicted proteins | sample 8539281 | NCBI WGS metagenome assembly BNJU01 (sample SAMD00202456, study PRJDB9452) | human saliva metagenome | isolation source: human saliva | place: Japan
CTGATGAATTGAAGGACAGTATTCAAGCAAGTTTTTGATTGTAATGACAAGGTTATACTTGTTCTAAAAACAGAATAAATGGCAAGGTAAAGCCAAAGTTACATCTGAACAAGATGAACAAGCTAAAAAAATGATAAACAAGAGTTCGATGGGTATGTGGATTCGAAGTCTGACAGCTGGATGAATCTGGAGGTTGATGTTAGTGATAAGAGTGGACTTTTAAAAAAAGTATCCATTTCTTAATATACTCATAGGTATTGTGGGTGGCAATTGATGAATATATTTATAAATAAAATAAAAACAATACCAGTTCATGTTCAGTGAACTGGTAAAGCGAGATTTCAATAAAAGATATAAAAGATCCGTCCTTGGTATACTTTGGAGTATGATTGCACCACTCTTTCAGCTTCTTGTTATGAGCTTTGTGTTCGACAGAGTCTTTGGAGACACAATGGAGCACTATACCATATATATGTTTGCCGGACAGCTGATGTTTAACTACTTCAGAGAGGCTACAGATAACGGTATGCAGTCTATCACATCAAATGCAGGTATCATAACAAAGGTAAATGCACCGAAGTATTTGTTTCTTATATCAAAGATAATGGCGGCATCAATCAACTTCCTTCTTACCTTGGTGATATTTTTTATATTTGTAATAGCATATAGGATTACGATCACCTGGAAGTTTATATTTATTATATTCCCGATTGTATGCTTGTTTGTACTTATAGTGGGTACAGGCTTGATATTATCTGCAATGTTTGTATTCTTTAAAGATGTACAGTATCTTTATGATATATTTACACTTGCATTGATGTACTTTTACAGCCATATTTTTACGATGTGAAGATATTTGAAGGAAGTATAGTGGCAAGGCTTATTTATTTGAATCTGGTTTTTGTATATATAAATTATCTAAGAGAGATAGTACTGCATAATACGATACCGTCATTTACATATCATTTATACTGTATATTTTATGCATTGTTTATACTTCGTATAGGTATGTGGATGTATAAAAAGTATAATTATATGTTCTTGTATTATATTTAGGAAGGTACACTTATGAATATGATAGAAGTGGATCATGTCTCTGTAACATATATTCTTGGAGATATAAAAGAGCTTTCATTAAAAAGAGTTCTTTATCAGAAAGATGCATGGAGAAGTGATTACAAAAAGAATTTAAAGCATTGGATGATATTACCTTTCATGTAGAAAAAGGGGAGCTTTTAGGAATTATAGGTTCTAACGGTTCAGGTAAATCTACTATATTGAAGGTTTTATCAAATATTATGCCGGCTTCAGCAGGAACTGTTAAGGTAAACGGGGTAGTAGCCCCATTACTGGAGCTGACTGCCGGATTTGATGATGAGATGACTGTAAAGGAAAATGTTTATCTGCGAGGAGCTCTACTTGGATATACCAAGAAATTTATCGATGATAAGTATGATGAGATAATAGACTTTGCAGAGATAAGAGATTTTGAGGATGTAGCATTCAGAAAGCTCAGTTCAGGTATGAAGTCTAAGATAGCGTTTTCACTTGCATCATTTGTAAAACCGGATATACTTATATTGGATGAGGTATTGTCTGTAGGTGATATCTCTTTTAGAGCAAAGTCTGAACAGAGGATGAAGGAACTCTTTGACAGCGGTGTCACTACCATCTTGGTTTCACATGCGATAGAGCAAATCAGAGATATGTGTACAAAAGTTCTTTGGCTTGAAAAAGGTCATATGAGAGGCTATGGCGACACACAAGAGATGTGTGATGAATATGAAGCATATATGAGGGGTGAACATGCCTAAGGTTACGGTACTTTTGCCGGTATATAACAGTGAAAAGTATATTAAGGAAAGTATAGACAGTATCATAGCACAAAGCTTTACAGATTGGGATATGCTTATATTGAATGAATATGGTTCAAGTGAGAAATGTACCGAGATAGTAAGGGAATATGAAAACAGAGATGTAAGAATAAGAGTCATTCAAAATGCTAAGCGCTTAGGGCTTGCAGAGTCACTGAATCTAGGTATGAGAGAGGCAACCGGCGAGTACATAGCTAGAATGGATGCAGATGATATATCGAGAAAAGACAGGTTTCAAAAAGAGGTGGATTTTCTGGATTGTCATCCAAATGTGTCTGTAGTGGGTTCATATCAGCATCACTTCGGTGTAGATATCGACTGGATACACAAACCGGCAACTGAATCGGCGCAGTGCAAGTGCAATGCTGTTTTTTTCTGTGACCTGTGTCATTCTACTTTGATGTTAAGGAAAAGTATTTTTGTAGAAAATAATTTGTACTATGATAATACTTATTTAGCGGAAGATTTTGAACTGTGGAGCAGGGTGATTGACTTTTGGCGATATCGCCAATATTCCCGAAGTACTTGGAGAGTATCGTGTAGGCGAAGATAATATCACATTAGAGAAGAAGTCGAGGCTTCACCTTGAAAGTGGCAGAATAGTGGCAAAAACACTGAAAAGAACTATAGGTCTCGAGCTTTCAGATGATGAGAGTGTACCTTTGATAATTGGAAGAATGACTATTTTGAAATAAAAGATAGAAATAAGAAAAAGAAGCCTACAGATCATTGAAAAATATTCTTATAAAGATTTATGAGAAAAAAATAGGGCAGTAAAGTTTTTTTGATGAAGCTGAATTGCTTTAGGTCTATTCGTAGCGAAATGGGCATGGGCAAGAGGTGGAGAGCCGTTCAATAGAATGGTTGATGTTGCTGGTGGGATAGATTCAATCTTTAGGACAAGATACCCTAACTCCATATATAAATCGCTTTTATTATTTTTGGAAAGAAAAATAAGGGTATAAAAGCAAAAAAATAAAAAAAGATTTTTTTAAGAAAATAAAAAGAATTATTCTAGAAGGGAGAAAGCCATGCTGTTAAGTATTATTGCGCCGGTATATCAGGTAGAGAAATATCTGAAAACTTGCATTAAGTCAATGCTTGATTGCAATGGCTTTTCTTATGAAATAATACTTGTCGTAAAGCCTTCATGCGACAAAAGTGAGTGCATTGCAAATGATATACAAAAAGAGTATGGTGATAGGGTGAGGGTAGTAAGTCAAGACGGAGACGGACTTTCAAATGCGAGAAATGTCGGACTGAGATATGCTAAGGGTGAGTATGTAGCTTTTTGACAGTGATGACTATAGATGCTACAGCGTTTTCCAATCTTATGAAAAGCTTGAAGAGTAGGATGCCTGTAGATGCGGTTATCTCAGATTATTATATAGTTGGAAACTCAGATAATATATCACAGGTTGATACTATTGAAGGTGAAGAGCTTATATATGATAATAGATACCTTGAGGTATTCCTTAAAAAGAGGAGAAACTATTGGAATGTATGGCAGTATGTTTTAAGAAGAACTTTTATTCTTGAAAATAAATTGTTTTTTGGAAGGAGTTTACAGCGAAGATATTGAGTTTGCTACCGGAGTTGTTTTTGACAGCAAAGAAGTTTTCCTTCTATGGAAAACCGTATTATTACTATAGGATTGGCAGAGAAGGCTCACTGGCCAATAAAGTTACATTAAAACATGTGGTTGACTTTGATGGATATGCTAAGTATCAGCGTAAAAAAAGAATATCAAAAGCAGACTTCTTGTATAAGGATATTTTGATAAATAAATTAAGTTTACAATATATTTTTATCATTTGTTATGATTTATGACGTTGATTTAGAAGATAAAAAAACAAATCAAAAGAGTATATTGTTAAAAACAAGAAAAATATATTTATCAATGAAACATATGGGAATTGTAAAAATATTTCTGAAAATTGGTATACTACCATCGGCATATGTTTTAAATATTATTAGAAGTATAAGAAGATTTGTACTTAAAATGCATTAGAGTGAGATATGTACAATAACGATGATAATATAATTAGAAAAAAATTAAAGACTGTGGTTTAGAAGTAAAAACCGAAGAATTAGATATTATGTCTTTTTCATCATCTTATGTTAGTAAATCAGATAAAGAAATTCTACAGACATTAGTAGATTTAGATTTACTTTATGAAGCGTTTTTTCTTTTCAATAATGAGAAAATCAAAAGATGAAGGAAGAGAATTTTTAGAAATTGTCATCAGAGGATGAAAAAAAGATATGAATTTATGTTGCCGATGCAGTAATAATTACGAAAGAAATAAATTAAATGTACTATATAAGAATTCTCTTTATCATGAAGAATTCTATAAACAAAGTAAGTATGCATCAAAAAAATCCATTGATAACAGTGCTAATGCCTACATTCAATAGTGAGAATTATATAGCTGAAACACTATGGTCAATATTTGAACAGACTTGTTCCGACTTTGAAGTACTTATTATTGACGAAGCAGGGAGTAGCCCTGAAACTGCAGAAGTAATCAGTTTATTTGAAGATGACAGAATAAGACTTGTTAGGAATGAGACAAGGTTGGGGTTGGCAGAATCATTGAACGAGGGTATAAGGATTGCAAGAGGAAAGTATATTGCAAGAATTGATGCAGATGATTTGGCTAGAGAAGATCGTTTTGAGCTACAAGCTGATTTTTTGGAAAAACACAGAGATTATGGTTTATGTGGAAGCAGACAACATCATTTCGGTGTCGACAATGATTTTATACATGAGGTAGCAGTAGAGCATGAAGATATTAAAGCTGCATTAATTTACGGTTGTGAAGTTTGTCATTCAACTATTATGATTAGAAAAGATTTATTCTTGATAATAATCTCTTCTATGATAATACAAAAAGAGCGGAGGATTATGAGCTATGGACAAGAGCTGTACATAAATTTAAATTTCACAATTTGAAAGAAGTCCTTGGTGAGTATAGAATTGGTTCTGACAATATTACAAAAAATAAGTTTAATGCTCTTTCAGCTGAGTCAGCAGAGATTGCATCAAACAATTTATCAAAGTATCTACATGTGGAAGTACCCTAAGATACATATACCATTTTTGACGGATGGGAAAAATAGGGTTTGAAGAGGTAGATAGTGACAAAAAGGATCAGCATTAAAAGAAGAAGAGTCCATTTTAAGAGAGATGGCAAAGAATAACTTAGAGTATAAAGAGTATAAAGACTGAGTTTATTGATGGCTATCAACAGAAGATGGAGGTGGGTGCTGGGAAAGTACTCATATGGTCATGATTTGGAAGAGGTTTTAACTGTTGATGAACTGTTTAAAAAGTATCCGATAGAAGATGTCAAAAATTTAAGGACGTTTTCTTTGAAAGAGGGTATTAAGAGAATTCTAAAGCTGCTTTATTCTCCATTTAAACATGGGATAAAGTATAGAATCAGAAAACAGATTTGGGATTTAGACGGTCATTTGAATGACAGTAAAAATGATATCTTGAATCATATGAGAGACTCGGAAGTTAGGCTAAAACAATATTTGTATCAGATTCAGGAAAATAATAATGCTGCTCTATTGACTGAAGTAGAATATTCTTTTAAAAGGTTAGAGGAACAGATTGGTGATTTGAAGGATATAGTAAATTCACAGAGTACAGCTGTGGAGTCTATGATTGACAGCAGAGTATATGAAGCAGAAAAAAATCTAAGTCAAACATTTGACAGTAGGATTTATAAAGCTGAACAGATTATAAATCAATCGGTTGATAGTAGAATTTGGAAAGCGGAAAAGAATCTAAGCCAAACATTTGACAGCAGGGTTTGGAAAGCGGAAAGCAACATAACCGACAAGGTGGTCGATGGATTTACTATGGTGCATAAGCATATAGATTTTTGCTATTCAGATATATTTGTATTATTAGATAAACATATAGAAAATATTTCAGGAGCAATTAAGCTGGAAACTGAATATCCTGTAGCATATGAAAGTAATGATCATATTGTTCCGCATGGTACAATTAGAGATGATACACGATATCCAAGATTTATCCATGCGTGAGATGTATTTTAAAGATATGGATAAATTGGCATTTGCAGATTTGGGGTGTTCCAGTGGTGGTATTGTACTGGATGCACTTTTACGTGGACATGAGGCAGTAGGACTGGAGGGTAGTGACGAGTCTTTTAAGCAGCAGAGAGCACATTGGAGAGTTATACCAAAGAACTTATTTACATGTGATGTTACTAAACCTTTTACATTGAAAAAGGATGGTATAAGGAAAGAATTTGATGTCATTTCTGCATGGGAGATGTTGGAGCATATTAGAGAAAGTGACTTAGATATTCTTTTGAAAAATATAAAGGATCATTTAAAATCAGGTGGAATTTTTGTCGGATCAATTGCAAATTGGGATGATATAGATGAAAAGACAGGCGTAAACTGGCACGTAAATCTACATCCATATGAGTGAGTGGTCGGAAAAGTTTAAGACGTTTGGATTTGAAATTATTACTGAAAAATTTTCACCATATGATATGGCCAGGGGAACATATAATCCGCCGCACTGTTACGAGTTCCCAGCTGAAAGTTATGATCCTGAAAAGGATTTTTTTATATTGTTGCCAAGAAAGTACAGAGCTGATGAAGTATAGTAATTATATTTGAAATATATAGATGTATTTATAAATATGATAGTATACACTAATCACGATGGGTGAGCATGATATCGTGTTACATTGTTAGGAAACTTACAATTCTCTAACTGTCGAGTGTTTTCTTGATTATTGCCGTTTTTTTATGATATTTTTATTGTTGGCGAAAGATTACATTAGAAATTTAGAGTTAAAAAGGAAAAGGAGTTCATATTGTTATGCAGGAGAGATTATGATTATTGCACAGACACCATTTAGAATGTCCTTCTTTGGCGGAGGGACAGATTATGAGGGATTTTTTAAAGAGCATGGAGGGGCGGTTATATCTACTACTTTTGATAAATACTGCTATACAACAATTCGTCATTTGCCTAGATTTTTTGATTATTCTAATGAGATTGTCTATGGGGTGATGGAAAGAACGAAGTCGGTGGATGAGATACAGCATCCGGCTGTAAGAAATATTATGAAGTATCTGGACATGCATGAACTTAGAGTAGTGTATGAAGCGGACCTCCCCGCGAGGTCGGGACTTGGAACCAGTTCTTCCTTTGCAGTAGGACTTTTGAATGCTTGTTATGCACTTAAGGGCAAATATGCTGATAAAAGGAAACTTGCGGATGATGCAATATATATCGAAAGAGTTTTATGTAATGAGGCAGGGGGGATACAAGACCAGATAGCTGCATCGTTTGGAGGGTTTAATCGTATTGATTTTAAATCCGATGGTTATACTGTATCACCTCTCGTGTTTTCTACAGACAGAAAGAAGGATCTTAACGACAGATTGATGTTATTTTTTACAGGTTTTTCAAGATTTTCAAGTGATATTGCGAAGAGTCAGATAAAAGCAACTAAGGACAAGACAGCGGAATTATTAGAGATGAAAGCATTGGTTGATGATGTGCAAAGAATGCTTGTATCAGACTATGATTTAAATGAGTTTGGTAGACTGCTTGATTATACTTGGAAAATTAAAAAGAGGTATTACATCGGATATCAGCAATAATGATATAGATGCGCTGTATAAAAAGGCAATTGATGCCGTGCAATAGGCGGTAAATTACTGGGAGCAGGTGGAGGTGGCTTCTTACTATTCTATGTTGAACATGAATATCAAGAAAATGTCAGAAGTGCATTGGAAGATTTGATTTATGTTCCGTTTGAGTTTGAAAATGAAGGTACCAGAATAATGTATTTTAGACCTGAATATTTTAATTTAAAGACTATGAAAGAAATACTGTAGTTTTATATTCAATTCATTAAGAATACTTACAAAAAGTGAAAATGAATTTGACAATAAAAGAGATAAAATAAAGCCGTAGGGGATATAGCATTATGTTAGAGACTATAAAGAAATTTTTTTGAAAAACAGGGTAGTAGTAAGTATAATACTAAGTATTTGTATTTTTCAGCTGGTGAGTGGCTTAATTGTACTTTAGGTTTAAAAATGAAGAGAGAGAGATTCGTATAGAGGCTACCGGGAGAAAAATGAACAATCTGAGAGTAATGGTGTACAGATACAGAAAATTTTACTTGATGGGAAGAATAAGGTTTTACCGTAGATTTTTTTACTATAACAAGTTGGGAAATAGGGGAAGGTGGAATCTTAACTTGGAATCCATTTAAAAATAGAAGTAATGTGATATCTGCTAAAGCCAAGTTTAGAACATTAGAGATAGGCCTAACCAGAGAAGGTTATTCAGGTATAGCCAAAGTCTACGTTGACGATACATTAATAAGAGAAGTAGATTTGTATTCAAACCGGTGGGAAATAGTTTATGTTGATATTGATGGCATAAAGAATGGTTCCACAATGATATATATTTTTAAAAATCGGTAGTACTATTCATGTTATTATTCTTGATTAGTTATATTTTAAGCTACTTCTTTCAGAAAAAAAGTAGAACCGTCAAAAAGTGGGAATTATAGTTTCTGTTAGCTTAGGCGTTATAGCTTCTTTGATTTATGTAGTGGAATACTCTACGAATATACAATTTTTAAAGACTGTGAATATGAGCATATCTATTTTTTATTTTTGATATATGTTGTATGTACACGGTTTTGTTGATATTGATTATTGGTATAGAGTTATAGTAGATAAACATAAGAAATTAATGTTTTTCATTGCTTATTTTGGTATGCATTCTAATTCCAATATTTAATACCATAAACAGCAGTAAAATGATAAATGAAGAAGTAAAAAAATTCAACCGAAAAATACAACAAGTATACCTTTAGTTTCCGGAAACTCTTTTAAGCAAAATATTAATATATTTGGTAAAGCAAAAAATGCATATTAATATTGAAAATAGAGATGACAATGAAGGAAGCTTTTATAATACGTGCAGTACAGGATAAGAAAAAAATAGAATGGAATTTACAAGGTGTAGATTGTAATAATAAAGATAGTATAGAGCTGGATTTAACAGATTTATCTCAGGGTGAATTTTTTTCTATATATTGATACAAGTTATACTGATGCAGATAAAAGTGTTAAAGTGTTATCCTCTAATGACACAAGATTTGGAAAGCTTGAAGAAAATAATAGTGTAATTAGTGATAAAAAATTTATGTATGTCATTGGATTTGTCTAAAGAAAATATCTATTATATACCGCAGATGACAGCATTTATATTTATGTCTATAGTGTTGTTGTTAGCAGTAGTAAATGTCAATAGATGTAAACAGAATGACAAGCTGACATTTATATTAGTTGCTATAGCGGCTTTTTTTGGTATATTCTATAAAAAGTACTATGTTTTTCTTTTATATGCACAGCCAGTTCACGAGACAGGAAGTAATTTCTTTTTGCAGACGTATGAACGAGGCTTTTTAGGTAGTCTTTTTGTTCCTGATTATGTATACTGGCCGTTGTTTACAAGAATTATATCGGATATTATTGTTTTAATATTGAGGCAGAGGAAGTGGGCTATACTTTTATTGAACTGTTCAGGAGGAATAATTGCTGCATTAAATTGTGGATTGATTAATCTTAAAGCATTTCATATTAATTTAGGAAAGTATGAAAGGTTTATACTGTCACTAATATTTGGACTGTCACCACTTTTTGCAATAGATGAACTTTTAATTTTCATAATAGTGCATACTGGAATTTTTATATTGTTGACATTATTACTTACAGTAAATTGGAATAAAATGAAGAGGTATCAGTTTGTATTGGCGCTTGGCTCATCCTTGATGATTTTTATCAAAGATCTTGTTTGTTGTTATGTTACCTGTTTATTTAATCATACTTGGCTTTTTTTAATTATAAAAAGGAAGTAAAAAGCAAATAAAAGGCTTTTTGTATATCTTATACTAGACATTTGTATGACATTATTATCGGTGACATATACATATATATTATTATCAAGATGGAAGTATTTTAATGATAGAATAGGATTTGGTGAGAGATTGGTAACTGTTATAAAGCAGGTACTCTATATTATTTTTAGAACGTTATATGTACCAATTAAGTATTTATTTAATATACAGAATATTAATCCATACGTATTTGTTATATTAGCCACTGCAGCAACAGTACTTTTTAGCTGTATGGATAGCCGGTAATGGAATAAGGAAATATTTTTGAAAAATAAGAATATTAAAGATGCATGGTATGAGCTTATTATGTTGTTCTACTTACTTATATCAATTGCTACAGCGGGTATTTTTGGTCTATACCAATAAAGATATGGTTATAAATTTAGATACATTATTTACAGATGATTTTGGTTATGGTAGAACAAATTTCATTATTATAATTGAAGCTATGATTTTTTGTGACAATGTTGCTAAGGTATGTCTTTAAGAATAAAAAAACATTGTAGTAGGTATAGTCGTATCATTTGCATCAGTAGTGTTTTTAGTTCCGTTTAGTATAACACCCAGTACATACGTATTATCAAATTGGACTCAACAGTATAGAGAGTTATATCGTAGCAGTTATAGCATACCTGTAGTTACTGGAAGCGATTTATTTGTACTTAAAAATTCTTATGTTGGTTATATTGGTGGGGATAGAAATAGATACACAGGAGAATATAATTATATATATTCGTCAAAAACAATTAAGGAAATAGATCCTAATAAGATATTATATAGTATAGATCTTTCAGATATAGATAAAATAAAAAAATAGAAATATACTGGAGATTTATGTTAGGAAAAGTGCTATTTTACAGTCACCGGAGTCATATGTTTTACTTAAGGATAAAGAGGTGTTTATAACAAAAAGTGGATGTGACATATAGTGAAGATCGTCAGCATTAAGTTATTTTTACCGGACGGAATAAAGAATATTGGTGGTTTGAGTTTTATTATAGTAAAGATAATGCGCCATATCCGTTATTACCTGAGGTGTATTTGGGAATAGAAGGAGAGTATCAAGAATAGTTTAACTAGTGCTATAGTATTTGCTTTTTTGTATTTAAATCGGCATTTTATAGTACTGTTTGCTTTTGTATTAGATATAGATTGCTTGTTTATCATTATATATTAATGAGAGCTGCAATAAAATTTGTTTAGGAGCATATTGATATGATCGAAAAAGTTAAAAAGAATTATAAATAAGAGGACAGTTGTAAGTATATTTTTAAGCTTTATTTGTTTTTTTCAACTAATAAGTGGGATTTTTGTATCAAGGTATAGAAAATACTGATATGAATATACGTATAGAAGCTACCGGAGAAAAATTTAAAATCAAAGGGAGTGGTATCCAAATAAAAAGTATTTTTGGTAAATGGTACTAAAAATTTCACCAGTAGAATTTTTTGATGAAACAAGTTGGCTTCAAGGGAAAATGGGTATCTGACTTGGGTTGGCTATAAGATTATGAATAATTATATATCAGCTAAAGGTGATTTTAGAAGTTTAAGAATTTCGTTAACAAAAGAGACATACTCAGGTATAGCTAAGATATATTTAAACGATAAGTTAATAAAGGAGGTTGATTTATATTCGGAAAAACCTGAACTGTTTTAATAAATATAAACGGATATAATAGTAGCCTTACTTTTGTATACGTTTTTAAAGTTGTTAGGTTTATTTGCCTTAATATTTGCAACAGTCTATATATTAATAAGCTTTTTAATAAAAAGAGTATAGAATTGTCTTATAGTCAGCTTACAATAGTATATAGTTTGGGGTTATCAGTTTCTATGGTATATATCATATGTATTTCAATAATGCTAAATTGCTGGAGACTATTGGACATGGAATATCTATTTTTGGATTGATATCTATCGTATGTACGCATTTTATAGATATTAGGAAGTTTATTGGATTTGTAGAGAGAAAATATAAAAAGATAATATTTTTTATTTTTTAGTATTGACCTGCGTTACTGTTCCAATATGGCATACACTGAGTGAAAATAAAGTGATTGAAGAAAAGGTTGAAAACACAACAGATGGTATATCAGAAATTTCATTGACTTCAGGTGTGGTTTTAAAACAATATGTAAGTAATTTACTAGGTAAACCTAATAAATTGAATATAAAAATAAAAATAAAAAGTGATAATGAGGGAAGTTTTACTATACGTGCTATACAAAATGAAAATAAAATAGAGTGGAATATACAAGGTATAGATTGTAATGAAAAAGATTTTTATAACCCTAAATTTATCAGGTTTAAAGTCGGGTGATTTTTCTGTTATACATTACTGCGAAAGAAAGCAGTACAGATAAAAGTGTAAGACTGTTATCCCTCAGGGATAAACGTTTTGGAAAAACTTGAATACAATAATACTACCAACAATAATAATTTGTGTATGTCATTAGATCTTTCTAAGGAATACGTTTTTCATAAACAGCAATTAGCTTTTATTTACTACATTAGTAGTGACACTCCTGATAGCAATAGGCAATGTTATATATTATGATAATGATATATTGACATTTATTTTTGTGTCAATATCTGTATTTTTGGTATATTGTATCAGATATCCTATATTTTTTTGGACGCACAGCCCTATATTGGAAAGTGGAAGTAATTTTTTTCTTACAAACATATGAAAGGGGTTTTGAAAAGAGTTTTTTTCTTAGAGGATTTTTGTATATTGGCCGTTGTTTACAAGATTGCTATCGGATGTAGTAGTACTTTTATTTAAGCAAAGAAAAATTAGCTATGCTGATAATAAATATAATGGGTGTGTTGATTGTTGTGTTAAATTGTTCTTTGATTAATTTAAAAGTATTTAGAGTAGGATTAAATAAATATGAAAGATTAGTTTTGTCATTGATTTTTAGTTTTACACCACTCTTTAGTACTGGTGAGTTTATTTGTTTTCATAATAGTTCATACTGGAACTTTATTTTTAGTGACGTTATTATTGACAGTAGATTGGAATAGGTTAAAAACTATACCTATGCTATTGTAATTTTGTCTCACAATAATGCTTGTGTCAAAAATAGCATTTATTGTTATGCTACCTATATATTTTTGTGATATTTGTTTTTATTGTAGTAAAATAAACAGGTTAGGAATCAGAAAAGACTTACAGGGTATTTGATAATTAGTACTTTTTGTCTTTTAGTATCACTTATATATAGTTATATTCTGATGAAGAAGTTAGGTTACCTTAGAGGTGAGGATGGAAACATTTGGTGAGCGGGTCATAGACGTAATAAGACAGACACCTTTATATTATTACAGAGCTTTATATTCTCCTATGGAGACTGTATTTAAGACACAGAATATTGATTCATATATAGCAGTAGTTTTTACTGATTATAATAACAGTGTTTGCATTTATGTGGATAGCTTCAAATGGTATTAAGAAGTATCTAAAAAGTAGTAATATTGAGGGTGCACGGGATGAGTTGATAATGCTGTTTTATTTATTGCTCTCAATTGCAACAGCGAGTTTTTTGCTATATACTAATAAAGGCTTGGCCTTTACCACAAATAATTTGTATGTAGAAGACTTTGTTTTTGAACGAAAAAAATTTTTATCATTGTAGTTGAGGTTATAATTTTTAACTATGTTTTTTTAAAATATACGTTCAAAAATAAGAATGTAGCGTTAATCGTACCGATTTGTATTATGGCACTGTTGATGCTGGTTCCGTTTAACATAGATATAACTTCTACTACGTTGGCAAATTGGTCTCAAACAGTATAAAGAGTTGTATCGTTCAGTTATGCTATACCGTAGCCGATGGACCAGATTTCTTCTTATTAAAAATTCTTTTGTGGGATATATTGAGGAAATAATAATAGGTTTACCGGAGAGTATAATTATATGTATACAGCTAAAACTATAAAGGAGATAGATTCTAGTAGAGTTGTGTATAGTTTAGATATGTCTGATGTAGATAAAGTACAAAAATAGGAATATATTAGAAATATATGCAAGAAAGAGCGCTATTTTACAGTCACCGGAGTCATATGTTTTAGTAAAAGACAAGAATGGTGAAGTAATAGCTAAGGTAGATGCTTTATTTAGTAAAGACAGGCAGGCATTAAGTTACATTTTGCCGGATGGAATAAAGAACATCGGTAGTTTGGAATTTTATTATAGTAAAGATAATGCGCCATATCCGTTATTACCGGAGGTGTATTTGGGAATAGAAGGAGAGTATGAGGAATGAGAGAAGAAATTTTAGGCTTAGTTGAGATATCAAAGTATTCAGGTATGCGAGAGGACTTGGTACAGGCCGGCGGTGGAAACACATCAGTTAAAGACGGCGAGTATATGTATGTAAAGGCGTCAGGTTGCCAGCTTTCAGAGGTTAGAGATGATTTTGGATATTCAAAAGTAGACTATAAGAAGTTAAACGGTCTTATGGAAGAGTTTTTGGGTAATGGTGTTGATTATGATAAGGATACGCTTTCAAAAATAGAAAATGATATGCTTAATGCCTGCCTTATAGATGGTAAGCGTCCTTCTATAGAGACTTTCTTACATGCGATGAGTGGAAAGTATGTGATACATTCTCATGCTGTTTTAGTAAATATTTTATTGTCTACTAAGAATGGAATGAAAATTCTAAGTGAATTATTTCCGGAGGCTGTTTTTGTAGATTATTATGCGCCCGGGTTGAGACTGGCTATGGCTTGTTACAAAGAGTATAAGAAGGTTAATAAGAGCTTGGATACTGTATTTTTTAAAAATCATGGATTTTTGGTTAGTGGAGATACATATGAAGAAGCCATTGAGAGAAATGAGTATATTGTAAATTCGGTTGCAAAGTATTTAAAAATCAACAATCAGAAGGAAGTAAAGGTTACTGAAGTTTATAATACAGTCAAAAACCTTTTTCCGGAGTTTTCAGGTATAGTCTATTTGGCACAACATCACAAAGTCTTAGAATATGCTAAGATGTTGGACAGGAAAGAATGGAATCATCGCTTGAGTCCCGACAGTATAGTGTATATAGGGAAGAAAGTATTGTCTGTAAAAAGTGAAGACGATTTTGAAAGTGAGTTGTCAAAGTTTGAGAGTCGTATGGTATACCGGGGTTATCATTTTAGATAGACAGGCATATATACTATCTGATAATATTAAAAAGGCGAAAGATATAGAATCTGTATTGGCATGGACAGCAGAAATACTTATTAATAATAATAGCGAGGATATTTGTAGTTTAAAAGAGGATGATATAAACTTTTTGCTCAACTGGGATGCAGAGAAATATAGAAAAGCAATGAAGTAGGAGGAGTTATGAAGATTATTATACCAATGACGGGATATGGATCTCGTTTTGTTGCAGCAGGTTATAAGGAGTTGAAACCATTTATAATGGTGCAGGGAAAGCCTATCATTCAATGGATTATTGAAGGTATGTATCCTGATGAGAAAAACTTCATCTTCGTGTGTAGAAAAGAGCATTTGGATACACTGCCATATATGAGGGATACATTAATGAAGCTTGCTCCGGAGTGTAAGATTGTCGAAATAGAAGATTGGATAAAAAAGGGTCCTGTTTATGATGTATTGCGTGCATCAGATAATATTGCAGATGATGAGGAGTGTATAATAAATTATTGTGACTTTTATATGCAATGGGACTATGAGAAGTTTAAGTCGGATGTAAAAGAGCGTGACTGTGACGGCGCGATTCCATGTTATACAGGTTTTCATCCTCATTTGATACCTAAAATAAATTTATATGCATCTTGTATGACAGACGGAGATGATAATCTGTTGGAGATAAGGGAAAAGTTCTCATTTGAGGATGATAAGACAAAAGCAAAACATTCGCCCGGTGTCTATTACTTTAGAGACGGTAAGACACTAAAGAAGTATTCAAAGGAACTTGTTGATAGCGGTAAAGAACTTAACGGTGAGTATTATGCCAGTTTAATATATAATTTTTTGGTTGATGACGGAAAAAAGGTCTGGGTACCGACAAATGTTGATAGGTTTTGTCAGTGGGGGACACCGGAAGATATGCAAGAGTTTAATTATTGGAGTGATAAGATTAGGAGGTGGTATAAATGAAAATAGTTATACCTATGGCCGGAGCCGGTAAGAGATTTTCAGATAAGGGATATAAAGATCAAAAGCCTGCTATTCCGACAATAGATCGTTATACAGGTGAGCTTTATCCTATGGTAGTATGTGCTACCAGAGATTTAATGCAGGCAAACGATGATGGAGATAATATTATCTACATAGATAGAAAATCAGAAGAAAATGATATAACAGTAGTTGAAAGAAAAATTCAGGAATTTTATCCTGGAGCAGCATTTATAACTGTAGATCATGTTACAGAAGGTCAAGCTTGTACTTGTCTTTTTGGCAAAAGGATAAAATTAATAACGATGAAGAGTTATTGATAGCAGGTTGTGATAACGGTATGGATTACTCATTAGATAAGTTTAATGACCTTAGAGAAGAAACTGATGTTATTGTTTTTACTTATAGAAATAATGAATCTGTATGTGAAAAACTGAATCAGTATGGTTGGGTCAAAGTAGATGGTGATAACAATATTACTGGATTATCTATAAAGAAAGCAATTTCAAATGAGCCTAAGAAAGATCATGCGATAGTTTCGACATTTTGGTTTAAGAAGGGCAGATATTTGTAGAAGCATCGGAGAAAATGATAGCTGAAAATGATAGAATAAATAATGAGTTTTATGTTGATCAGGCTATAAGGCATGTACTTGATTTGGGATATTCAGCTAAAGTATTTGAAATAGATAGATACGTTGGATGGGGAACACCGACAGATTTTTGAAAACTATCAGAATACTATAAAGTATTGGAAGGATTTCTGGATAGAGGAAGATGAAAGAGAAGAAAAGTAATCTTAGAGATATTTTGAAATCAAGATTTGTGATATTCACCATAGGTATGATTATAGTTAAAATTATACTTATGATGGTCTTCTCATCTGATTATCAAAATAAAATGTTTCTGCTGTTTGTACAGAAATTTTTTTAATGCAATTGTTTCAGGCTCAAATTTTAATGTATGAGTACTATTATCAAAATAAGCTGTTAAGTTCATTTCCATATCCGCCATTGATGCTTTACATAGTGGGTATAACATATATTTGGATTAGTATATTACATATTAACAGTATTTTTTGATAAATTTCTTAACAAAGTTACTAATCCCTAATCTTTGATATTTTAGGTATGGTATTGTTGTTTAGATTATATCCGAATAAGAAAAAAATATCGGAATACTGTATTTTTCATCTCCAATCATATTATATGCAGGGTATATGCATGACAGTTGGACATTATACCGACCACAATTTTAACAGGTGCGTTATTATGTTTATGTGAGGGTATGAAGAATAAGAGGGTATATTTATCAGCAATTTTATTGGGAATGGCACTGGGAACAAAATTGCATATTTTAGCAGTAGTTCCTTTTTGTTGTTATACTTGTTTATCACAGATTTGGCTGGAAAACTCTTTTAAAGTATGTTGCAATTATGACACTCACCTTTGGAGTAATTGTATTGCTGTTTTTAGCGCCGGATTTATACATGAAGTTTTCTTGAATACTGAACAGTCGTTACTTACAAGGATATTTTTTTAGATTATAAGTATGTTAGGGTATATGTTCCGATTCTTTGCTTAGCATATTTATATATTACTGCTATAAATTTAAATGCCATGAGCAGAGAGATGCTGCTATATTTTTGCGGTATTACATTTTCTGTATTTTTTTGGCAATGATTCCACCTATGCCGGGATGGTATACATGGATCGTACCGTTTATTACGATTTATTTTATATTGTCAAATCGAGAGAAAGCAAACAGCCTTTTTGAATTATGTTATTTTAAATGCAGTATTTTTTTGATATATTTTTATTTTGTTCCATCAGCGTGGATTTGTGGATTTGTACTTCGGTAGAATTGACTTGTCAATTTTTGAAAATAAATAATGATTTATTAAAAATGTGACATTTACGTTGTTGATTGGAGCAGTATTAAATGTAGCTGTATTAATGTTTCAAAACGGGTTAAAGAGAGATGCTTTTTATAAGAGGAAAAAATCACCGTTTATTATAGGAATTGCCGGTGACAGTGGGGCAGGTAAGAGTAGTTATATCAGAGTATTGGAGGATTGCCTAGGTAAAGAGCGTATTATGTTCATTGAAGGTGATGGAGATCACCGCTGGGAAAGAAATAATACTCATTGGGAAGAGTTTACTCAGTTAAACCCTAAGGCTAATTATCTTTATCGTCAAGCAGAGGATATTAAACTCCTCAAAGCCGGTAATACTGTTGAAAGGGTGGACTATGATCATAGTACCGGAAAATTCACAGAGAAGAAGAGAGTGAGTCCTAACAGATTTGTTATAGCTTGTGGATTACATGCGTTGTATTTACCGCAAATGAGAAGATATACAGATTTGAAGGTATATTTGGATACTGATGAGAATTTGCGTAGATATTGGAAGATACAAAGGGATACGAAGAGTAGAGGGTATTCGAAAGAGAAAGTCATGAAACAGATTTTAGATAGAGTACCTGACGCAGAGAAATATATTTATCCTCAAAAAAAATATGCAGACTTGTTGGTAAAGTATTTTGATAAAGATTTATGCGACTATATGGTAGACGGTTATGTGCCGAGTTTGAACTTGGAGTTTGTATTTTCATCAGAGGTTAATACTGAAGATTTGTTCCAAAGTTTGTCTGACAGAGGTATATCGGTGGAGTATGATTACACAGATGATTTGAAACAACAAATAGTTCGTATTTACGATGAAGAACTTGCTAAAATAAGTATTTCTGATTTTGAGAATATAGTGGCTGAGTCTATTCCTTATGTTGAGGATATTACAGAGAGTATTATATTTGACAATGACTATCATAGAAATATGATAAAATTATTTACGATATTGCTTATTGGATATAAGATGAAAATGGTTTTAGTTATGGATAAAAAAATAAAAGCTGTTATTTTTCGATTTGGATGATACTTTATATGATTACAAGTCATTAAATGAACTTGCAGAAAAAGAGATAAAAAGAGCATGTTAAGAATAAGTATAATATAGATGCTCAGGATTTCAATAAAAAAATATTATGAGGCAAAAGGAAGTTGTGAAGTCACGTTTACATGGAACCGGAGCCGAACATAATCGTTTGCTATATTTTCAGGTTTTTTTATGGAACTTATCGGCAAAAAAACCGCTTCAGATGCCCTCGAGCTATATGATATATATTGAATACGATATTGGATAATATTGCTTTAAGAGCCGTGTAAAAGATATTTTTAACTTTTTGCCATAATAATAATATTAGTATCGGTATATGTTCAGATTTGACAGCGATGATTCAGCATAGAAAGTTGAAAAGACTTGGAATTGACAGTCAGGTAGATTATCTTGTTACAAGTGAGGAAGCAGGAGTCGAAAAACCCAATCCTATTATTTTTTTGAAACTTTACTATCGAAAAATTGGCTGTGATACCTCAGAATGTATGTTTATTGGAGACAGCCGAATAAAGATGTCTGTGGTTCAAAAGATATGGGAATGATACCTGTGTGGTTTAATATTGCTACTGAATCACAATGTAATGTGATACAAATAAGTGACTTTTATGAATTAGAGCCTATTTTAAGGAAGTATATATGAGTAGAATAAAAATCAAAGAGGTACTACGCTTTTTTTAGTGGGAGGAGGAACAGCGGTTGTTGTAGATTTTTGCATATATCGTTTATTGTTACTTTTTTTCATGGAATATGGATATAGCAAAGATGATTTCATTTATATGTGGTGCTGGAGTAGGTTTTATCATCAATAAATTTTGGACATTTGAGCGAAAGCAGTTTGTGATTAAAGAGGTGTTAAAGTATGTTGCACTCTATACATGTACAGGAGTTATAAATGCAATAGTTAATAGATGTACATTGAGTATTATAAATATCCAAATAATAGGATTTTTTTAGTGGCAACGGGTGTAAGTACGGTATTAAATTTTTTTAGGACAGAAATATGTTGTTTTTGAGAGATGATGAGGATATTAGATGAAACTTTCAATTGTGGTGCCTTGCTATAACGAGGAAGAGAATATTCCTCTAATTTTGCGTAGCTTTTTCTAAGCATATTAGAGATGAAAATATAGAAGTTATACTGGTTAATAACGGATCAACTGATCAAACTGCTAATGTGTTAGAGAAACTTTTGCCTAAATATTCATTTGCCAGAACTGTGTTGGTGCCGGTGAATCAAGGTTATGGATATGGAATATTACAAGGCCTAAAGGAAGCAAATGGAGATTATATAGGCTGGACACATGCCGATATGCAGACTGATCCGGGTGATATTGTCAAGGCATACCATATTATTCAAAATTGCTCTGAAGATGTATATATTAAAGGTCATAGAAGGGGAAGATCTATCTTTGATCAGATTTTCACTTGGGGTATGGGTTGTTTTGAAACGATTTATTTAGGTCAAAGAATGTGGGATATAAACGCACAACCAAATATTTTTTTCCAAGATCTTTTTATCTCAGATGGAAAAATCCACCGTATGATTTTTCTTTGGATTTATATGCAGTATTTATGGCAAGAAAAAAATAAGATAAAAAGTTATAAGATTTGATGTGCTGTTTCAAAACGCATACATGGAATGTCAAGTTGGAACACCGGATTAAAGGCAAAATGGAAATTTATAAGAAGGACAATTGATTTTTTTCTATAAAACTTAAGAAAAGGCGGTATTTCATAGTGGAGTTTATAAGTCATAGGGTTAATACTGTAAATGATTTGAAGAATACACCAGTTGAATTTGGAGTAGAACTTGATTTGAGGGATAATATTGACGGAAGTATTTATATAAATCATGATCCGTTTGTTCTTGGAGAAAGTTTTGAAGATTATCTGAGAGAATATCATCACGGAAACGATGATTCTTAATATTAAGAGTGAAAGAATAGAGTACAAAGTGTTAGACTTGTTGAAAAAAATACAATATAGAAAAATATTTCTTTTAGACTCATCTTTTTCCGATGATAAAAGCATTGACAGATCAAGGCGAGTTAAATATAGCTTTAAGATATTCAGAGTTTGAAGGTATAGATACAATAAGGTTAATGAGCGGAAGAGCAAAATGGGTTTGGGTAGACTGTTTTAATAGTTTCCCTCTGGAAGAAGATATTTATTTGAAACTGAAGAATATGGGATATAAGTTATGTTTTTGTGTCACCGGAATTACAAGGTCAACCTGAGAAAATAGAAGAATATGCGGGTAATATAAAAAGAGGAATATAAATTTTTGATGCCATTTGTACAAAGCTATATAATATAGATGGTTGGAAGAAACAGCTTAATATACCATAAATAGGCCAAGTATATTATTGATATAAGACTTCCCAAAGGAGAATTCAGATTTGATGTATAGTGAGGTTTTATGAAAGAAAGCATTATAAAGATATTAGACGAACTACTGGAGAGGTATCCGAGTCTGGTAGGACAAAGAGAGAATATCATTGGAGTATATAAGATTTTAGAGGAGTCTTATTCCGGTGGTGGTAAGTTATTGGTGGCAGGTAACGGCGGAAGTGCCGCTGATTCAGAGCATATTGTCGGTGAACTTATGAAGGCTTTTATAAAGCCTAGAAAGTTGGATACTACACTACAGGATAAGTTAAAGTCTGTAGATGAGAATCTTGGCGATGTACTTGCCCGGAATTTGCAAGGTGCCCTACCGGCAATAGCAGTCACAGGTCATGTTGGACTTTCAACCGCATATCTTAATGATTGTAATCCTTTGCTGTCATTTGCGCAGCAGGTGAACGGATTCGGTAATGCAGGAGATGTATTTCTTGGAATATCAACTTCAGGTAATTCCGAGAATATTTTATATGCCTTAGTGACTGCTAAGGCAAAAGGAATGAAGACAATAGGACTTTCAGGAAGAGACGGCGGCAAGATGAAGGAATTTTGTGATGAGATTATCATTGTTCCGGAGGTAGAAACTTTTAAGATTCAGGAGTTACATTTACCTGTATATCATGCGCTATGTTTGATGCTTGAGGAGAGATTTTTCTAGGTTGTAGATTTTAGGGGGTGTGAAAAAACTCAATTGAGTTTTTCGCATCTCCCTTTTTGCAATTATTGTATATAAAGGTTCTATGTCAAGTGTTGGGGTGGGTTGATTTTAGTGATAAGATTGGTTATTCGGAGGTGCTTAAGTTAATATTAAAGAAAAGGTAATATATTTTAGTACATATTGCATAATAGATACCCTTTATATTATATAACATAGCCTTGAACTTTGTACAATACGATGAAAGTTGTTTTTAAAAATCTTAAGTATTAGCACATCCTATTGTCAAAAAAACAGCAAAAAAATAGTATAATAAAAACTATCAAATCTTTTTCGTGGCTTTTAGATTTGATATCTGAGATAATCTATGGAAAATGCACTTTCCGCTCTTGTTAATCTGAATTTCTATAAGTTTCTAAAAACCATGACAGAGTCGGTGCATCGACTGATATGAACGTGACCACGCAGTCAAGTATTCTGCCCTACTTGGCTGTGTGGTCATGTGTGGATATTTTTATAGAGTCAATTAAATTTCTTTGGTATAATAAGGAGGAGAGAGTATGAATGGTAAAGACATAACACAAAAGATGCTTGAGAGATATAATGATGTATTTGCAGATATAGTAAATGTGTTGTTATTTAACGGGAGAAAGATAGTGGATGAGGATGCACTTATAGATACTCCGGTTGACAGTGCATTAAAGCTTGACGGTGAGATACATTCACAGTACAGAGATGTTGCAAAGTATTGGAAGAACAGCCAAATCAATATAGCGTTATTCGGGCTTGAAAATCAGACTGTGCCTGATAAGCTTATGCCGATGAGGGTTATAGGTTATGACGGTGCTGAATATAAGAAGCAGGTATTGGAAGAAAACAGATATAAGAAGAAATATCCCGTGATAACATTGGTGTTATATATGGGATATGACAGGAATTGGAAATACTCAAACTCCTTGTTGGATTTGCTTGAAGTAGATGATAATTTAAGACCATATGTAAATGACTACAAGATAAATATATTTGAGATAGCATTTTTGGATAGAGAAAAAATAGATCTGTTTAAAAGTGATTTTCGGATGCTTGCAGACTACTTGTATCAGATGAGAACGACTAACAGTTATAGGGGAGATGAAAGTAATATAAAGCATGTAGATGAGATCTTGATGCTGATGTCTGCTATGTCGGGTTTTAAAAACGTTGAGAATATAATAAAAGTGGCGCATGAAAGGAAGGTAAGCAATATGAAGGGATTTTTTGAACTGGCAGAAGAGAAAGGGCTTGAAAAGGGATTTGAGCTGGGAAGAACGGAAGGAAGAGAAGAAGGAAGAGAAGAAGGACTTCAACTGGGAAGGACAGAAGGAGCTGATATGGTAAGCGAGTTGAATACTATATTAGCAAGAGAAGGTAATTTGGAGAAAATAATAAAGGCAATACAGATAAGGTATATAGACATGAGCTTTTTAAAGAAATATAGATTGTTAAAGTGAGATGTAGACAGTTTTGCGGGTTGATTATTCAACTCGCTTTTTTAGTTCAGGGATAGGCGATGGAGTAGATTGATTTTTTAATAAGCTTTGGTCATCCTGAGACGCTTAAGTTAATGTTAAAGAAAAAGGTAATATATTTTTAGTGCATATTCCACAACTAGATACGCTTTTATGCTATATGATATAACACTTAATCTTTGTACAAATACGATGAAAGTTGTGAAAATCTTAAGTATTAGCATCATCCTATTGCTAAAAACAGTATAAATAGTATAATAAAAACCATCAAATCTTTTTCGTGGCTTTTCGGTTTGATATCTAAGGTAATCTATGGAAAATGCACTTTCCGCTCTTGTTAATCTGAATTTCTAAAAGGTTCTAAAAACCATGACAGAGTCGGTGCATCGACTGATATGAACGTGACCACGCAGTCAAGTAGTCAGCACTACTTGGTTGTGTGGTCATGTGGATATTTTTTATAGAGTCAATTAAATTTCTTTTGGTATAATAAGGAGGAGAGAGTATGAATGGTAAAGACATAACACAAAAAGATGCTTGAGAGATATAATGATGTATTTGCAGATATAGTAAATGTGTTGTTATTTAACGGGAGAAAGATAGTGGATGAGGATGCGCTTATAGATACCCCGGTTGACAGCGCGTTAAAGCTTGACGGTGAGATACATTCACAGTATAGAGATGTTGCAAAGTATTGGAAAAACAGCCAAATCAATATAGCGTTATTCGGTCTTGAGAATCAGACTGTACCGGATAAGCTTTATGCCGATGAGGGTTATAGGTTATGACGGTGCTGAGATATAAGAAAGCAGGTATTGGAAGAGAACAGATATAAAAGAAATATCCGTGATAACATTAGTGTTATATATGGGATATGACAGGAATTGGAAATACTCGAACTCCTTGTTGGATTTACTGGAAGTAGATGAAAACTTAAAACCATATGTAAGTGACTACAAGATAAACGTATTTGAGATAGCATTTTTGGATAGAGAAAAAATAGATCTGTTTAAAAGTGATTTTCGGATGTTGGCAGACTACTTGTATCAGATGAGAACGACTGACAGTTATAAGGGCGATGAAAGTGATATAAAGCATGTAGATGAGATTTTGATGTTGATGTCTGCAATGTCGGGTTTTAAAAATGTTGAGAATATGATAAAAGTGGCGCATGAAAGGAAGGTAAGCAATATGAAGGGATTTTTTTGAACTGGCAGAAGAGAAAGGGCTTGAAAAGGGATTTGAGCTGGGAAGAACGGAAGGAAGAGAAGAAGGAAGAGAAGAAGGACTTCAACTGGGAAGGACAGAAGGAGCTGATATGGTAAGCGAGTTGAATACTATATTAGCAAGAGAAGGTAATTTGGAGAAAATAATAAAGGCCAATACAGATAAGGTATACAGACATGAGCTTTTTAAAGAAATATAGATTGTTAAAGTGAGATGATAGACAGTTTTGCGGGTTGATTATTCAACTCGCTTTTTTAGTTCCGGGATAGGCGATGGAGTAGATTGATTTTAATAAGCTTTGGTCATCCGGAGGTGCTTAAGTTAATATTAAAGGAAAAAGTAATATATTTTTAATGCATATTTTACAACTGAAAACGGCTTTTTATTATATGATATAGCCTTGATCTTTGTATAATACGATGAAAGTTGTTTTTGAAAATCTTAAGTATTAGTTCATCCTATTGTCAAAAACGGTATAAATAGTATAATAAAGACTATCAAATCTTTTTCGTGGCTTTAGATTTGATATCTGAGATAATCTATGGAAAATGCACTTTCCGTTCTTGTTAATCTGAATTTCTAAAAGGTTCTAAAAACCATGACAGAGTCGGTGCATAGACTGATATGAACGTGACCGCGCAGTCAAGTAGTCAGCACTACTTGGTTGTGTGGTCATGTGTGGATATTTTTATAGAGTCAATTAAATTTCTTTGGTATAATAAGGAGGAGAGAGTATGAATGGTAAAGACATAACACAAAAGATGCTTGAGAGATATAATGATGTATTTGCAGATATAGTAAATGTGTTGTTATTTAACGGGAAAAAGATAGTAGATGAGGATGCACTTATAGATACTCCTGTTGACAGTGCATTAAAGATTGACGGTGAGATACATTCACAGTATAGAGATGTTGCAAAGTATTGGAAAAACAGCCAAATCAATATAGCGTTATTCGGTCTTGAGAATCAGACTGTACCGGATAAGCTTATGCCGATGAGGGTTATAGGTTATGACGGAGCTGAATACAAAAAGCAGGTATTGGAAGAGAACAGAAATAAAAAGAAATATCCGGTGATAACATTAGTGTTATATATGGGATATGACAGGAATTGGAAATACTCGAACTCCTTGTTGGATTTACTGGAAGTAGATGAAAACTTAAAACCATATGTGAATGACTATAAGATAAATATATTTGAGATAGCATTTTTGGATAGAGAAAAAATAGATCTGTTTAAAAGTGATTTTTCGGATGTTGGCAGACTACTTGTATCAGATGAGAACGACTGACAGTTATAAGGGCGATGAAAGTGATATAAAGCATGTAGATGAGATTTTGATGTTGATGTCTGCAATGTCGGGTTTTAAAAATGTTGAGAATATAATAAAAGTGGCGCATGAAAGGAAGGTAAGCAATATGAAGGGATTTTTTTGAATTGGCGGAAGAAAAGGGTATTGAAAAAGGACTTGAACTGGGAAGAACAGAAGGGGCTGATATGGTAAGTGAACTGAATACCATATTGGCGAGAGAAGGTAATTTGGAGAAAAATAATAAAAGGCGAATACAGATAAAGTATATAGGAATGAGCTTTTTAAAGAAATACAGGTTGTTAAAGTAATATGCAGACAGTTTAGCGGGTTGAGTGTTCAACTCGCTTTTTTGCTTCCGAGATAAGCATTGGGGTGAGTTGATTTTAATAACAGACTTTGATATCCGCAGGCACTTAAATTAATATTAAATAAAAAGTAATATATTTTTAATGCATATTCTACAACTAAAACAGCTTTTTATTATAGAATATAGTCTTAATCTTTGTACAATATAATGAAAGTTATTTTAAAATCTTAAGTATTAGCACATTCTATTGTCAAAAACAGTATAAATAGTATAATAAAACTATCAAATCTTTTTCGTGGCTTTTCGATTTGATATCTGAGGTAATCTATGGAAAAATGCATTTTCCGCTCTTGTTAATCTAAAATTCTATAAGTTTCTAAAAACCATGGTAGAGTCGGTGCATCGACTGATATGAACGTGACCACGCAGTCAAGTAGTCTACCCTACTTGGCTGTGTGGTCATGTATGGATATTTTTTATAGAGTCAATCAAATTTCTTTTGGTATAATAAGGAGGAGAGAGTATGAATGGTAAAGACATAACACAAAAGATGCTTGAGAGATATAATGATGTATTTGCAGATATAGTGAAATGTGTTGTTATTTAACGGTAAAAGGATAGTAGATGAGGATGCGCTTACAGATACTCCGGTTGACAGCGCGTTAAAGATTGACGGTGAGATACATTCACAGGACAGAGATGTTGCAAAGTATTGGAAGAACAGTCAAATCAATATAGCATTATTTGGACTTGAGAATCAGACTGTACCTGATAAGCTTATGCCGATGAGAGTTATAGGTTATGACGGTGCCGAATATAAGAAGCAGGTATTGGAAGAGAACAGATATAAAAAGAAATATCCTGTGATAACATTGGTGTTATATATGGGATATGACAGGAATTGGAAATACTCAAACTCCTTGTTGGATTTACTTGAAGTAGATGAAAACTTAAAACCATATGTAAGTGACTACAAGATCAATGTGTTTGAGATAGCATTTTTGGATAGAGAAAAAATAGATTTGTTTAAAAGTGATTTTCGAATGCTTGCAGACTACTTGTATCAGATGAGAACGACCAACAGTTATAAAGGCGATGAAAGTAATATAAAGCATGTAGACGAGATCTTGATGCTGATGTCTGCAATGTCGGGTTTTAAAAATGTTGAGAATATAATAAAAGTGGCACATGAAAGGAAGGTAAGCAATATGAAGGGATTTTTTGAACTGGCGGAAGAAAAAGGTCTTGAAAGAGGACTTGAACTGGGAAGAGAAGAAGGACTTCAACTGGGAAGAACAGAAGGCATCGAAAAGGGCCTTGAGCTGGGAAGAACAGAAGGAGCTGATATGGTAAGCTGAACTTAATACTATATTGGCGAGAGAAGGCAATTTGGAGAAAATAATAAAGGCGAATACGGACAAGGTGTATAGGAATGAGCTTTTAAAGAAATATAGGTTGCTAAGATAAGATGTTGGCAGTTTTTGCGGGTTGTTTATTCAACTCGCTTTTTTTAGTGAAATGATATTAAAACAGTTCTGTGTAAAGTGGTGGGTTAGGTTTATTTCAGTGATTAGCTTGGTTATCCGGAGGAGCTTAAGTTAATATTAAAGAAAAAGGTAATATATTTTAGTGCATATTATACAAAGGATGTCTTGTAGATATATACTATATGGCACTAATCTTTGTACAATACGATGAAAAGTTGTTTTAAAATCTTAAGTATTAGCACATCCTATTGTCAAAAACGGTATAAATAGTATAATAAAACTATCAAATCTTTTTCGTGGCTTTCGATTTGATATCTAAGGTAATCTATGGAAAATGCACTTTCCGCTCTTGTTAATCTGAAATTCTATAAGTTTCTAAAAACCATGGTAGAGTCGGTGCATCGACTGATATGAACGTGACCACGCAGTCAAGTAGTCTACCCTACTTGGCTGTGTGGTCATGTATGGATATTTTTTTATAGAGTCAATTAAATTTCTTTTGGTATAATAAGGAGGAGAGTATGAATGGTAAAAGACATAACACAAAAGATGCTTGAGAGATATAATGATGTATTTGCAGATATAGTAAATGTATTATTATTTAACGGTAAAAAGATAGTGGATGAGGATGCACTTATAGATACTCCGGTTGACAGTGCGTTAAAGATTGACGGTGAGATACATTCACAGGACAGAGATGTTGCAAAGTATTGGAAGAACAGTCAAATCAATATAGCATTATTTGGACTTGAGAATCAGACTGTACCTGATAAGCTTATGCCGATGAGAGTTATAGGTTATGACGGTGCTGAATATAAGAAGCAAGTATTGGAAGAGAACAGATATAAAAAGAAATATCCTGTGATAACATTGGTTTTATATATGGGATATGACAGGAATTGAAATACTCAAACTCCTTTGTTGGATTTACTTGAAGTAGATGATAATTTAAAACCATACGTAAATGACTATAAGATAAATGTATTTGAGATAGCATTTTTGGATAGAGAAAAAATAGATCTGTTTAAAAGTGATTTTCGGATGCTGGCAGACTACTTGTATCAGATGAGAACAACCAACAGTTATAAAGGAGATGAAAGTAATATAAAGCATGTAGATGAGATCTTGATGCTGATGTCTGCAATGTCTGGTTTTAAAAATGTTGAGAATATAATAAAAGTGGCACATGAAAGGAAGGTAAGCAATATGAAGGGATTTTTTGAACTGGCGGAAGAAAAAGGTCTTGAAAGAGGACTTGAACTGGGAAGGACAGAAGGAAGAGAAGAAGGAAGAGAAGAAGGAGCTGATATGGTAAGTGAGTTGAATACTATATTGGCAAGAGAAGGTAATTTGGAGAAAATAATAAAAGGCGAATACGGACAAGGTGTATAGGAATGAGCTTTTTAAAGAAATATAGGTTGCTAAGATAAGATGTTGGCAGTTTTTGCGGGTTGATTATTCAACTCGCTTTTATGATATATCGTATTAATATAAAGTATGAGGTAATAATAGAGAAGGTAAGCAATATGAAGGGATTTTTGAACTGGCAGAAGAGAAAGGTCTTGAAAAGGGACTTGAACTGGGAAGAACAGAAGGAAGAGAAGAAGGAGCTGATATGGTAAGTGAGTTGAATACTATATTGGCGAGAGAAGGTAATTTGGAGAAAATAATAAAGGCGAATACGGACAAGGTGTATAGGAATGAGCTTTTAAAGAAATATAGGTTGCTAAGATAAGATGTTGGCAGTTTTTTGCGGGTTGATTATTCAACTCGCTTTTATGATATATCGTATTAATATAAAGTATGAGGTAATAATAGAGAAGGTAAGCAATGTGAAGGGATTTTTTGAACTGGCAGAAGAGAAAGGTCTTGAAAAGGGACTTGAACTGGGAAGAACAGAAGGAAGAGAAGAAGGACTTCAACTGGGAAGGACAGAAGGAGCTGATATGGTAAGTGAACTGAATACCATATTGGCGAGAGAAGGTAACTTAGAGAAAATAATAAAGGCGAACACAGATAAAGTATATAGGAATGAGCTTTTAAAGAAATACAGGTTGTTAAAGTAATATGCAGACAGTTTAGCGGGCTGATGTTTCAGCTCGCTTTTTGATTCCAAGATAAGCGTTGTGGTAGGTTGCTTTTATTGATTAGCTTGGTCATTTGGAGGAGCTTAAGTTAATATTAAAGAAAAGGTAATATATTTTAGTGCATATCACACAAAGAATATCTCGTAGACATATACTATATGGCACTAATCT
>BNJU01002963.1_pt1 | contig 30103 bp, 31 predicted proteins | sample 8539281 | NCBI WGS metagenome assembly BNJU01 (sample SAMD00202456, study PRJDB9452) | human saliva metagenome | isolation source: human saliva | place: Japan
CCCCGCAGCCGCGGCGCCCAACCGACCTTCATGCCGGCACGCTCAGCCCAGACCAGCTCGAACGACCCGCTCCCTGCTGGAGGACGTCCCCAAGGTCGAGATGGTCCAGGGTGGAGATCTCCAACCTGCTGTTCAGACGACGTCCAGGGCGCCGTCGACGCCGATCCCGACGACTGAGACGGCCGCATGCCGCACCGCGGGCGGGCGGGCGGTTCGCCGCCGTCCCCGGTGTGCAACCACCCACCTCCGGCCACCTCGGCGCCACGCCTTGACCGCCCGGCGGCCCCGGCCGAGTACCGTCGACGTCATGACCGCCCCTTCGCCGTCCCCGCCGCCTGTCCGACGGCCGGGACGCCTCCCCGACGCCCTCCGGGACGTCCCCTGACGACGACGCCCGCCTCCCCGCCCGCGCCCCGCGCCACCGCCGAGCAGGCGGCTGATCTGCGCCGGGACCCGAGGCCACCGGCTGGGGAGTCGACTCGGTGCACCACACTCCTGGGGACGCGGCCGACGCCGCCCTGCGCCGCGAGATCCGCCTGCCCGCCCTGCGCGCCCTGCGCCGGGCGCTCGACGAGGACCGCTGCCGCCGGCGCCGCCCCCAACCCCACGGCCGTCCTCACCGCCCCTGTTCATGCTCGGCGAGACCGTCCCGCCGCCGAGCTCGACACGCCCTGCGCCGCACCCGCACCCGCGGGGCCCTGAGCCATGAGGGCTGGTCGAGCTCGTCCCCGATGCCGATGGGCCCCGTCCGGATCCGGGCCCGGCGGGCGGTCCGGGAGACGAGCCCTGGGCCTGCGCCGCCACTCGGGTTCCGGAGTCCCGAGTCAGGGCCCGGGTCCGGGGACCGGCCCGCCTCGCCCCCGCGTGCGCGCCCTGGTCGACCTGCGCCCCCACGAGGCCCGCGACGACGACCGGCGACGTCCGCTGGTGGATCGCCTCCGACCTCGGCGAGCTCGCCACCGGCGCCCCTCGGCCCCCGACCACGTCCTGGGCATCGGCGGCGCCGGCCTGGCCCTGGCCGCCCTGACCCCCGCCGCCCCGTCGCCGCCGCCCTCGACCTGGGCTGCGGCTGCAGCATCCAGACCTCTACCCTGCTGCGCCACGCCGACCGCGTGACCGCCACCGACGTCTCCGAGCGCGCCCTGGCCTTCACCGCCTTCAACGCCGCCCTGGCCGCCGTCGGCCCTCGACCGCCTGGAGCTCCTGGCCGGCTCCCCTCCTGGAGCCCGTCGCCGGCCGCCGCTTCGACCTGATCGTCACCAACCCGCCCCTTCGTCCTCACGCCCCCGGCCGTGCGCGAGGCGGGCCTGCCCCTCATGGAGTACCGCGACGCCCGGCCGCCCCGTCCCTGCCCGGCCTCGTCGCGGGCCTGGGCGAGCACCGAGCGTCGGCGCCGCCGCCGTCATGCTCGGCAGTGGGAGCACCGCCGCGCCGGGACTGGCGCCGGGACGTGGCCGGCTGTGCCCGACGACCTGGACGCCTGGGCTCGTCGAGCGCGAGGCGCAGGACCCGGTCGAGTACGCCGCCCTGTGGCTGCGCGACGGCGGGCTCGCCTCGAGCGCGACCTGCCCCTGCTTCGAGGCGGCCCTGGAGGCCTGGATCGCCGACTTCGAGGCCCGCGGCGTCGAGGGCGTCGGCCTGGGCTACCTCATCGTCCACCGCCCCTGACCTCTGACTCCGACGGCGCGCCCCGCGCGCCCTGGCGCGTCCTGGAGGAGGTCGCGACGCGGCCCGCCGGCCCGCTGGGCGAGCACGTGGCCCGCTGCCTGGAGGTGCGCAGCGGCCTGGCCGCCATGGACGACGACGCCGTGGCCGGGCTGCGCCCCGTCACGGCCCTTCGACGTCACCGAGGAGCGCCACCTGCGCCCGGGCGCGAGCGAGCCCGACGTCATCCCTCATCCGCCAGGGCGGGGCTTCGGACGCGTCGTCGAGGCGGACGCGGCCCTGGCGGCTCCCTGGTCGGGGTGGCTGACGGCGAGCTCTCGGTCGCCCAGGATCGCCACCGCCGTCGCCGCCCTGACGGGGGCGGACGAGGCGGCCCTGCGCGCGCGGGATGGTGGCGGCGACCAGGTCGCCTCGCGGCCGAGGGGTTCGTGGATCTATGACGTCCGCGCGCCCGACTCGCCCCCGCCGCGCCGCCCGGCGCCCGCCGGGACGGGGACGCCCCGCCCCCGGGGAGTCCTGGCTGGCCCGGCTCGGCCCGCGGCGCCGACGGGTCGCCCGGCGGCGCCGGCAGCGCCTGCTCGGCGGCCTGCTCGCCGTCGTCGGCTTCGCCGCGGTGGCCCTGATCTGGTACCCGTTCGTCCTCACCGAGACCGGCCAGCTCATGGAGCACGCGGCGCTGGTGGGCTCGCGCATCGGCTCCCCGCTTCGTCTCCGCCCAGGCCCGCACGCTGCTGCATCGTGGTCTCCCTGCCGGCGGCGGTGGCGCTGGTCCTGCTCATCCTGGTGGTGGGCCTGTGGCGGGGCAGTCGCCGCCGCGGCGCTGGGCCGCGGCGGCGGTGGTGGCGACCAACGCCAGCGCCCAGGTGCTCAAGTACTGGGCTGGCGCGGCCCACCACGGCCTGTCCCAGCGCTCCGACGGCGGCAACACCCTCCCGTCGGGCCACACGGCCCTGGCGGCCTCCGCCGCGGTCGCCCTCATCCTGGTGGCGGGGCCGCGGCGCTCGTTGTCCGCGTGGGGGCGCTGTTCACCGCCGCCATGGGCTATTCGACGCTCGTCAACCAGTGGCACCGCCCCGGCGACGTCATCGCCGCGATCCTGCTGGCGGCCGCCTGGGGCTGCGCGGCCATCGCCTGCGGCGCCTGGAGGAGGGACGTCGACGAGGCTGGAGCCCGTCCGGCTCACCGGCCTGGGCTCGCTGGCCCTCCTCGGCGTCGTGTGCGCGCTCATCGGCGCGGGCCTGGAGGTGCGCACGTGGCGCGACGCCGCCGAGCTGGCGGGCCGCACCGACACCTTCCTCGCCTACGCGGCGGGCTCGGCGGGCACGCTCGCCGTCGCCTCGCCTGTCCATGGCGGCGATCGCGGCGCTGACCTCGGTCGGCTCCGGGCGGCGCTGAGGCGGCCCCGCCCACCAGCGGCGGACGGCGCGGGTCAGGACCGCCCCGGCCAGGCAGACCACGACGAAGACGGTCGTTCCCGAGGGCCTCGGCGCCGGTCGAGGGCGACGGCGCGGGTCAGGCGAGGGCGAGCGCGCCGCGGCCAGCCCGCCGCGGCGTCGGGGCGGTGGCGCGCAGGAGGCGCGGATCGGTGCGGCGGGCCGGGACGGGCGCGGAGTCGTCATGGGCCGAGTTCACCGGGGCCGCTGTGGCGGGCTCCGGCGGCGACTGTGGCCGGGCTGTGACGCGGCCGACGCCGCCGCGGGGTTCTGGGCCGGACCCGCGGGTCCGGCCCGGTCAGGGCGGGTCCGGCCCGCCGCGGCGGTCCCAGGGCGGCGCGCCGGGCCGCAAGCCCCGGCCTGCCGGGATGGGCCGCCGGGCCCCGGCGGGCTCCCGGCCCGGGCCCGACCGGATCCCCGGCGGATCGTCCCGGTCGAATCGTGGTCCCGGTCACGGTTTCATCGCTACCCTGGCCACGACGACCGATGAGCTCTCTCCCAGTCGCTCTCCGCGGCGCCCGCGGGCGAGCCCGCCGACGCCCCCGCCTCGACCCCGACCTCGCCGACGCCGCCCGACGCCTGGCGGTGCGCGGCACCGTCCTGCTGCGCAACGAGCACGACGCCCTCCCCTGGACCCCGCCGCGCCCGTCGCCGTGCTGGGGCCGGGTCCAGAGGACTGGATCGCCGTCGGCTACGGCTCCGGCGGCGACGTCAACCCCCGTACGTCACCAACCTCCTCGACTCCTGCGGGAGGAGGGCGTCGCCGTCGACGCCCACCTCGCCGCCCTGACCGAGGCCTGGTGCGAGGCCAACCCCGTCGACCCCGGCACCGAGTGGGGCCGCTGGCCCCTGAGCTTCCCCGAGATGCCGCTGGACGAGGGGCTGCGCGACGCCATCGCCGCCGCCGCGGCCCGCGCGGCCACCGCCGTCGTCGTCATCGGGCGGGCCGCCGGGGAGGACCGCGAGTCCGCCCTCGAACCGGGCTCCTACTACCTCACCGACGACGAGCGCGCCCTCCTGGAGGCCGCCGCCGGGGCCTTCGAGCGCACCGTCGCCGTGGTCGTGACCGGCAACGTCATCGACCTGTCCTGGGCCGAGGAGCTGGGCGTGGACGCCCTCCTGCTGGCCTGGTGCGGCGGCATGGAGGGCGGGCGCGCCGTCGCCCGCATCCCTGGCCGGCGCCGACGAGCCCGGCGGCCGCCTGCCCGACACGATCGCCCGCCGCTACGAGGACTACCCTCCGCCGGCCACTTCGGCGACCCGCAGGCCAACGACTACGTCGAGGACGTCTTCGTCGGCTACCGCTACTTCGAGACCTTCGCCCCTGACGCCGTCCTCCACCCCTTCGGGTTCGGCCTGGGCACACCACCACGAGATCACCGGCGGGGCCCCGCCGCCGGCGACGACGGCGTGAGCGTGCGGGCCGGCGTCCGCAACACCGGCGGGCGGCCTGGCTCCGCCGTCGTCCAGCTCTACGTCTCCAAGCCCGACGGCGCCCTGAGCCGGCCCGCCCGCGAGCTCGTCGCCTTCGCCCGCACCGCGGCCCTGGAGCCCGGCGCCGCCCAGACGGTCGAACTCGACGTGCCCTGGCGCGACCTGGCCTCCCACGACGACGCTGGGGCCACCGGCCACCGCTTCGCCTGGGTGCCGCCCGCGGGACCCTACACCTTCCACCTGGGCGCCGACGTCCGCCCGCCTGGCCGATCGGCGCCGTCGAGATCGCCGACACCCTGCGTCCTGCGCCGCCCTCGAGCAGGCCGCCGCCCCCGTCCCGACCACCCCTTCCAGCGCATGACCCGCCGGACGGGCCCTGACGGCGGGAGCGCTCGTCGAGTGGGAGCCCGTGCCGGTCAGCGAGGTGGACCTGCGCGAGCGGATCCTGTCGCGCCTGCCCCAGGCCCTGCCGCCCTCGCCGCCCCCGCCGGCACCGCCGACGGCGCGGCCCCTCCTTCGCGCTCGGTCCTGGACGGGACGATGAGCCTGAGGACTTCGTCGCCCTCCTGGAGCCCGGCGACCTGCCGCCCGCTGGCCCTACGGCGACATCGAGATGGACTCCCCTGCTGGGCGCCCCGGCAACGCCGGCGCTCGGCGGCGTCACCGAGCGCCTCGCGCTCCCTGGGCGTCCTGCCCGCCATCACCACCGACGGCCCCTCCGGCATCCGGCCTGAGCGCCACCGCCTCCCTCCTGCCGTGCGGCACGGCGCTGGCCTCCACCTGGGACCCCGGCGCCGTGCTGGCCATGGCCGCCCTGCACGGGCGGGAGATGGCGGCGCTGGGCTCGGAGGTCCTCCTCAGCCCCGGCATGAACATCCACCGCGACCCCCTGTGCGGGCGCAACTGAGTACTTCTGAGGACCCCCTCTGACCGGCTCGCTGGCCTCGGCGGTCGTGACCGGGGTGCAGTCCACGGGCCGGGCCGCCCTGCCCCAAGCACTTCGCCGCCAACGAAACCAGGAGACCAACCGGATCTCGCCGACTCGCGCGTGTCCGAGCGGGCGCTGCGGGAGATCTACCCTGCGCGGCTTCGAGATCGTGGTGACCACGGCGGCCCCGCAGGTGATCATGACCTCCTACAACAAGATCAACGGCGTGTGGGGGCACTACCACTACGACCTGGTCACCACCATCGCGCGCGGCGAGTGGGGCTACGAGGGCCTGGTCATCACCGACTGGTGGATGCGCAGGCCCCTGATCCCCGACCTCCCGGCCCTGCGCGACAGCGCCTACCGGGTGCGCGCGCCGGGGTCGACGTGCTCATGCCCGGCGGACGCGCACCTCTCGACCACCCGCGACGACGCCATCATGGACCCTACCGGGCCGAGGACGGGATCACCCTGGGGAGATGCAGGCGTCGCGCTGCACGTCCTGCGCTTCCTCGCCGACCGGGCGCGGGCCTGAGGGCCGGGCCGGCCCTCGGGTCCGGCCGGCTGCGCGCCGCTCCGCCGGGCCGGCTGGGTCCGCCGGCCCGGCTCGCGGCGGGTCCGCCCCGGCCGCGCGGGCCGGCCAGGAGGCGGGCAGGGTGACGGTGAAGGTCGCCGTGGGCCTGCGGGCGGCCGGGTCGTCCCCGGCCTCACCGAGTCCACCGTGAGCGCGCCGCGGTGGGCCGTCACAATGGCCAGGGCGATGCTCATCCCCAGCCCCTGTCGAGCCCGGTGCTGCGCTCGCGCGAGGCGTCCGCGCGGGCGAAGCGCTCGAGATGCGGTCGCGCACGGCCGGGTCGATGCCCGCCCGTCGTCGCCGATCAGGATGACCCAGGCCCCTGCCGCGTCCGACGGCGCCGCCGGGCCCCACCCGCAGCCGGGTCGACGGCCGGCGTCGCGCCCGGGTCCGCCCGCGCGCCGTGCGCCCGGGTCCGCCGCGCGCGCCCGGGCCGCGCAAGATCCGGTGGTCACGCGCGGCCGGGCGGCGTGGACGCGGGCGTTGGCCAGGAGGTTGACTCAGGACCTGGCGCAGTCGCGCCTCGTCGCCCACCACGAGCGGGGCTCGCCGCCCGCGTCGTCCGCCCGTCCCGCCGTCGGCGTCCCTCCGCACCGTCGCGTCCGCCCGCGCCATCGTCGTCCTCCGCACCGTCGTCGTCCTCCGCGCCGCCCTCGCCGTCGGGCGAGCCCAGCGCCGACAGGTCCAGCTCCCAGACGTGGTCCGGGCCGGCGGCGCGGGCGTCGGCGACCGTGTCCAGGAGGACGCCCAGCAGATCGACCTCCTCGCGGCGCAGCTCGCGCCCCGCGTCCAGGCGCGCCAGCAGCAGCAGGTCCTCCACGAGGCCGGCTCTGCGCACCGACTCGAGTGAACCCTGCCCAGGGCGTGCGTGGCCTCCTCGGGCAGGGCGGCGCCCGCGCCCTCCCGGGCGATGAGCTCGGTGTAACCGCGGATCGAGGCCAGCGGCGTGCGCAGCTCGTGGGAGGCGTCGGCCACGAACTGGCGCACCTGCGTCTCGCTGCGCTGGCGGGCGGACAGGGCCTCCTCGACGTGCCCCAGCAGCGTGCTGAGGGCCGCGCCCACCTGGCCGACCTCCTGGGAGGAGTCCAGGTCGGCGTCCGCCACGCGCTCGCGGATCCGCACCGCCGCTGGCCAGGGGCTGGAGGCGACGCGCTCGGCGGTGGCGGCGACCCGTTCCAGGGGCGCCAGCGAGAGCGGACCATCGCCCGCCCGGCCAGGGCGGCGGCGGTGGCGCCCAGGAGCGCGATCATGATCTCGATGAGCAGCTGGGATGCGCACGAGGGCGTTGTCGCCGGCCATGGACAGGCCTCGCTCACGACGAGGTCCCTGCTCTTGGAGTCCCTGCTCGCCACGACCCGGTAGTCGCCGAGGGAGGAGATGGTCACGGTCACGGGCTCGCCGGTGGGCTCCAGGGACAGCAGCGCCCGCGTCTCCGCCTCGGACAGGCTCTGGTAGAGGCCGCCCGAATCGATGGTAGCCGGCCGCGACGGTCGGGGAGCCGGCGGCGCCGGAGGAGATGATGGTCAGGGTGCGGTGGACTCGCCCGGGGCGTCCAGCCCCGCGGGCACAGGGCAGTCGGCTTTGTCCGCCCCTGCCGGGGTCGTCGGACCGGTCCGCCCTGCAGCCGTCGTCGCCGGCGCTCTTGCCGGCGGCCTCGTGACGGCGGGCGGCTGCGCGATCGGAGGCGGCGACCAGCTTCTCGTCGAGGCGCTCCGCGAGGGTGTGGCGCAGCGCGAGGGTGGGAGAAGGCGCCCACGAGGGCGGAGGTGATGAGGACCAGGCCGAGGACCCCCGCGACCAGCCGGGCGCGCAGGCTGCGCCGTCGGACCGCCGGATCGAAGCGGGCGGGCACGGCGCTCAGGCGCCCTGCTGGGGGGCGGGCAGGGGCGGCTCGACGGGTTTGAGGACGTACCCGACGCCGCGCATGGTGTGGATCATGGGCTCGCGGCCCTTGTCGATCTTGCGGCGCAGGTAGGAGATGTAGAGCTCGACGATATTGGCCTGCCCGCCGAAGTCGTAGTTCCACACCCGGTCCAGGATCTGGGGCTTGGACAGGACGCGGCGCGGGTTGCGCATGAGATAGCGCAGCAGCTCGAACTCCGTGGCGGTCAGGTGGATCGAGTCCTCGCCGCGCCACACCTCGTGGAGTCCTCGTCCATGGTCAGGTCCCCGACGCTCAGGATGTGGTCCTCCCGCTCGGCGCCGGCCCCGGAGCGGCGCAGCAGGGCCCGCAGTCGGGCCACGACCTCCTCCAGGGAGAAGGGCTTGGTCACGTAGTCGTCGCCCCCGGCGGTCAGTCCGGCCACGCGATCCTCGACCGCGTCCTTGGCGGTGAGGAACAGCACGGGCACGGACGGCTGGCGGCCGTGGATGCGGCGCATGACCTCCAGGCCGTCGAAGTCGGGCAGCATGATGTCGAGCACGACGACGTCGGGCTCGATCTCCCGGGCGATCCGCACGGCGGCGATGCCGGTGCCGGCGGTGGTGACCTCCAGCCCTCGTAGCGCAGCGCCGAGGCGAGGAGGTCTGCCAGCATCTGCTCGTCGTCGACGACGAGGACCCGGACGGGGACCCGTCGGGGCGCGTCAGGGTCTCGGTGGAGGAGGTGCTCATGGGTCCGGATTGAACACGGACTGCCCTGTGACTGCGCTGTGCGTCCGCGGACGGTTTCGCGCTCCGGCCCCCACCGCGCCGCCGGACCCCTACACTGTGCGCGTGAGGCCTGGCTGTGAGATGCCGCACTTGTAATCGAGATGTGTCCTTCCCGGGCCATTTCCGACATGCGCCGGGCGCGGCGACTCGGCCAGTCTTAGGTCTGACCCAACCCATCCCTACTACCCGTCCGGATACCGCATGGAGACCATTCAGGGCGACGAGCGCCTCTTCGACGTCGACGACGTCTTCTTCTCGACCACCGACACCAAGGTGTCATCCGTGGGAGCGAACAACACCTTCATCACCCTCGCGCGCCATCCGCGCGAGGAGATGATAGGCGCCCCTCACAACATCATCCGCCGACGACATGCCGCCGGCGTCTTCAAGCCTGCGTGGGACGACCTCGAGGCCGGCCTGCCCGTGTGCACCTACGTCCTCAACAGGGCGGGCGACGGCCTGGACTACTGGGTCTCGCCACCGTGACCGCCGTCGAGGACGGCTACGTCTCGGTGCGCACCAAGCCGCTGGACCAGGACGCCTTCGCCACCGTCCGCGGGATCTACCAGCGGGTGCGCGCCATCGAGCGCGAGTGCATCGCGCAGGGCCTGCCCAGGCGCAAGGTCGCCGAGAGGGCGCGCAGGCGCTCCTGGCCGAGCTCGAGACCCTCGGCTACGGGAGCCTGTCCGCCTTCGGGCGGGCCGCCCTGCCGCAGGAGGCCCAGCTCCTCCTGCGCGCCGGCGTGCAGGGTGCCCGTGCGCGAGAGGTCCGACGACGCCGCCGACCGCATCCTCGAGCTGGCGCGCACCATCGAGCACGACTCCGACACCCTCGTGGGCCAGGTCGGCGGCTACCGCGAGCTGCTCGCGGGCCTGGGCGGCTGGATGGAGCAGTCCCCGCCATCATCCGGCGGGCCCGGCGCACGGGCGAGCTGGTCGCCATGTTCGACAGCCAGGACGCCGAGTCCTCGGTCCCCGACGTGTCCGAGCGCGTCTCGGGCGCACGGCCCGCGCCGTCGAGCAGCTCGGGGGCTGACCTCCACGGTGGGCGCGCTCGTGTCCGCCGTCGCGCAGCTGAGTTTCCGCCTCCTCATGCGCCTGCACACCCTCGTGCTGGGCATCTACGCGGCCGCCGTCGACGGCGCCGAGGACGACGTGCCGCGGGCCAGCGACCGAGCTGAGCCACGCCCTGGCGGAGGACCTGGCGGACATCGGTCCGGTTTGCAACGGATTGTGACCCGCAGCGATGAGCTCGACGAGCTCATGCGCTCGGTCGATCTCCGACCTGGACCGGACCCGCCGCCCTTCGACCGCTGGCTGCGCGCCTGCAGAACGAGCACGCCTCGCTGCGCGAGGGGTCGAGGCGACGTCCTAGCCCCTGCTCGGCGAGGCGGAGCGCCTGTCCGAGGCCGGGTTCCCCGAGATGTCGGCCCTGGCGACCCTGGCTGCGCGCTGCCGTGGCTTGGACTTCTCTTACAACTCGGATGCGATGCAGGGCACGATGGCGGCGGTGGCCGACGCCATTGGCGATCTGGTATAACTGACGGCTGGCGGTTTGGTGTGTTTCGCTAGTCCTCACGAGGTAGTCAGGAGCGTATGAGGTGGAGTCGCAAATCGGCTACGAGCGGTTCTTCGACCCCGATGACATCTTCTTCTCGACCACGGACGCGAGGGGTCATTCAGCGGTCGAACCGCACCTTCGACTCGCTGTCGAGGTACACGCGCGAGGCTGATGCGCTCGCCCACAACATCATCCGGCACCTCGACATGCCGACGGCGTCTTCAAGCTCATGTGGGACGATCTTCAGGCGGGCCTGCCCGTGCGCCTACGTGATCAACCGCGCCGCCGACGGCCTGGACTACCGGGTCTTCGCCACCATCGTGCCCATCCCCGGCGGCTATCTGTCGGTGCGCACCAGCCGATGAACACCCGGACGCAGGGAGGCCGTGCAGGCCGTTTACCGGCAGGTCCGCTCCCGCGAGCGCGAATTCGCCGCGCGCGGCTCCTCGCGCAGGCGGGTCGGCGAGCTGGGCGCCGAGGAGCTGACCCGCGAGCTCGACGCGCTGGGATTCGACAGTCTGCACGCCATGACCCTGGAGACCCCTGCCCCACGAGGTCTCCGCGCTGGTCTCCGCCGGGGTGCGGGTGCCCGCCCCGCCCGCCGTGGAGGGCCAGTCACCCAGATCCTCACGATCGCCGGGCAGATCGAGAGGAGACCAACCTCCTGGTGTTCCAGCTCGAGGGTACCTGCGTCTGCTCACCTCCCTGGCCGCCGCCAGGGGGTCATGCTCGACGTCGCGGGCCGCACCGAGTCCCTACGCGCGCCTGGTGGGCGGGCGCGAGCTCAGATGGCGGACAAGGCCGACGCGATGGCTCTACGGATCATCGAGGTCTCCGAGAAGGTCACCCCGGCGCTGCGGGGCCCTGCGCGACGCATGTCCCGGCCTGCAGGAGCTGGTGCTGGAGCTGCGCTTCACCGTGGCCCTCATGCGCCTGCTCACCCTCATGGTGGGGCGCTTCGCCCGCTCCGTCCTGGACGGCAGCGAGGAGGAGCCCGTCGGCTCCATGAACGACCTGTGCGCGGCCCTGGACGCGGGGCTTCGCCCGGCTCGGCCCGCTGTGCAAGGAGGTCGAGCAGGGGTGGCCGCCATGGACTCCCGAGCTGCGCGAGGTCGCGGCCCTCGACCGCGCCGTCATCCGCCTGCGCCGGTGGGTGGACCGCGACGGCGGCGGCAAGGTCTCCGCCGAGGTCCTGGCCGAGGCCCGGGCCCTGGCCGAGCGGGGTACCCCCGAGGTGCGGGACCTGGCCGCCTTGGCGGCCGAGTGCCGTGGGCTGCACCTGCCCTTCGACGAGGAGCTCATCTCCCCAGCGCCTGGAGCGCCTGCGCCCCCTGCTCGTCGAGATCAGCTGATCCGCGGGCCCGGCCGGCTGGGTCGGTTCACGACGCCGGCCGACCGGCCGGTCCGCCGGGTCGATCCGCCCGCGGGGTGCCCGCCGGCCGGTCCTCCCGCCCCGATCCGCCCGTGCGGCCGGCGCGAATGGCCGCGAGCGGCGGCCGTGGGTTACAGTCTGCGTGCCCCCGATCCGCGCGTCGCCGCGTCCACGCCGTCGGACCCACACCCGAGGAAGGCAGCCGTGTCCACCAAGCTCGTTATCGTCGAGTCCCCAACAGGTCCGGTCCATCGCGGGCTACCTCGGACCCGATTTCGACGTCGAGGCCTCCGTCGGGCACATCCGCGACCTCGCCCAGCCCTCCGAGGCTGCCCGCCGCGCAGAAGAAGGGGCCGTACGGCAAGTTCGCCGTCGACGTCGAGGACGGCTTCAAGCCCTACTACGTCATCAACCCGGACAAGAGGAAGACCGTCGCCCAGCTGAAGCGGGCCCTGAAGAACGCCGACGAGCTCTACCTGGCCACCGACGACGACCGGGAGGCGAGGCCATCGCCCTGGCACCTCAAGAGGTCCTCAAGCCCACCGTGCCGGTTCGCCGGATGACCTTCACGGAGATCACCAAGAGGCCGTCACCCTGGGCCCTGGGCGCCACCCGCGACATCGACACCGATCGCGTCGACGCCCAGGAGACCCGCCGCATCCCTCGACCGGCTCGTCGGCTACGAGATCAGCCCGGTGCTGTGGCGCAAGGTCACGCGCCGGCCTGTCCGCCGGGCGGGTGCAGTCCGTGGCCACGCGGCTGGTGGTCGAGCGCGACGCGAGCGCATAGCCTTCGTGGCCGCCGGCTACTGGGGGTCGAGGCCCGGCTCGCCGCCCGGCGTCGACGGGGCCGGGGCCGCGAGGGCGGATGCGGCGGACGGCGTTGCCGGGACCGCCGGGGCCGACGCCGTCACCGGACCTGCCGGGGCCGACGCGACTGCCGGGGCCGCCGCGCGCAGGACCCGACAGGGGCCGCCGGGACGCCCTTCACCGCCCGCCTGACCTCCTCGACGGGCGCCGGGTGGCCACCGGCCGGGACTTCACCGACGCCGGCGTGCTGCGCCCGCCGCCGTCAAAGGCCGCCGTCGTCCACCTGCGCGAGGCCGGGGCGAGGCGGTGGCCGACGCCGTCATGCGCTCGCGTCCGCGGGTGAGCGGCGTGGAGGACAAGCCCTACCGGCGTCGTCCGGCCGCGCTCTTCACCACCTCCACCCTCCAGCAGGAGGCCTCCCGCAGCTGCGCATGAACCCGCGCGAGACCATGCGGGTGGCCCAGGGCCTGTACGAGAACGGCTTCATCACTATGCGCACCGACTCCACGGTGCTGTCCGGGCAGGCCGTGGCGGCCGCCCGCGCCCAGGCGGCCGAGCTCTACGGGGCCGTGCGTGCCCGCCAGGCCGCGCGTCTACGCCACGAAGACCAAGAACGCCCAGGGAGGCGCACGGGCGATCCGCCCCGCCGGGATCATTTCCGCACTCCGGCGCAGGTCGCCGGCTCCTGACCGGATCCCAGTTCCGCCTCTACGAGCTCATCTGGAAGCGCACGGTCGCCTCGCAGATGGCCGACGCCGTCGGCTCCACCGCCACCGTCCACGTGGAGGTGCCGCTGACCGGGGCCGGGCGCCGGAACCGGCCAGGTGCGGGGCGCAGCGCACCGACGCCCGGGGACGCCGCACGCGGCCACCAGGGCGCCGCCGCACCGGACGCCGACGCGGACCGGGCCTCTCCACGGCCGACTTCACGGCGTCGGGCACCGTCATCACCTTCCGCGGGTTCCTCGCCGCCTACGAGGAGGGGCGCGACGCCGAGCGCACGAGTCCGAGTCCGGCGGGCGGGGCAGGGAGCGGGACGGCGGGGACGCGCGCTTCCGGCGATGAGCGCCGGCGAGGAGCTCGCCGCCCTGGGCGCCGAGGCCGCCGGTCACGAGACCACCCCGCCGCCGCGCTACACCGAGGCCTCCCTGGTCAAGGCGCTGGAGGAGCGCGAGATCGGCCGACCCCTCGACCTACGCGTCCATCATGTCCACCATCGCCGACCGCGGCTACGTCGACCACCGCGGCCAGGCCCTCGTGCCGACCTGGCTGGCCTTCGCGGTCACCCGGCTGCTGGGAGAAGTCCCGCCGAGCTGGTCGACTACGACTTCACCGCCTCCATGGAGGCCGATCTCGACCGCATCGCCGCCGGGCGGGAGGACCGGGTCGCCTGGCTCACCCGCTTCTACTTCCGGGGACCGGGCGCGCTCGACCGGCGCTCTCGCGGCCGACGACGTGGTCGCCGCCGAGGCCGAGCAGGGTCTGAAGGCCATGGTGGAGAACCTGGGCGAGATCGACGCCCGCGCCATCAATTCCGCAGAGATCGGCGAGGGCATCACCCTGCGCGTGGGCCGTTACGGGCCCTACCTGGAGGATGCGGAGGGCAAGCGCGCCAACGTGCCCTCCGACGTCGCCCCGACGAGCTGACCGTGGCCAGGGCGCGCGAGCTGTTCGCCCGGGCCGCCGACGACGGCCGCGAGCTGGGGACCGACCCGGCGACGGGGCACACGATCGTCGCCAGGACGGGCGCTACGGGCCCTATGTCACGAGGTCCTGCCGAGCCCGCGGCGAGGGCGAGTGCGAGGGACTCCGGCACGCGGACGCGCAGGGCGCCGGGTCGACCGGGCGGGACCAGAACTCGACCGGGGCGAAGAGGCGCGGGGCGAGAAGGCGGCCGCCCCAAAGCCCCGCACGGCCTCCTGTTCAGAAACATGGACCTGTCGACGGTGACCCTGGACCAGGCCCTCGACCTGCTGAGCCTGCCGCGCGTGGTGGGCCCGCGACGCCGAGGGCGTGGACATCACCGCCCACAACGGCCGCTACGGGCCCCTACCTGAAAAGGGCACGGACTCGCGCTCCCTGGACGGCGAGGAGGCTGTTCACGGTGACGCTGGACAGGGCCCTGGGCTCTTCGCGCAGCCCAAAGCGGCGCCGCGGCCAGGCGGCCGCGCGCGAGCCACTGCGCGAGCTGGGGACGGACGGGTCCCGAGGCGCCCGGTGGTCATCAGGACGGGCGCTTCGGCCCTACTTCACCGACGGCGTCACGAATGTGACGCTGCGCCGCGGCGACGACCCGGCGACGGTGACTCCCGAGCGCGCCACGAGCTGCTGGCGGAGAAGCGCGCCAGGGGGCCCGTCGAAGCGCACGACCCGCAAGAAGACGGCCAAGACGACTAAGACGACCAGGACGTCGGCCAGAGACAGACCAGGCGACGGCCACAAGAAGACCACGGCGCGGCGGAGAGTCGGCTCAAGGCGACGCCTGGAGGCCGAAGGCCGCGGGCAGGACGACCAGGGCCGCGGTCGAGAAGCCGTCCTGACGCCGGGGCGGCCGGGCCCGCCGTCGAGATCGTCAGGTAATCCGCGAGCACGTCACTTGACCCACTGAGCGTCGGGTAACCCGCGATCGTACCTCAGCAGACGTTCTCGCAGGGGTTACCTGACGACCTCGACGCCCGCCCGACGATCTCGCGGACGGGTGAGGCCCCGATCGCGGGCGCCAACGGGGGCGCCGCCCGGGCGCTCGTGACCGAAGCCCGGACCCCGCCACTCTCCGTCCGTGACGTGGTCCCGGACGTCCACGAGCGTCTGGCGCGGCGAACCTGTGGGCCCTCCGTCCGTGACGGAGCTCCGGGGCCTCCAGGGCCCTCGTCTTCAGGACGTTGACCGCGGCGAGTTCGCCCGAGCGGTCGGCGATCCGACGGCAGTGCACCGCGGTCGGGATGCGGTGCCGCGAAAAGTGGCTCCGCGTATCTTTGAGGCCGCTCACTCCGGTCGGACCTGACGGGATCGGCGTCATTCCGCCGTTTTGCGATCCGCGACTGAGTGGCTGGGGGCTTTAAAAGATATGCAGGAGCCACCTTTTCCCGGAAGGTTGTTCAGGGGTGGTTTTGAAGGCGTGGGGCGTGAGGGTCGTGGTGGCGGTCTGCTCGGGCGGGATCCTCCTCGTCCGGAGGTTGTTGCGGAGGCGTCCGGGTGCGTGTCGGTGTGATGCGAGGCCGTTGAGGGCGGTGGGGCGCGGGGGCGGCCGTGACGGTCTGCCCGAGTCGCCTCCGGGTGCGGCGGGATCGGCGGCCCGGGCGGCGACGGCGGTGACCGCCCCTGCGTGAAGTGGGGAAAGCGGCCGACGGCTCCCCCGCTCACCGGTGAGGCTCCTGTGGGATCGCTGCGGTCGCGAACCTGCGACAGTTCGGCGACAGTCTCAGGATAACAAGCCGGTAATGTGTGCACCATACAACCCATCCACTGATTCCTGAGAGGAACTCGCCATGCGCCTTTCAAGATCGTTCTCGCCGGCGCTGCCACCGTGGCCCTGTCCCTGTCGCTGGGCGCCTGCTCGTTGTCCGTCAACGACGCCGCTCCCGCTTCGCCAAAGGCCTCCCAGGCCCAGGGCTCGGACGCCGGCTCCACCAGCGCCCAGGGCTCGACCGGCACCGGCAGCGCCGGCGGCACCGCAGAGCGCGCCACCGGCTCGACCGGCTCCAACAACCTCCCGAGCAGCCCCACCGGCTCCGGCGACCACGACGGCGACGACGATGACGACGCCGAGGACGCCCCCATCACCAACGCGGCCTGGAAGGAGATCCTCGACAAGGGGAGCGCCAGACGGTCTCCGGCAGCTATGCGCGTCAGGGCTCGGGGACGACCCTCAACCTGGTCGGCGACCTCGACATGCTCACGGTCCAGGGCGCCGAGAACACCATCGCCGCCGAGGACGTGGACACCCTCATCATCCAGGGATCGGACGTCACGGTCTACGCCCGCGACATCGACCACCTCCAGATCCAGGGCTCCAACGTCACCGTCCACTGGCTCGGGGACGACCCCGACATCAGGACCTCGGCGCCAACAACACCACCGGAAAGGCTCACCCAGTGACATCGGTGAATCCGGCGGTCCGCCCGTGATGCGGCCCGCCGCACCGGCCTCGTCGTCGGTTCCATCACCGGCCTCGTCGTCGCCACGGTCCTGCTGGTCGACGACGAGGCCCCCATCCGCATTCGCTGGGCCCCTACCTGGAGCGCAGCGGCCACCGCGTCCTCCTGGCCGGCGACGGCGTCGAGGCGCTCGACCTGCTGGGCGCCTACGACGTCGACATCGTCGTCACCGACGTGCTCATGCCCCGCATGGACGGGCGCGAACTCGTGCGCCGGCTCAGGGGCCGGCGGGACCTGGACGCCGATCATCATGCTCACCCAGCTCGACGCCTCCTACGAGCGCGTCTCCGCCCCTGGACGACGGCGCCGACGACTACCTGTCAAGCCCTTCGACCCGGCCGAGCTGGCCTCGCGCATCCGCGCGGTCCTGCGCCGCACCCGCGGGATGGGCCAGCCGCGACGGCGGCGGCGCGCCTGGTGGCGGCGACCTCGTCCTGGAGCGCGCCAGCCGCCGCGTCGAGCTGGCTGGGCGCGAGCTGAACCTGACGCCCAGGGCGGTCACGCTCCTGGACTACCTCACGAGCCACCCCGGCGAGCTCCACACCGCGACGCCCTCCTGTCGGCCCTGTGGGGCATCGACTTCGTCTCCTCCACGCGCGCCGTCGACCACCGCATCCGCGAGATCCGCCGGGCCCTGGGCGACAACGCCTCCGAGCCGGTCTACATCGAGACCGTCCCCTCGGTCGGCTACCGATTCCGCGCGCAGGTCCACGCGCGAGCCGACGGCGCCGCCCGCCCGGGCGGGGACGGGATCGCGGGCGGGCCCGAGGCGCCCGGAGGCCCCGCCAGGCGGGGCAGGGGCGGCTTCGTCCCCTGCTGGCCTGGCTCGTTGCCGTCGGGCTCCTGGCCGTCGTCGTCCTGGGCCTGCGCCTGGGCGCGGCAACATCGAGCTGCTCGTGCGGGCGCCCCTGTGGCTCGTGGCCGCGCAGGCCGGCGGGCTGGTCCTGGGCGCGGCCGCCCTCGTGGCGGCGGTGCGGGCGCAGGGGTGCGGGACGCCCGCCTGGCCCGCGCCCGCAGCGAGAGGCGGCCCGGACCCGGCACCGCCAGTTCACTGCGGCGCCTGGACCACGAGCTCAAGAACCCCTGACGGCGGTGCGCGCCGCCGTCGCCGACGCCTCGCCGGGGGCTCCGCCGGTCGTCGTCGTCAATCTGGAGGTCGTCGACGCCCGAGTCGCGGCGCACGAGCCGCCTGCTCACCGACCTGCGCAAGCTCGCCGAGCTGGAGACGGCGTCCCTGGCCCTGGAGGACGTCGATCTCGCCGAGACGGTGACCGACGCCGTCGACGCCGTGGTGGAGGAGGCGGCCGGGCGCGGCGCGGCGGTGCGTCTGCGCCTCGACCTGCCCCAGGTGCCCTGGCCCCTGCCCCACGTGCGCGGCGACGGCGACCTGCTCTACTCGGCCGTCTACAACGTCGTGTCCAATGCGGCCAAGTACACCCCGCCCGGCGGCGTCGTCGAGGTGCGCGGGCGCGAGGAGCACGGGGTGGTGACGATCGAGGTGGCCGACACCGGCATCGGCGTGCCCGAGGCGGATCGCGAGCTCGTCTTCCGCGAGCTCGGGCGGGCCGCCAACGCCCAGAGCCTGCCGGGCTCGGGACTGGGGCTGTCGCTGGTGCACCATCGCCCAGCGCCACGGCGGGACGGTGCGCATGGCCTCCCGCGAGGGCGTGGGCACCGGGTCTGGCTCGCGCTGCCCTGTGGCCGGGCCGCCCGACGGCGGGCCTGTCGCATGATTGCGACACCGGGGCGACGGGGCTGCGACGGGGGCGGATATGGGTTTCGAGTGCGAGGCAGGGGCCGTCGGGGACGACGGCGACCAGCTCCGACGATTCGCAAAAAGCCCCTGCGAATGAACCCCGTGACCGACCCGACCGACGCCAAGCCGATGACCCGAGCCCAAAGCGGCCCGACCCGATGATGGAGAACTCCCATGGCACTGAAGATTCGCGCCGCCGCGCCGCCTATGCCGCCCGCACCGATAGCGCGCCCGCGCCGCCAATGTCGCTGGCGCCGCCCGCGCAGCCGGCTCCGCCAATGCCGCCGCCCGCACCGCCCGCCACCCGCACCACCCGCACCGCGCGTACTCGTGCGCTGCGCGCTGGCGCCGCCCTCCTGGCCGTCCTCGGCCTGGCGGGCGTGAGCGCGTGCGAGGTGAGCCTGTCCGCCGGCGATTCCGCCACCACCGCGCCCGCGGGCGGCTCCCGGATCGCCACCGCCGAGGCCACCGGGGACGTCTCGATCAGGGGTCGAGGCCACCGGGACCGGTGCGCCCTCGGCCGACGCCCCCGCAGTCCGAGGCGCCCACGGCCGGCGCCTCCGGGCCGGGCTCGGCGCCCGGTGCGGGGATCATGCCCACGACCGGCCCGCGCGATTCCGCCACCGCCGGTTCGGGCGGTTCGAGCGGTCGCGCTGGCGCGGAGTTCGGGCGGGGGCACCGGCTCGGGCGCGGCGGCGTCGGACTGCTCCTGGCTCGATGAGATGGCCTCCTCCGCCACCCTCGTCTCCGCCGACTCCGACACCTACCGGATCGACCAGGTCAACAAGACCATCCGGATCGGGACGACCTGACGACGCTCACCGTCTCGGGGTCGAACACGACCGTCTACGTGAACCGCGTCGACAACCTCGTCATCGACGGCGCCAACGCCAAGGTTTACGTCTGCACCGTGAACACCGTGACGGTCGACTCCCGGGCGGCAACGCCACGGTCGAATGGGGAGGCGACGTCGCCCCCGTCGTGCGCGACTCCGGGGCCAATACCGACGTCGTCCCCCACCGAGGCTGACCGGCACCCGACGTCCCTGGTCCGGGGCCGGCCGCGCGGGGCCCGCCGGGCCCGATACTGCACTCACCCGGCCCCGCGCCTACCCGCACCCGCACGATCCCGATCTGAACCCCGACCATCCCCGGACCGTGAAGGGACCGCCCTGCGCACCCGCACGATCCCGATACCCTTCACCCGGCCCCGCGCCTCCACCCGACTCGACCTCAGCACCGACCCGACTCCCGCATCCGCCCGACCCGATCGGCGTCGTCGTCCCTCGACGGCGCGACGCCGAATGAAAACCGACCATCAAGGTGAACAACCATGCAGCATCCCCATTCCCGGCCCCAGCGCCTGCGTCCGGTCCTGGCCCTCGCCGTCGTCCTCTCCCTCGCCGTGACCGCCTGCTCGGGCGGCGCCGACAGCCCGCCCCGGAGCGCCCCGGCCTCGGCGCCCGCCCCGGCCCCGGCCGCGCAATCGGAGACGCCGGCCCCGAGCGGGCGCCACCGCGGCTCGAGCGGGACCGCCACCGCGACCCCCCACCGCCGACAGCAAGTACGCCGTGCCCGGCTACGCGGAGGGCAGATCCGCCGGTGCCGCTGTTCGCCCTGCCCGACCTGTCCCTCCTGACGGCGTCGACCGGCGTCTTCACCCCGGACCCTGACCAGGAATCTCGCCTCCGCCCGGGCATCACCGTCTCCCCGGCCCGCTGCGACCAGAACGGCGTCTTTCAACGGCGGGTCCACCGTCGTGGGGGTGACGGATCCTCTGTGACCAGCAATGGCGACGGCTCGAGCACCTACGATAACTCGCGCACCGGTGAGTCCATCGCCAATAACGGCGACGGGTCCGGGCACCTACCGCAACGGCGAGGTCACCATCACCAACAATGGCGACGGGTCCGGCACCTACTGCGACAGCAAGACCACGATCGCCGTCAATGGGGACGGGTCGGGCACGTACCGCGACGACGAGATCACCGTCGCCATCAATGGGGACGGGTCGGGCACCTACAACAATTCGCGCACCGGTGAGTCCATCGCCAATAACGGCGACGGGATCGGGCACCTACCGCGACGACGAGATCACCATTGTCAATAACGGCGACGGGTCGGGGAACTACACCAATTCCCGGACGGGCCTGTACGTCGGAAATGACGGCCGCGGCGAGGCTCAGATCAAGATCGACGGCGGCGATCTGCGCACGGTCAGAGGCCGATCCCTGATCCCGGTCAAGCCCCTGAGGAACTTCCCCCATCTCGACGCCATTCGGCCGATCGAGTCCTGCGGAACCGTCATCACGCTGGAGGACGGGCTGCTGTTTCGACTTCAGGGTCCTTCCAGGTGCGCGCGGACTCCGCCGAGACCATCTCGGAGCTGTCGGCGCTGCTCAAGAGGCCGGGGCGCCGACGGCGCACGTCTACGGCCACACCGACTCGGTCTCCGACGACGCCTTCAACCAGACCCTGTCCGAGCAGCGGGCCCAGGCGGTGGTCGAGGCGCTCAAGGCCAACGGCGTGTCGACGAGCCTGGACGCGACCGGCTTCGGCGAGACCAGGCCCGTGGCGCCCAATGAGAACTCGGACGGTTCGGACAGCGGCCGGTCGCCAGCTCAACCGCCGCGTGGAGATCTTCATCCCCGTCTTCTGAGTCGGCGTCTTCCGAGACAGCGCCGACGCCACCTGAGGTGCGGGCGCTGCCGCGAGGGCGCGCCGGTGATGGCGGCGACGGCGACGACACACCCGGGCGGGGCGCTGCCGTAACAGCCCCCGCACACGCACGGCGCGCTTCGGCGGGGCTGGTACTAACACTCGCTCGGTACAGACCGGCCCCGCGCCTCGACAGGGGTCAGTCCTGGCTCGCCGACGGGTACTATCAGAGGCCTCCACAGGGGCGGGCGGCAACTCTACGCTGGGATACATGACTATCGCCGCAGTCGACGCTGGCTTCGGACTCGGGGCTGCCCGGTAGCCACAAGTTCGGCCGCGAGGGCTTCGCCGTCGTTCTCATCGCCCACCAGCCGACCAAGTTCGAAGCACTGGAGAAGCGCCTCGCCGCCGACGGCGTCACGGCGAGGGGTACGTCGCAGGCGTGACGACCAGGGCCGCCCTCACGCGGGCGCTCAGGCTGCGGCCGAGGACCTCCCGGCCCCATCGAGGTGATGCAGTTCAGCCCCGTGCCCGGCGCCGATTTTCCTGGAGCCGGTGCTCGAAACCCGGTCGAGGACCTCCGACGCCACCGTCGAGCTTTCAATACTCAGGGATTCTCCGCCGTTTTCGGCATGTGCTGCCCGGCATGCTGGAGCACGGCGCGGGCACGATCCTCCTCATCAGCGGGTCGAGCGCCGCCGCCCAATGGCAGGGTCGCCGGCGCGTCACCGCCCTTCGCCGGGGAATCGGCGTACGGGGCGATGCTCCACGAGCGGCGACCCCGAAGAAGTCAACGTGCGACAGCTCAGCATCCCCAGCGCGATCGGTGGCGGCGATCCGCTCTACGAGCCCGCGGCGCTCGCCGAACGCATCTGGCGACTCCACGACTCGGGCCGTTCCGCGTCACGGTGGGGAGGAGCCGGTGCTGAGCGGGTCGTGGCCGTGCCCACTCCTACTACTGAGTCCGCCTCAGAATCATCGGGAGAAGCCATGGGGAGACGTATTCGCGTAACCGTCGGCGATCGGACTATTGAGGGCAGAGCTGCGACAATCCGACCGCGCGGTCGCTGATCGACCAGCTGCCGCTCACTCTGGACTTCTCCGACTACGGCGGCCAGGAAGTGCTCGCCGAGCCGCCGGGTCCGCTGACGATGCAGGGTCTCGCACGAAGTCGGTAGGTGGTCTGATGTCCGGGGTTGTCGGCGTGTTGGCGCGGGTGCGGCGCGGCCCCGCCGGGACGATGGGCGGTGTCTAATCGTTCTCGATCACGGGGGTCGCGCCGCCATGTCATCATCACCACGACCGCCCTGTCGCGCCAGCCCCTGAGGGAGGTTCTGGAGGAGGGTGGCCGACCCCGGGGACCGGCGCGGGTGCGCCATGCCCTGACCGCGGTCCTGTGCCTGGCGGTGGTGGGGGTCCTGGCAGGGGTGCCGTACGCTGGGGGCGATGCGCGAGCACGTCGCCGACCTGGAACCGGCCGACCTGGGGCCCTGGGCCTGGAGGCGGGGCAGGCCTGCCCAGTGAGTCCACGATCAGGCGGGTGCTCCAGAGGGTGAACGCCGACGACCTCGACGCGAGGGTGTCGTCCTGGCTGCGCACGCGCGTGGGCGCCATCGGCGGCAGGAGGGTGATCGCCGTGGACGGCGAGACCATGCGCGGGCCGGGGGCCGAGGCGGGCGCATCTGCTGGCGGCCCTGGACCAGGGCCGGCGGCGTGGTCGTGGGCAGCGGCGGGTGGCCGACAAGTCCAACGAGATACCCGCGCTGAGGGACCTGCTCGAGCCGTTGGACCTGCGGGACGGTGCGGTCATCACCGCAGACGCCATGCACGCAGAGGGCACGGCCGAGTGGATCATCTCCCGCGGCGCCCACTACGCGCTCACCGTCAAGGGCAACGCAGCCCGGCCTGACAGGAGCTGGAGAGCTGCCCTGGAAGGACGTGCCGGCCGTGTCCGTCCCCGACGAGCTCCACGGGCGCAGGGTGCGGCGCACCATCAAAGCGGTCGAGGCGCCCGCGTGGATCGACTTCCCCGGCGCCGCCCGGTGATCCGGATCAGACGCGCCAGAACCGTCAGGGAGGAAGCACGTCGAGGTGGTCCACCTGATCTGCTCCCCTTCCCATGACCGACGCCCCGCCCGAACTGGTCGCCTCCTGGGCCCGAGGCCATTGGGCCATCGAGAACCGCCTCCACTGGATCCGAGACGTGGTCTTCGACGAGGACCGCCACCGGCTGCGCGCACCGGCAACGCACCACGGGTCATGCGCCCCTGCGAAACCTCGCCATCAGCCTCATCCGCCTGGCCCACGGCCCCGCGGCCTCCATCGCCGCCACGCAGGGCCATGGCCAGGCGCCCCGACGAGCCATCGACCTGATCACCCGCCCACCCCGATAAACCGACTTTGACGAGGCCCCTGGCTGACGATGGAGGGCGCGCCCGCAGGCAGAAGCGCACCGGCAGGAACCATCGGCTGGTACGCCCCGGCGGCGTGATCGTGCTCTACTGCCGACGTCGGCCGCTACGACAGAATGTGCGCATCGGCGAGATGGACGGAGACGCGTCGCTGACTCGCGGGCTGGCGCAGGTCGCGATCCGTGACCATCGAGCTCGCCGACTGGCTGCTGACGATGACCGAGATTCGCCCCAGTGACGAGAGGACGGTGGTGTGAGGGCGGTCTCAGCAAAGTCGGTTCTCGTTTGGTTCATCGGGTGGGCGAGTGATCAGGTAGATGGCGGTCTCGACCTCCTCGACGTCTCTGACCAGGATCTTGACCAGATAGTGAGACCGTGGGGTCGGACGCCACCAGTTTCGGGACACCTCCTTCTAACGTGGACACGGTGGGACCGTGCTCGTGGACTGGCTCGGCGCCTGCCTGTGGTGGTCGAGCAGGAGAGGGCGCTGGCCGAGAAGGGTCCGTACCGCCGAGAGGTGGGTCGTGGCACTGTGTCCGGTGTCCGCCTGAGGGGACGGCGGGAGAGGCGCTCTGCGACAGTCACGTTCTCTCGGAAGTCTCTTGCTGGGTGCCGGGGGCAGTTGCGCGTTTCCGATCAGTGCACCAAAAACTATGACAGTAAAATATGACCCATCAAATAACAGGGTTCAGAAAGAAAGCTGAATATGTGATTATTGTCACATTCAACTTGGTGCCGAAACCTATTGTTTCCAGTATGATTACAGCCATATCCGTCTTGGAGGAGTTTCGGAAATGCGCGTCGCGATACCAGAAGATCTTACGAAAGTACTCGATTGATGCTGGCTGCGCCAGGTTGGTCAAAGTCACCCAGGCTAGACGAGTTGTCGTCATGAATTGGAGCGATTGATGGGTAGATACTAATTATGCCACGGTCTGCCCTGGATGGGACGCCGATGGTTATAGAACTTTATGCCAAATGGATGCGAAATCATGTTCAGAAAGAGAAAATGACAACCACTGTCGAGTAGTGGATCCACCATCGCGAAACATAGTGGAAATTTCTACTGACGAGAGCGTTGCGGGTATAGTCGATAAAATCGAACCATATTTTTCGGTGATCATGAGGATGTGAATGTTAAAAATGCTGAGCCCTGAGAAGCAAGCGGACGCCATCTGCGATCGTGTCCGTCTCCCCAAAATCGGATTTTGACAAATGTTTGAGCAGACATATTAAAGGAGGAAGCGGTTCGTATTGCCGCGGAATGCGATAATGTCGCTCTGGAAATTTTTCCGTTGATGGGAACTGAGCGTATCTCTCTTTGGCATTGCTGGATGTCGCGTTGGTTGGAATACCAGTGAATTCTATGTTGTGTCGATGGGATGCCGTGGTAGCCGCTGGTATGCGGGTTGGTCGGGGCAGTGACTGCAATGCGCAGATGGTCATCTTCTGGCGACCTCGGAATAGAAACAGAACTGGAGCTTGGTCGTCTTATTGAGCGCGTTTCGATGAGACATTGTATGCCATCGCTTTTGGTGGAAAAAGCCCAGTATTGCAGGATGGTTGTGCGATGTTATTCTTAGTGGGGGTACGGTGCGCGCCAAGCGGTCGAAGCATCAGAATATGATATTCGAAAAGACATGGGAACGCTCTAATTCGCGGTTACGAATTCCGATTGACGACCCCAATATGGGACACGTAAAAGATGCAATTCAAGATGCTTGGAAAATGTTCAAATGGGGTTTTAGGGCGATTAAAGGCCTGCGTGAAAGCTCAGTCATCTTCTAAGTCGCTTCGAAGCGCTGGCTATAATGATGACGCTATTTTGGAGTAATATGCTGCGGCGGTGGAGGAAACAGATCGTTTAGTGACGTGCACAACGATAGGGTGTACATGCAAGGCGTGGCGTGCTCTACTCCCTACGCGGCCAAGGTTACAGATAGAGATATAATTTATCTGGCCGCTGGATCACGAGGAGGCCGCATTCCAGATTTTACGGCGGAAGTCAGTATCAGCGTAAAACCTGAAATCTTGATTCTTCCTGACGCGGGATCTTAACTCCAGTTCGAGGCATTGAAGAGCCATAGATAATATGGTTGATCTTGAATCTGATGATGAATATGTCGAAGTGATGAATACTATTCACCAACAGGTAGGCGATTTGATCGTTTCACCCTATTTTTGCAGAGATGGAGTGATTTGAGTTCGATAAGTTTGGTGCCCGTCCGGCGCAATGCAGGGTTGCCGTATTCGAGTTCTAAGGTCACTGGGCGTAGATTCAGTGAAATTCTAGATAGTTACGATTGCCCCGACGGCTAAGACACTGCCCTTCTTGCGACGTCACAAAGATTCAACTTCCAGCACTTCTAACGGGGTGATTATAGGGAGATCCGTCAACACAACATAATTATCTCGAAAAGGTTCCCGTCGAGTCAATAGAGTTGCCGCTGTCTACGGCAAAGACCTGATCTGCTTATCTCATATTCAGAAAATGATACGTAGCCTACTCCGGCGCGCATTCTAACGATGATATCATTAAAATGATGTCATCCGGAGATATCGTACATCTTGCCTGCCACGGCTCTGAGCGAGGCGTCGAAAGGCTCCGACGCTAGTCATAGGCAATGGTATCTCCTATAAAAGATTTTGAATATCATGTTTTGAAATCCTGGCGCTCGGGTGGTTCTCTCGTGCTGGGTTGCCTTGGATTCCATGTGAGGCTCCACTGGCTCACCTTGGCTTCCCGGCACAATGCTGCTTTTCAGCTGGCGCCAGTTCTGTTATAGCTTGTTCTTGGCGGTTCCAGATTCCCTTGATACTGCGGACTTTATGGTTGGATCTTCATCGACACCTTGCTAAAGGTCTCACTGCTTCTCAAGCGTTGCGGTCAGCTGTTGATAATGCGATAAAGAAAAGACGTGTCGCCGAAGTTTTGGTCCGCATTCGCGAAGCGTATGGGCGATGAAGTCTCTTATGCATATGTAGGCATCAAAGGGTATCGGAATCATCGGTCTGAAGTGTTATGATCCTCATCCTTACGCGGGCTTATGCCCATCATGCTCAGTAATAATCCAGTTCTACGGCGAGATAAGTGGCTGCGAGGTTGTTTCTGGGGAAGTCTGGTGTTGGGGTGGTCGGGTCCAGGATGCGCAGGGCCTCGGTCAGGTTTTTGCCTGTACAGAATAGCCTGCTCGAGTCTGCCCGCGACTCCGTAGGCGTAGGCAAGTTGTTGCGCGAGATCAGGGTGTAGGGATGGTCGGACCCCACGCGCAGGACCTCAGTCAGGTTCTTCTTGTGCAGGTCGATGGCCTGCTTGAGTCTGCCCGCGGACTCGTAGGTGCTGCGAGGTTGTTGCGTGAGGCCAGGGTGTGGAGGTGGTCGGGTCCCAGGACGCGCCTCGATGTCGACCAGGGTCCGCTCGAATGGGGAATGGCCTGCTCGAGTCTGCCCGCGGACCGGTGGGCGTTGGCGAGATTGCCGCGAGGCCAGAGTGTCAGGGTGGTCAGATCCCCTAGGATGCGCAGGGCCTCGGTCAAAGTTCTGCTCGTACAGAGATAGCCTGCACGGTCTGCCCGCGGACTCGTAGAGTGCTGGCGAGATCGTTGCGCGAGCCAGGATATCGAGATGGTTTGGTTTCAAAACGCGTTCGCGGTCGGGCCAAGGTTCGCTTGTGCAGGACGATGGCTGTTCAAGTCTGCCGCGGATCGGTAAAGGCGTTGGCGAGGTCGTTGCGCGAGGCCAGGATATCAGGATGGTTTGGTTTCGAAAACGCGTTCGCGGTCTTCCAGGGTCCGCTCGAGACGGGGAATGGCCTGCTCGAGGTCTGCCCGCGGATCGGTAGGCGTTGGCGAGGTCGTTGCGCGAGGCCAGGGTGCGGGGTGGTCGGTCAGGGTGCTGCTCGAGGAGGTGCACGGCGTCGGACAGGGACAGGGCGGCCTGCGGGTCTCGAGCTCTGTCGCGTACTGCAGGGCATGGGTGAGCGTCCGCGGTGCGGGGATGGGAGCAAAGGCTCTCTGGTAGTTCTGCCCGGCCGTCGCGCGCGCTGCTCCACGAGATCGAGGCTTCGCGACGACGGAGGCCGCTGTCCGAGACCGGGATGGCGGTGACGTTCACCGCCCCCAGGATGCCGTCGGCCTCCTCCTCGACCTGCCCCCAGCGCTCGGGCTCGGCCTTCCATGCCTCCCGGATCACGCGGCCCTGGAGCCCGTGGATCATCACTTGGAGTCGTCCTCGAGTTGGCAGACCGAGGACTCGATGAACCGCTCAGCGCCCCACGGGCGTCACCGGGCCTGTCCAGCGTCTTCTCCAGCCAGTGCGCGGGGACGCCCGTGGCTGCGAGCACGGAGAGGACCCCGAGCTGAGCGCGCGCGATCTCCTCCTGGTGGGGGCTCTGACCCTTGATCCGCTTGAGCGCGCTCCTGGAGGGCCAGTCGCAAGCGCGCTGACGGCTCTGGGGTACTCATCGCCCTCCCGGCGCCGGACACCTTCCTCCAATGTGGTCGCCCAGAGCATGTCGAGGTAGGCCGCGAGGTCGTATCGGTCGCGCCTCGCCGCCGCCGCGGCCTGCGCGACCGCGACGGAAGATCGCCGAGGGCCCCGGCGATTCCATTCGCCGCCTCGACGTCCGCCGCCTCGCGGTCGGACCGGCCGTCCGTGCGGTCGAGCAGAATGCCGATCGACTGCTCGCGCTCGAAGACTCCGACGGGCATGTGCGCCCAGCCGGCGCCCTCCCAGTCCGCCAGCCTGCGTCGTCGTCACCAGGACCCGCCCTCCCACGTGGAACGGAGCCCGCCAGATCGTCGGGACTGTCGACATCGTCGAAGACGATCAGGCGATTCGACTCCTGCGCCGAGGCCAGCGCGGTCAGGCAGCGCTGTGCGTATCAATTCGAGCGAGGGCGGTCCTCGACCCGCCGAGCTCCAGCCCCAGCTCGACGAGACCGGAGAGGACCGCCTCGCGCGGAACCCGCGGGGGACCCAGGCCACAGGTGGCCAGCCCTGCCGCCTCGCAGTGGGCCGCCACGACGGTGAGCCAGCTGCGGCTTCCCGCTGCCGCGCGTGCCCGTGAGCACCGTGCGCCCCGACCCCCGGAAGGACCGCCTCGAACAGCTCCGCCTGTTCCCGCCTTTCAGACGAGACGGACACCTCCATGGGACGACTGCCCAACCGAATGCGCGAGGCGTCGCGGCACGGATCCGGACATCGCGTCTTCGAGCCAGATCGAAACGACCGTCGAGGGTGAGCGGTCACTGCCCTCCTGCCCGATCTTGACTGCTCAATCCGTCCCGGATCGCGTCAACGCCGTCGAAGCAGGTTGCCGGAGGGCCTGATCTGAAGTCGCTTCGATCCCGCGCCAGAGCACTGAACTCGGTGACGGCCCGCACGAGCGCGTCGAAGAAGGGCTCGGCTGCCGCCTCCACATTCCGGCGGTACTCCTGAGACCCGCCCACGGATGACCTCCCGAAAAGCGATCGGGGTTCCGCACGGCGGCTACGACGACGTCGTCATCCTTCGCCAGATCACGCAGGAGGACCTCGACCTCGGTCACCGCGCCCCGCAGCAGACCGGCGTCGACGCGCCGCTCCTCGCACCGGTGCCGGGCATCGCAGACCTCGGCCTCCAGGCGCGGGCGATCCGCCCCGCCGAAGGCGACCTTATCGTCCCGCTCCTGAGAGCGGCGATGTCCGCCGCAGCCCGTCGCGCGCCTCCCCGATCACCGTCGCCACGCCGCCGGGTGACGGGCCGCGATCGCATCCGAGACCCGCAGCGGGAACACGTGCAGACGAACACCGAGCCGAGTCGGGAAGGTGACCATGCCGAGTCTAGAGACCGAACCGTCCCAGGTTTTGTGGAGGATGTGCGACGCCCGCGCTGTGGCGTGACGCTGATGGTGGTTGCTCTGTCGACGAAAGTCGCTGGCTGGCAGGCGATGGACAGGTACTGGTCGCCGTGGTGGTGTCGGGCCAGCCGGGCATCGTGACGCTGCGCGCTGATCACGGCAGTGACCCCGAATCTCAGTCAGATCCTGCAACCCAGCCTGGAGCATGCGATGAAAGACGCCTGTCTAGCAAGATCGGGGTCGGCCAGGACTTCTCGAATCAGGACGGACACGGCCCACCGGTCTCACGGGCTAGCGGGCCCCTCGACGCCGAGGACCCCGCAGGAAACCACCACAGGCACCGGGGCCCTCCCGGATCCCGCGTCACCGCGCGGATGATGCGCCAGTGACGGGCAGGGGATGATGGGGCCGTCCTCCTCACGGAGACAACGACCAGAAGCGGCGGAAGTCTGCCCGGGCGAGATGGGCGAACAGAGATCGAGGAGGCGGACATGAGCGGTCCGAAGGATTTCAGTGCGACGGCGCGCGCCGTCACGGCTACGATCTGCGGCCAGACCGAGGTCGGCCCGGTGCGCCCGGGCAACCAGGACGCCATCGTCGTCGTCTCGCCGTCGCCGCCGTCACCGGTACCCGGCTGACGTGGACCGGCCGGGTGCCGGAGGCGGGCGGTGGTGGCCGTCGTCGACGGCATGGGCGGCTACGCGGGCGCTGACGCGGCGCTGGCGGTATTTGCGGCGGCCCCGTTTATTTTGTTATTTACGTTTACGTTACATTTTATTATTCCCAACATTTTGTTGTTGTTGTTGTTGTGGTATTTGTTTTGTTATTGTTGTTATTTATTTGTTGTTACATTTGTTA
>BNJU01002028.1_pt1 | contig 30086 bp, 47 predicted proteins | sample 8539281 | NCBI WGS metagenome assembly BNJU01 (sample SAMD00202456, study PRJDB9452) | human saliva metagenome | isolation source: human saliva | place: Japan
TGTGCTTCGCCCTGCTCCAGTTCGCAATGCTATAATCAGCGCTGTGCGGTATGCCGGCGTCCTGAATCGTAGGAGACCACATAATCCGTTCGCATAATCGAGGTCCTGGTGTCCCGCTTCTCCTTCATCAGATACTGGAGCTTGCCGTCTCCATTTCGATCCAGCTCCGGAGAGGCTGTCCCTCCTTCTCCCGTCCTGCCACATCCTCCAGAACCAACTCTCCTGCAAGATTACCGGGCTGCTTGGCATCCGCACCGACGGCTAATAGAGCTTGTTCCACTGCAGTCCAGGTCTTCTCACGCAGCTCCGGTTAAAGAAAATAACCGGAACATCGCTTCTTCTTCGCCATATCAATGATTTCCGAAGGCGCAGTGCGATCCACCAGATTTACAAAGCACATCGCAGGGGTCGCAACATTTCTTCCACCTGCTCATTCTGCATCGCCTGACTTCCCGCCGCATTGTACTGGAGTACATTTTACTTCGTACTCTGCCCGTTCTCTCAGCACCTTCCTTGTCAAAAGCGCATATCGCGGTTAGAAACGTATCACTAACTGTCGCTACAGGGGTGACGCCGATTTTAATCTTCTTTTTGCCTTCTTCTCTCGGCATTCCGCGCAGGCTCTGAGAGTTAAGAGGAGGAGAAGAGACAAAACAAAAGCAAAGATGCCTTTCCCTCATTCTGCACTCTCTGTCCGCTTTTCCACACTCTCCACTCTCGTTTCTCGCTTTTCTCGCTCTTCTCGTTATTTCCGTTCTTCCGTCCATCGCGCCTCTTTCAAAGCTCCGCTCTTCGTCTTTCTCCCGAGCGCCCTTTCATCCAGCCGTGTCTCTCACCTCTCCTGTATGTTTCCGTCTCTACCCGTCGGAAAGAGAATCCTGCTCCATCTTGTCCGTATACATATTGTTTGCATTGGCGATGTAGAGAATTCACCTGATGGGACTCCGGAAGGTTTTCCTCCTGAGAGCTCTTCAGAGATACTCACCGCAGTATGCGTATTGTCATAATGGTCGTTCGATAAAGGCTCGGGTACACTGATCCAGGTCGCCGTCAGTTCTTCCGAATCACGCCCGCGTTCGGTAAGAAAAGCTCCGTCCGGTTTCCTCGGTATACCGCTGCAGAAAGCAGGTTGTCGTTGTCGCCTGTAATCGCATCCACTCCCTTTTATGATTCTCCTCACCAGATCCTTTTCCATCTCTCTCGGTCTTCTATGACCATGCGATTTCCTGCTTTCCGTCCCGCAATGTTGTCTCAGCAGTGCCCTTGCGTACGCACCACTGCATCCTCTTCTGCTGATTTCGGCAAGAATGCCGATACGCAGTTTTTCTTTTAAAGGAGGTATGAAGCACCTCTTCCGCAAAGCGCTTTACCGAGTGCTTCCTCGTCCCACAGAAGGAAGAATCGAGGGTCAGGGCAACCGCTTCTCGTGCACTTTCCACGAGTTTCGACCGCTCACTTCCTTGTAAGCTGTTGAGAAATCTCGTGCCTTCCGTTGCGCGAAGTTCCCGTAATGATTCCGTCCGCACCGCCTTTCACTTCCTGCTCCAGAATCCGATACTCCTCCTGAATGGTGCGAAGCGATTGGTCGTGACATAATTGTACTCCTATGTTATAGCGTTTCATCGCGGCGTTCGGTCGCTTTTCGAAAACTCGAGCCCTCGTTTCTGCTGTTTGTCCGGTACGATGGAAATTCTGTGTTCTCCGCTTTATTGCTCCCATGAGATCTACCGAGGAGAAGAAGCAGTGGGACTGCCACTGCCACTAGCGCTGTCGTGAATATCTGGTTTTCCTTCATTGTCGCTTCCTCCGTAAATTCACTTGCACTATGATGCATGCTGCTGTGCTCCATACTCTTCTGTGTCTCCTCCGTACTGGAATCAGGAAAACGCTGCTCACTACCGTTCCTTCATCCGGTTCGCTGGCAGATCTGTAAGCCGTACTGCGCACGAAGCGGAGCTGAATCCGCCTGTGCACATTAATCAGTCCTACCCCGGATCCCTCTTCTTCTGTGGAAAAGTCCACTTCTTACTCTTTTCTGAAGCTCCCCGCGCCTTCTCTTCCGTCATACCGAGGCCCGTTATCCTCTACCGACAAGAGGACGATACTGTGCTCGCCTTCCCTTCACCAGTTTTCCGCGCATGGTTCCATCCTCATCCATCCCTTCCTGCCTGGTAAATGGCATTTTCAGAAATCGGTTTGCAGAATCAGCTTCGCATCAGCGGAAAGTGCTTCCTCGGAAACCTAATCGACCGTAAACTTATCTTTAAAACGGTTTTCTGGATATTCATATAATTCTTCGCGTGCTGTATTTCCTGCGAAAGACGGATGACGTTCTTCCCCCGGAAAAGGCTGATGCGAAAAGAAAGCTGGCAAGTTCCGTCACCGCGAAGACCGCATCCTCTTTCTTTCCGCTCTCGTCATCCACCACGGATTCCAGCGTGTTATAGAGAAATGGGGGTTAATCTGGGATTGCGCTTTGCATCCATCTCCGTACGCCTCTTCTCCTCCTGCTGCTCCATTTTTCTTCCGTAAGCCTGTCAATCTGGGCAAAGGACTGCATAGACTTTTCCCCCAGATGGATAATCTGCACGTACTGCCATAGGCGATATCAATCCATCGAAAGACGGTGCTCCCCCATTTGTTCCAAATCCTCATTTTAATTTACGAATCGGATAGAAGAACGTAGATACCACCTGTGTTAAAAGCAGAGCAATCAAGAGGTAAGAAATCAGGATAACTTCATAATAAAAGCATTCCGCCCGCGCAAATATCCGGTTCCCGTCCGCGCGACGGAGACCATCTTCAACCAGTATACCCGATGGTGTCCACAATCACCGTTTTTCTCTTTTCCCCGAAACCAAACACGTGTGACCCCGTCATCCCATTCGCCTATCTCAGCGGTACCACCGAAATTCTCCTCTCAAAAATCTCCGCATCCTCGGATGGTAGATCAAATTCCCCTGTTTGTCGCAAAGATAAAAATAGCGGTCCTTATCCTCCCCGTTTAACTGCCATCATTCGTTCGATATTTTCAAAATTCATGTCCCGAGAAGAACGCCGTTACTGTTCTCTCGCTCCTGCTCAGTTCCACGACGACTCAGAAATCACCCAGTGGTGCGGCGAAGGATCATTAAAAGATTCTGCACATGGGAAGCGAAAAATGCAGATTCTCCACCTGCTTACGGCAGAAGTGCATCTGCTCACTACCTCTCTGCTTTCTCTTTTCGGAAATTCGGCACTGCAGTAATCAGCTTCCGTCGCGAAAAAGCGCAACGGAAACCAAGAGCTGTCATATGCGCTTCATATAAAAGATTCATGTTTTGTTTAGAGTCGAAAAGGTCAGACTGGACCCTTTGATGGCCTGTAATACATCGCATCGAAATCTGTCGCATGCTGACCAGATACTCTTCCAGCCGGTTGCTTCCTGATTCAGAAGCTGCTCGGACTGCATTTCCCGCGCGGAATTCAGCCGTGCGGAAAACTGCACATAAAGCACGGAAGATAGAAACAGAATAATCCCGATCGATAAGAGCATAAAGCTCATCAGATCATGTATGAAACGAACGGAACAGGGATTCCGAAGCTGACGGAAAGAAAAGCCTCCGTAGAAAACATCCTGCACAAAGTGGCTCTTCTCTCTTCTCGTATACTCGCTCTTTCCGTTTAATTTGTATTTGGAGCGACACTCGCTTTCTTCTTAAAAGCGCAACTGAAAATAATTCGGGTCACGCATACTGCGCTTCCGCTATGATAGGTTTCTCCTCTTCTTCCATCAGAGACGCGCCTTCTCCATCCGGTAATCCGTGAGATAGTTGATAAAACTCTTCCCCGTCTCCTTCTTGAAAACCGTGGAAAAATAGGCTGCGGATACATGCAGTTCCATGGAAAGTCCTTCTACGAAAGGGTCCTTATCCATATAGTGACTGTGTACTCGCTCACGGCTTTCTTTGAAAGACTTCGTCTTATCACTCCGCTTCTCCTGAATCTGTTTCTGCACCTTCACACAAACGTTCTTTCATCCAGGCGGAAAGCTCCTCAATACTGAACTGCTGTAGCTTTCGGTACGTCCTCCTCTTTCGGGAAAAATGAGACCCGCGTCCACATGATTGGAAAAGCAGGGGTATAGATGTTCGTCACCAATTCCACGAGGAAAAACTGGTAGTCCTGCAGGAAGGATTCACGGTTGCTGTTTTGCATATAGGCGTCAATATCTTACAAGTTCCTCTTTCGAAGACATCCGAATGCTTCTGTATACATCCAGAAGCCGTTCCTCATCTAATATCTCCCGGTTCAGAAGATTCTCCCGTTCTCAGGGTTGATATCAAAATATCGTTGCCTTTCCTCTTCCGTACAGCACGCGGTAGAGAGCCATCCGCCTCATATAGGAAAATCGGCAGATCCGCAAGAAAAACTGTCTTTCCGACTCCCGCCGTAATCGTCGCCTTGCAGACGTGCTTTGCCAGACGGCGAACGTCTCAACTCATCAAATCAGACGATAGCGCTCCTCCTCACTCTTTAACTGTGTGTGATGAACGGTGTCCCCCAAATAGGTAAAGAAACAGGGAACGTCTGCTCTTTTTGCATGTGCTCCTCACTGACTTTCGAATCGACATAGTAATGAGCAGCGGATCGGTCCCTTCGGAGAAAGGCTGATGGGATTGCAAGTCACCACCGCATAATACATTTGATTTAATTCAATCTGGTGGTCCAGCATCGTCGCATCAGTTCTGATCGTACATTTCCTTCAATCAGAGGTGTAGAAACTCTCCTGTATGAATGAGCAAGCTCTCCAGATAATAGTTCTTCAAGTGGTTGATGTTCTGCTTCTCATCAAACTCTTTGTCCGAGCAGTCATGCACTTCTTTTGAAAAATGCGGGAAAGAGTTCCCCCGCTGTCACCGGCTTCAAAACATACTCTTCCGCTTCCAGACGGATCGCCTCTCGCATATTCAAACTCATCAATCCGAAAAATGACAATCTTAATAGAAGGTAGAGTTCCTTCAGCTTGTGTGCCCAGAGTGAGCCCGTCCGCATGCGGCATCTTGATGTCAGTCGCTGACGATCCACCTGCTTCTCCTCAACAGATCTCAGTGCTTCAGACCGTTCCTCGCATGCCCGAGGATCATAGCAAGCCTTCCCAATCAATCGTCCGGATGATGGCTTTTCACCCACATCCTCTTCATCATCTGCTAGAGTCACGGATACTTCTTCAGTCATCAGCATACTTTTCTTCCAGCCGCTTAAACTGTACGGCACTGAGATCAGCGGGAGAATGAGTGCGATGCTAAAAACGGATGAATCAGCATGCAAAACGGTGCCACTAAAAATCAGGTGCAATCGAAAACGAATATCCCGGCTTCCCTGCCATAGCGCTTTCTGTCGCAAACGGGCGGACGCTCCTTCGGACGAATACTCTCCACGTCGTGAAAGACCAATAACTGTAGCGTAATATAGTAACAAAACCGTAAACGGCGAAGTCCATCTCCTGCCGATGCTCTCTACCATTTTCCGACTTCCCTCCCCGATACGTTCTCTGTTTCTAATGCTTCGATATAGAATTATGTTTTAATTCTAGCGATGTACTCGCATTGCAAGGTTTTTCCGTTCGAACCTCGAAAAGACCTTTTCCTTGTTTTCTCCGTAAAATACAAGCGCGGCAATTGACAGCACCGCCTCCATTCGTGCTATCATTTCAATTATAAATTATTTTTCCTCTGGATGAGGTGTTTTTGTACGAGCAAACATTCATTCAACTGGTCGGGACGGCGATCCTCACTGCGGTTGTTTTATGCTTTCAACTCTTTCTGGAGCATCAAACTCGGTCAACATCTGCTTGCCTTGATTCGATGATTCTCGGTGCGATTCTACGGTGCCGTGAGCGCCGCCTTCTTAGAGTCTTGTGTTCGGGATTATGGTCTGTTTCTCCGTTGACCGGAAGTGATGCCGGCGGGTTCATCCTCTTTTCTCCAGAAAACCCTTGCCCACGCTTTTTCCTCGTTTTATTGAAAAGCACCGCTGCGTACCTTTCGGGTCTCGCTGCCCGGCTTTCTCCGGAGTCAATTAAGTCCTGAAGTCCTTCTTCCCGCCATCCTAGCCCCCATTGTCAATACCGGGATCTTGTCGCGGGACTGCTGCTCTTCTTTCGGGATACCTTGAAAATGTGGGCGATGGGCGCTTCATTATCGATTACCTGCTCTTCAGCATTCTCGGTGTAAACTTCGTTATGGGTTCACCATAAACCTACTCCTGATTCCGGTTGTGCGCATGGAGGAATTCATCTTACCAAAACAGAACTGGAGGAACAATGATTCTTGCGATTGATTGGCAGAAATACCCCACACCGACTTCAGTTGCATCGATGACGCGGGAAAGATCCGGCAGATCTTCACCATGAAGTAATCGAAAAACAAACTATGAATACGCTGCGGACATTGACGAAATCTGCACCCTCTAAAGATGGATGTCCACGCCTTCCATGCGATGGTGCTTTCCTCTGTAGTGCCCGTACTCACGGTTCTTTTTCAGAGCCGCAGATTCTCGGATGAGGACTGTCTGTTGCATGAAGGAAAAATGTCTCTTTCTCGCTTTCCGGAAACGGTGGGGAAAGAAATCGGTCCACACCTCATCGTCGCCGCTGTCGCCGCGATGAAGCTATCCGCTTCCTGCCATTATCATTGACATGGGAACGGCACGTCGCTCGGTCATTGACCGCGAGCAGCTTCTCGGCGGGTCATCCTTCCCGGTGTCGGCATCTCCGCGCAACGCTCTTGCGAAGGAGACTTCTCTTCTTCCCTCGATTGACGTTGCGCCGGCAAAGCTGATTTCTCTCAATACCATCGACGCCATGCGTTCCGGCATCATTTACGGAACGCAGGCTCTTTAGACAGTATCATTGACCGTTTCCTGGAAGAGCTCGAGGAGGGCCTCATCCTTGCCACCGGCGGACTCTCTCCGCTCATTTGCCCCCTATTGCGAGGCACCCTATCACGGTCGATGAGAACCTTCTTTTTATCCGGCCTCTGGGAAATCTGGAGGGCAAAGATAGAATCAGGTCGAGAAGAACGAGAAGGGCAGTGCAGGAGGTCCCTTCCGTACCCTTTAGGAAAAAGTCCTACAGGGGAAAGGTGGGGCAGAAGCCGCGTCTCTCCCAGTGCGGAAAAGTCCATAAACGCGCCGCCGAGAGGCTGAAAAAGCAATCGAGATGAAGTGAGCCCCGTTCCGCCCCTCTCCGAGACAGCAGAGAGCCCTTTCGAGCGCGAAGGAAAAGCGTAAAGCACCGAGAGAAAGTGTCGTAAAAGAAAACGACTTGGTGCAAGGCAAAGACTATACTCAGGAAGGTAGAGCAGCGCGTCGCTCATAAACAGGCGAAGTGTCCGCCGGAAAGGCTCCGAGGCGTCCTTCCACCTTCTTTTCCTCGACTCTCGTAAAAAGCGGAAAAAGAGAGAGATAAAAGTAAAGCAGAAGGGCGTAAAACCGCCTCTTTTTGGCATAAAGCGTCTTCTCCTCCGCACCGTTCTTCCTTTTCTATCGTAAAACAAGGCGTGGTGCGTCTGTACTTTCGATTATTCTCCATAAGTACCTTCTCTTCTTTCTCCGTCGGCTCTGCCGAAGCGAGGAAAGATAAAGCTTCTCTGTACGCATCGTACGCTCTCTTGCCACATACGCCGCAACGATTTCCCGTACCGCCATTTTCCGCGAAAGGAAGGCGAGGACGTTTCATATGAGGTCCCCTTCCTTCCTCGTCCCGTGTGCCTTCCTCAATCGTCAGTGCTTCTTTACCCCCATAGAAAGCTTCTTCCGCGTCCTTCTCCTGAACCGAATAAAAGGGAAAGACTCTTTTCCGTTTCTAATCCTTTATCAGTTCTTTACTCCGAGTCTCCTGTCTTTCTCTACAAGATAAACGGCGGATGCGTTTCCTGTCTGTCTTCCGCATACTTTCCGAGAAAAAGGCAGAAAAAGAGGAAGAGACAGCCTGCCACTCTTCCAGCCGGTATATATCTCCCTCAGAGGAAACAGGGCTTACGCATCGCGAGTCCAAGTTCTTGCTTTTCAGCAGCCTTCGTCCTACAGAAAAAGAGCAGAAGGAAAGCGAGGACAAAGAAAAAGAGGAGAAAGAAAGGAAGGAACGCGGAAAGGATAGCCTCTCATAAGCCTTCCAGGAGAACCGCCGTAATACTGATGGGTGAAAAACGCGCCAGCGAAAGGAATCTTCCCGCTACTAAACAGTCTTCCGGTGAAAACAGCGTGAGGAAGAGCAGGGTGAGACGGGGTTTTCCCCAGACGCGCATCGAACGACACGAAAAAGCCCCGAAAGAGCTGAAACAGGGAAAGCAGAAAATGAAGAAGAAGACCAGCATGCCTTCCTGAAAGCGCCAGGACTTTCTTGAGGAAAGTTCCGTGAAAAGCAGCATCGGAAGGGACAGAGCACAAGCCACTTGGAAAGATAGAATCCCTTTCACCCCATTTGCCGAAAACGGGATACAATGCCTTTCTCCGCCTCTTCCGGAACCGCCGCCACCATGGACAGCGCCGTAAAAGAAAGAAAGAAAGAAAGCGCGGAAGAAATCCGAATAAAAGTGCATTAGCCACATTTGACTCTATATCCGTATCCTGAAAAACCAGCTGTCTTCGAAGCACCGCAGTGAGCAGCCGCTCTGGCGCGGACTCGTGCAGCGCTTCCTCCTCCTTTTCGGAAAGTTTGTCTCCGTATGCCGTGTGGTATGCGGAAAGGCTCACTTCCTGCTCCTTTTCCATAATCTTCATAATCGAAGTGAACACCGACTCCAGAATGGCACTTTCCGTCGGGCGCTTTTCGTTCAAAATCAGCTCTACAGGCTCTCCCTGAAAGCGATACGCCGTATAGAAGAAGTCTTCGGAATACAAAACGCCGACGCTTCCCTCTTGCAGCTCCCGGTCAATCTCCTCCCGCCGAGATCCGATGCACTTCCGAAAAAAGCTACGTCTTCCATCTGTCGAGATCGAGTCTTCGACATGACGGTTTCATCTTCATCTACTACGGAAACGGGAAAAGAGCGAAAGAACCGGACGTTCCCGAAAGAAGAACAGAAAAAGAAAACAAAGAAGTGGAAGAAAGCGAGAATGCTCCGCCCTTCCTGAAAAACAGAATCAAGTCTATCGCCGCAATAAAGCCGTTCACTAGCCCTCTCCACCATCTTTCCCTCTTTCAGATAAACAATCCGATCGCCATTTCCTCCAGTTCTCCTCTGCCATGGCTGATGAGGAGCATCGCCGTCCCCTGCTGCTTCATCTTCTGTAAGAGCGCTAAAATGCGCTCATAGGATTCGTGTCACAGCCTACCGTCCGGTTCATCCAGAAGAAGAATCGCCGGCCTTCTCATCAGGGCGGACGCGAGGTGCCTCTTCTCTTCATGCCCCCGAAAAGGGCGGAGCTTCTCCTTCTCTTTCTCCGAGCCCGAGGCTCCGTAAGGAGCCGGTGGGCCTCGTCGAATCACCTTTCCGGGGTCCCGTCACCTTTCCGTAAAATACAGATTCTCTATCGCCGTCAGGCTGTCATCGCAGAAATCTCCTGCGGCAGATGGGACAGGTTCGCTAGAGACACTCCTCTGCCATCCGTATCTCTCCTTCCTGATACGGAAGAGGCCTGCAAGCGCCTTCAAAGGGTACTCTTCCTGCCCCGTTTTCGCCGCGAATGCCGAGAATTTCTCCACTTTCTAAAGAAAGGAGGCCCCTTTAAACTGCTCTCCCTCCTCTTTGATACCGAAGACCCAGATTGACTACTGTGCAAATCTGCTCTCCCATTATTGCGTTCCTCCAGTACATTCGTGAACGTACCCGCTAAGCTCTGCTGAATCTTCTCTCCGAGCTCGAAGAAATCATCCTCGAGAATAATCGGAGATATCCGCGACTATCCTTCGGTACGGAAGAATTCCGCCTTTTTCCGTGGTATTAAGATTAATCTTTACAGACTCAAATCCTTTCCGACCGACCTAAGATACTACCGTACGAAGATAAGCCGCTGAGAACAAGTTCATGATCCGTACTGTCCTTTGCTCCGTCCTTTACGGTCAGGGTTGCCCTCGCCGCCCATTCCGCTCGGGTCTTTTTACCGTGTGGGTTCCGCAAGGCATGATCGGCGACTTCTTTCCGATTTCGATATTGTACTCTAAACCGGTGATATCTACGATTCCGTTTCCGCCGGAAATACTACCCTTCAGAAGTCTTTCCCTTCTTCTCATAAGTATTGGAAAGGTAGTAATTCTCCGTGCTTTCGCTCTGCACGATGACCTGTTCTATCGTCTTTCCGCCGTCTTTTCCTACTTCCAGAGAAGACGTTTTCATTAGCACTCAACTAATCTCACGAGCTGCTTTCCTTCTACGGCAATCTCCCAGGTAAAGTTTGCCGCCTCTATCTCTTTCCGTTCCTTCGGCTTCTTCCCGCATCTGCTTTGCAAGAGACATAAGCTGCTCCTTCGCAGTCCGGACTCTGTCGAGACCCATTCTTCATTCAGGTCGTTGCCGTACATCCCTGTTCTATCAGCTTCTGCAGATCCGAATCGCTTCTCTATCATGTCAGCAAGTCTCTCCAGAAAGCTCTTGATTTCATCCGCCTTCGGCTTAAAGGTATACACCTCTCCCATAAACTTCTGCTGGATACCGTCGAGGCTGACCTCTTTCTTCTCTACCGATTGTCCTTTGTAATCAGCGTGGAAAGCAAGGCACTGTACTTCTTAACAAGTCTTTTCCCGAGCTCCTGATTCTCTTTCATCTCTTTCAGGTTCGGCGCATCCTTATCCTCTCCGGTCAGGTTCTTCAAGATGGTCTTATAATCTCCTTTATAGAACTTATCATCCACAACCGGAATCCTGAAACCGACCTGCCCGTCCATGTACTCTCCATACGCCTCAGTACATCGCTTCCCATCAGCTTCAGTCCCGTACTGATCTGGAGATTGCCCTTCTCCATGTCCGACTTCGCCTTAAAGGTAAGGGCAGAGTCTTTCAGATATTTGTTAATCTCATCTACTCCCTTTACCTCACCGGTAAGCACCATGGTTACTTCTTCCTTGGTCTTCTCTTTCAAGAATCCCAGTTCCTCCATGGACTTGACCTTCCCGTTCAGATAATCGAACTGATAATTCAGAATTTCTGCTCCGGACTGGCATTTCCCCGCCGAGAAGCAGATTCTTCCCGAAAGCAAAGAAAGCAACACAAAGGAGCAGAACGACAGCCACAATCGGAATGAAGAACTTCGGCAGACCGCCCTTCCTTTCTGCCGGATCCTCCACCGTATTATGAAATGTCTCCGGGCACTCTTCTCCTGCTCTCCCGCAGACTCCTGTACGGTTTCTTCCGCTTTCATAGCAGATTCCTGTGCAGTCTCCTCCGCCTTTACAGCAGATTCCTGTACAGTCTCCTCCTCCTTTGCAGCAGATTCCTCTGCTACGCTCTTTTCGCTGTCAGCTTCTCTCCATAATACGTACAGAAAGCTATCCTGATCCTGCACCTCTTTTCACGCAATTCGGACAAATTTTCATCAAATCCTCCCTGTTTTAGTCGAAGTTTATTGGTTCATGAAACTCATCGTAGCATAGCATAAAACATAATTCTTTTCAATTTTGATGAAGCTTTTAATAAATATTTAAAGAATCCTTCTTCCGCGCCTCTCGCCCGCATTTCTGCGGAACTCTTCCTATTCTACAGAGCAGGCAATAAACGTAAGTCCTGTGCAGCGCTTAAAGATACTCCGCTTTTCATCGGTCGACTCACTTCTCTCGACGTACGGAAAAAGTTCATAAAAATCATCCACTATATCGAAGATACAGGGACTTTCATAAATCAGTACTCCATTTTCAAAATGATGATGAAAGAGCGATAATCGAAAATTAATGGTGCCGACGAGTTGCCATCCGATAGTCTACAGAACCTGCTTGAATGCAGAAATCGGTGAATACTCATAAATACGTACACCCGCCCGGAAGCGTGCACATATGGAGACGACTGATGGCATAAATCAGCCTCTTATCCGGAATGCCCGAGCACAATCCGTACATCGATTCCTTTCTTTGCCGCATTCGTCAGTGCCCGGCTCATCTCATCCGTAATAATCAGATACGGTGTCGTGATATAAATACAGTCTTCCGCGGAATTGATGAGATTCAGGTAGACATCCTCTCCGACAGCCTTCCGTTAATCGGAGAATCCCCGTACGGCACAATACCCTTCTCCGGTATAACGATTCCGGTGCCTCGGAATGTGGTTGTGAGCCCTCTCACCAGACTATCATCCATAGCATGCCACATCTCTAAGAAAGAGCATCGTAAGCGTACCGACCGCTTCGCCTCTTAAACGGATTCCCGTGTCTTTCCAGTAACCGTAGGGCGCACATTGAAGTACTCATCCGCCAGTTGTATCCTCCGTAAGCCGACCTGTCCGTCCCTACCGTGATTTTTCCGGTGGTCACGGTTATTCATAAAGAGATTGACCAATGGCGATAGGGATTAAAAATCCGGCACTGTATCCCGCCTTCCTCCAGTTCCTTCACAAAATGAGGGACTGATGAGCCGATAGAACCGACATCATCATAGAAAAAGGCGTACTTCCACCCCTTCCTTCGCCTTCTTCAGAAAGCAATTCTTTCATTTCGAAACACTCTCTATCCTCGATAGTGATATTCCACAAAAATGAACTTCGTCCCGCGGAAATGGCTTCCATCTGTGCCTCAAAGCCAATCATCGCCTCTTTATGAAGACGACCTCCGTGTTCCGGTAAACCGGAAAACCCGCATCATTCTCCAGCATGGCAAACTGATTTCGCGCCGACTTACTCTCTTTCCCGAGTGCGTTCAAAACCAGATGACTTTTGGTCCAGATAGGAAAAAGCATACCGTCCGCCAGTTCAAACCGCTTCCGTATGGTCTTCGAAAGTTCGTCCCGTACACCAGCATATACAGCGCAGCCGAGAATCGGCATCGCCATGATGAACACGACCCAGCTCATCTTGATGGACTGATTGGTTCGTTTTCCGATGATATAAAAAAATGGATAAAACGGAAAATACCCGAAAAATAAGGAAAAAGTACGATATGATTATCCACTACAAGGGAGATGTAGAACCAGGCAATTTTGCAAAAGCACTGCCACAATCACAAACAGCAATCTCCCGATACTGTTTTTCTGATCTTCTTTATGCACCTGCTTTCTCTTCGGCATACCTATCCTCATCTTCTTTCTCTTCGTTTCTGTTCTCGGAAACTCTCCAGATAGCGCATCGGAAACGGAGGATGCGCAACGGGCGCACCGCAAAGTTGCATCAGAAGAATCGGATTGTCATCCGCAGTGCGCGATTCAGATTCAGCTTCCGCACCGCTTGCAGCGATGCAGATACTCCAGTCTCCATCTTCCCTTGCGACTACTAGCAATCGGTTCCATTTCCCCGTGGCAGACCGCCTTCCGGTCTCCGCCGTCTCATCCACATGAAGACTGTAAAGACAATACGGACAATGATTCCGATGCTTCGATCCGCCCCTTCCGGCTGAATCTTCTTTCCGCAATGCGCGCAGACGAAACTCTCCAAGCACGCCTCTTTTTCTGTAATCCGCATGGGAATCTGCGTGCCTCTGCTGCTGCTCTTTCTGCTGCCCTATCTGCTGCTCCCTCCTTCGCTGCACCCCTCGAGATTCCCTTCTCTGCACCCTTTGCTTTCTTTTTAACCGCTATATCTCCGTTTTTCATATCGTCTATAATCCCTGCTCATCCTTTTTCAAGTACTGTCAAACAATTACAAAAGTTTTCAATCTTTTTCATATATCTCTATTCCTTCGCGTTCAATATCTTCTAAAAGACTTGGAGAAACCTTTCTATGCATATCGAGTTAAATCAAATTCCAAAGAGCTCTCCGTTTCTTCCTGCCCGAAAATAAAACGTATCAAAATCCCGCCATAGACAGCAAGATCAATATCACTTCTTTCAGAATGCGTTCCTCTCGCTCTCGATCCAAACAGGACAAAGCCGCTCAACACCGCGTCTCTTGCAAATTGAAGAATCTCCTGTAAAACCCGCTCAGGAATCATTGGGACTTTCTCCATCCAAAACCTCCAAATCGCTTTTTCTTCATTATAACAGGAAAAATGCGCCGCTCAAGGCTGACAGGAAAATGTAAGCGAATGATAGATTATCGTCAAAGTTTCTTGAAAATCCCTCAAAAATGATACTTTATTTAAAATGATTGTTTTTCTCTCACGGGAAAAAGAAAAGGTGGTTTCTTGCAGCTGGATAATCCGGAAATCGTATTTTTCCAACAAGGACGTCGTCCTCTTAAACAAAAGCGGTGGGATGGACTCCGAGCACGCTCTCGGCGAGCTTTTATCCGATTTACCGCCTGGACAAGGTGGCAAGCAGTCTACTTCTCTGCTGAAAAATGAAGTGCCGCCCGAAAACTCAGCACCGCCTTGCGAGAGGGAAACTGCAAAAGCGCTATCACTTCTGATTCCCTCGGAAAACGCGAACGGCGAAAAATTCCTGGAAAAGTATTCCGGGAAGGACGGTTCAAAACTTTCTGTATAAAGACAGTCAAAACAGAAGATGTTTCCGGTGAAGAAAACCGCGAAAAGGGGTGAAAAGAGCCTCTCTTCGTTACAAGGTTCCTGGAAGCGCTGGACAGGCAGCTTCTCCTCGAGATTGCACTGGAAACCGGTCGTTTCATCAGATTCGTGCCCAGTTCTCCGACACGGCTTTTCCCCTCTCGGCGACGGAAAACACGGCTCCCCGGGAAAGAAATGTTGCTCTGCACTGCACAGCCTCTCCTTCCCCGACCCGGACAGCGGGAAAGAACTGCATTTCAAGCGGAAAAAGAACTGCACTTTCAGATAAAAACGCGGGAGGACAGGAAACTGTTTCCGGCTTCCGTATCCATTTATTCCAGCTTTGATAGCCGTTTTGCTATTTGAAAAAGGAGGATTTCATGTTCGTTGCAAACAATTGGAAAGAGTATCGTGTTCTCGACTGTTCCAGCGGAGAAAAAGCTCGAGCAGTGGGGAAATATATCCTTTGCCGTCCGGACCCGCAGGTGATCTGGAAAAAGTGAAAGGAAGAATCCGCTCTGGGAGAAACTGAACGTCATTATCACCGCTCCAAAAGCAGGCGGGGGCGACTGGGAATTCTTCTCACTCCCGAAAGAATGGCAGATTTCCTATCCGCTGGGAGAAAACGGAGCGGACGCACTGCATTTTCATCTGAAACCCTTCGCGTTCAAGCACACCGGCATCTTTCCCGAGCAGGGCTGTAAACTGGGAATGGTTCTACCGCCTGATAGAGAAGAGAAAGAAACGGCGCGGAAAACAGGGAGATACCGCGCCAATCAAGGTGCTGAACCTCTTCGCCTATACGGGCGGAGCAACACTTGCCGCCGCGAAAGCCGGTGCGGAACTTACCCATGTCGATGCCTCGAAGGGTATGGTTTCCTGGGCGAAGGAAAATGCGGAACTCTCCGGTCTTTCGAAAGCGCCCATCCGTTATCTGGTTGACGACTGCGTGAAATTCGTGGAACGGGAAATCCGAAGGAAATCTCTACGACAGCATCATCATGGATCCTCCCTCTACGGAAGGGGACCGAAAGGGAAATCTGGAAAATCGAGACAGTATCTATCCTTTCCTGCTTCTTGCCGAGAAGATTCTGAAGAAGGATGCGCTCTTCTTTCTCTTGAATTCCTACACCACAGGGCTGCAAGCCAGCGTGATGCAATATGCTGGAAGAAATCATCGGAAAGGGAAGAACGGGGCAGGTTTGCTCCGATGAAGTGGGGCTTCCCGTAGCGAAAATGAGCGCATCCTCCCCTGTGGCTGTGCGGCACGCTGGGAACGAAACGAATAGTCCCAAAAAGAAAAGTGCGATATATTGCACGGCATTCGGAAAACACAGTTCTGCAAAATGACGGAACGGTGAGACAAAATCGCGGAATCGTAGGCAAAAGCGCCCTTTGTCAGAAAAATTCATTGTTTTTGCCTGCAAGAACGGATAGTATGTAAATAGATTTTTAGTATGCGAGGCAGACTACATTTTAAAAATAAAGTTGAAAAATAAAGGAATAAAACAGGAACAAGAAAGGACAGATTCGAAAAAGGGGTTTTACCACTCTTCTACTCAGTATAAGCGCTACAGGACTTTTTCTACCGCGTCTTTCGCCGCCGGATGGGCGACCAACCAGCAGGGACAGCAGGTTTATCAAAATGACAACGGATCCGTCGCGACAGACACCTGGATCAAGATGAGCCAGAACGGGAAGACCGATTGGTACTGCAACGGCAGAGCAGAGCCTTCGGACAGACGGATGGCTGAAAATCGGAGAGAATTACTACTATTTCGATTCCAACGGCATCATGCAGACCGGTTGGGTACAGGAAGACCGCTATTATTGCGAACCGGGCAGCGGAAGATGGTAACCGGCTGGAAACTGCTCAGCGCTCCGGAAAGCGTCGGTGTCGGAGAGGCGCGAAAGAGCACGAACAATATGTGCTGGTTCTACTCGCTCAGAGCACCGGTGAAAAGCTCTATGCGAAGGATGAACGCGTAGTCGTGAAATCCATTGATAACGCTTCCTCACGGTTTCGATGAAAATGGAATCATGGTGACCGGTTGGGCGGAAACCGCCGATGCAAGTCCGGAGATCGCCGGCTATTCTTATTTTGCCGAAAGACGCAGGGGAACTGGAAGATGGGACAGCGTGTCAGCGGAACCTGGTATGCCACGGTTGGGCTGGAAGGAGACAGTTCCAGTCTCTCCACCGGAAACGTTGAGTGGTTCTACTTCAAGAACAACGGGCATCCGCTGCCGGAAACGGCAGGTTTATAATTACAGCGTATCGGAGACAAACGCTATCTCTTCAATGCGAAAGGGAATCCGGTTTACGGCATTCAGAAAGGAAAACCGCACAGAACGCCCGGAAGGCTACTACTACTGCGGAAAGAACGGAAGACAGCTCCGTGAAAACCGGCAAAATGGATCTGATTGACGGCGACGGCGACATATCACCTGCCTCTTCGATAACAGCGGACGGGGCGTAACGGTATCAAGCAGGACTACGCCTGCTTCAACGGCAGATTACAGAAAGCGGAAAGGTTCCCGCTACCGAAGATTACCCTTCCCGGACAGAACAGAGCCTATGTGATTAACGAGATCCGGAAGAGTGATGAAGTCGAGAACGAAATACAGAGACGGAGACGGCAACAGTGGTCTGTCAATGCGAGCGGTGTACTGACCCTCGACGAAGGACTGGACAGTGAGAACTGCAATCTCCCACAGTAACGGATATTGACTAAAATGAAAATTTAGCATAGTATGAACGGGTCGCTAGGGGCGCTGTATGCTGAGAGGTGAAAGCCGACCGCTTTAACCTGACCCGGGTAATGCCGGCGTAGGGAAGCCATACTGTTCGCGCCTCCGTGCTTTTTGGCATCAAGGAGGTTTTTATGAGGAAAAATACGGAAAAACTGGCATTTTCAGGCGTTTGCATCGCACTGTCCATGGTACTTGGAATGGTGAGCTCTTCTCTCTTCCCATGGGAGGCTCCGTCACCGCCTGCTCTATGCTTTTCGTAACACTTCCCGGATTCTTCTTCGGGACCGGCTACGGACTTCTGTCCGGTTTGCTTCGCATCACAAGCTTCATCTTAAAGCCGGAATTCTACAGTCCCATGCAATTTGTCGTGGACTATCTCTTCGCTTTACGCGCTCGGTATCTCCGGCTTCTTCAGCCACAAAAAGCACGGTCTTTACCTGGGCTATATTGCAGCCTGCCTCGGGCGTTTCTTCTTCGCCTTCCTCTCCGGTGTCCTTTTCTTTTGCCGCGTACGCTCCGGAAGGATGAGGTCAATATGGTATTCTTCAGCTATAACATCAGCTACATCAGCGTGGAAAGCTGTTCTTACCCTCGTAGTCCTCTCCGTTCCGGCAATCCATAAAAGCATTTACCGCCTGAAAGGAAACTTCACGGGAAGGAAACAGAGCTGAACGCCGTGCACAGTAAATAAAGTGTTTATGAAGAAGCCTTATCTTCCGCCGTTCATACCTTCCAGAGCTTCGGAAGAGCCGCTGGCGCTCTACTCACAAAAATAGGCGAGGAGAGACAGTGGAGCGGGCTCAGAAGATAGAAAAGCAGTTTTCCTCCATCCAGGATAGGGTCTCCCGCTTGTTTCGGGAGGCCCTTTTCAATGCGCGGAAAATCCCGTTCTGCACCACGGGCGCAGAAAAGTAGTGCGAAGCATAGAGGAAGAAGGTCATCCCGGATAACTCCCGTAGTGCCTTTCCTCCTTTTTCTCGAAGCACTAGCGGAAATACCGCCCTGAGACAGGAAATCCGACGAAACGGAATTCCCTTTTCTCTGTGGCTTAGAGGTGCTACGGCTCCCAAAGCAACTATAGTGAGGGTCAGAAGAAAAAGCGCCATCCCCAGGCGATAGAGACGGTCGACAGCAGGATTACGCCCTATCCTGTGCGGCGCAAGCGTGTTTCCGTAAGAAAATGTGCAAAGAAGCGTGCCGCAAAGCAGGGCAAGGTGCTTCCCGGAACACCCGAAATCACTCCTCTTTGTCTCTTGCTTTCCTCCCTGCCGCATCCCTTTTTCTTCTTCCCTGCACTCTGCGCCCCAGCTTTCGCTTCGCGAGGTCAGAAGTACGCCGACCGCGCCGCCGAAAGTATAGTAGAATCCCGCGTCTTCATTCAGAAAGGGAATATCGATTCGGAAATAGACGAGAAGCGGAAAAAGGCAGGGAAGAAGAAATAAAGGAGCGAAAGAAGGGCTTCCGCGCATTCTTCTCCCTTTGCAATAAAAGGACAAAGAGCGCCATAAAAGGAAAAGGCATAGGGTCAGGAGAATCAACTGATAAAAGTACCAGAAAACCGGATTATAGCGATAAAGAAAAATCCCCTTCAGGATACTCTCCGGGCGAAAGGGCGCTCTTCCAAAGGCAAGATAAAGCCCTGTCATCCCGCTATTCCAGAGAAGATAAGGTAGAAGATAAGAGAAGAGTCTGGAGCGTAACTTCCGAAACCACGGCAGAGGAATACAGCTTATGAAGAACGAGAGCCCGCTCAGAAAGAAAAAAATCCGGAACAGCTGTACTCTCCCAGAAAGGAGAGAATAGAATTCTATTTTCTCCAAAAAGAAGTAGAAAAAGGCTGTTCGCGGAACAGCCTCTAAATCCGCCGGTGCAAAAATGCGTACTATGCACAAAAATAACCAGAATCGATAAAAAGAAATGTATGGGTCGGCAAGGCAGAAAAAGCACTCTTTCTCCATGCTCTCCTTTCCTGCTTCTCTACCGTAAACACGCCCTTCTCCTATCGCTCTCATTTCTTCTTACATATCATCAAATTCTATCGTAAACTGTTCGTTCTGAGCTCGAACGAGTGCGCCTTATATTCCGAAAGCGCGCATTGATTCTCGCTACCGGATCCAGAATCGAAGAAATCGAAATGTCATGGTTCATGTTGTCAATCAAGAGAGAAATGTACTTCGCCATGCCGACATTGATGTACCCTCTCTCTTCGAGCTCCGGAGACTGATAGATCAAGTCCGTCGTCAGAACGCCTGCCAGCACACCGGATGCAAGGCTTCATCGAACTTGTTCAAACCGTTCGTAAACAAAGCCGAAAAGTACAGCAGGCGAAGACACGCTTTGCCTTTCTGTCCTTCAAGAGCCTTAGCCGTATCAATCAGAGACTCTCCGGAGGAAATCATATCATCGATGATGATGTCCTTTCCTTCCACATCCGTGCCCAGGAACTCATGCCGCCACAATCGGGTTTCTTCCGTTCACAACCTGCGTATAATCTCTTCTCTTATAGAACATACCCATGTCAGACCCGAAGACGTTCGCATAGTAGATTGCAGTTCATTCCACCCTCATCCGGGAAATAATCATCATGTGGTTCTTATCGATATCGAGATCCCCGGACATTCAGGAGCAAAAAGCTTTCAATGAACTGATAGGTACAGGACACATTGTCAAAAGAGTCTCTCGATCGCATTCATCACTCTCGGATCGTGTGCATCAAAGGTTTAGAAATTCTCCACACCCATCTCGTGCAGTTCCTGTAACATCATGGCACAGTCCAGAATTCCCTTCCCGAACGCTTATGCTGTCTGGATTCATACATAAAAGGCATGATGACATTGATTCGCTTTGCCTTTCCCGTCGTTGCCGCGATGATACGCTTCAAGTCCGCATAGTGGTCGTCCGGCGACATGTGATTCACATTGCCGAAGATCGAGTAGGTCATCGGTAATTCATGACATCGACCATAAGGTAGATATCCATACCACGGACCGTCTCAGAATCTCTCCCTTCGCTTCTCCTGTTCCCAAAACGGGAAATCTTCGAGTACGATATAATCCGATTTCTGGTATCGGAAAATGCAATCGTCTCCTGTGTTCCTCTCCTCTTCGCTCTCCATGAAACGAGATAGTCGTTTACCTTCTTTCCAAGCGGTGCGATGGACTGGAGCGGCATCAGCGCCAAAGGTCCTACGGAATCCGCTCAATAAACTGCGAAGTTCTAGAATCTGCCATGACTTTCCTCCCTATCCTACAAACAGCTTTCCATGCGTGTGTATACACTCTTTCTCTTTAAAAATACAGGATGAAAAGCAAAATGTCACGCTTTCCCCCTTCTTCTATGAGGAAATCCTATTCCCTATCCCAAACGTAGATCTCTTCCATACAGAGGATGATCTCATAGTCCGACATCATACAGGGAAACCACCCGATCCGAATACAAGTCTTTTCAGCTCCTAAAGTTCAGATTCGTGAAATCAGCATCGTTTTCCGAAGCAGAATCCGCTGATTCAGAAAGATTAAAGAAACGGGATGCCGTAAAGGAATTCGAGAACTCCCGTTCCAAGGTCGTCCAAAGCAGAACATCCACTTCCTCCACGAATTCATCCTCATCCCTCCCGCATCAGTCTGGAAAAATAACGAAACAGCCTTCCGCCGTAAATACAGAACGCTTACTCCCCGGTCAAGAGTGCTTTCGCGATGCAGTGGAGAAGAAGGTCTTTCCGTGCCTGTTCCTCCGGTGAAGATGAGTGCCTTTGTTCTCCGGATAGTTCTGACAATAATTATAGAAATAATCGCGAGCTCCTTCATGTAGAGCTCTGACCGTTTTTGTTTCCGGTCTGCGCCTTCGCTTCGAGATGTCCAAAAGCGTTTCCAGTTGAAAGGCGGAAAAAGTTCTCCCGGAAGAATCTCTCCCATCTTGGACTGCTCTAGAGGATCTCTCCTGTGGTTTCAGAAAGCATTACACTTCTTTCCCTCATAGGGTTCCCGTGTCTTTGCAGAGCGTACAGCTATACTGCGGTTCCAACTCTTCCAAAGTATACCCTGCGTTCCCGAGCAGCGCCTCCTTCTTCTCTCGAATCCGCCGAATCGCCGTCCGAAGTTCCTGTACGGCAGTCGCGTCTCCGCCTACCGCCTTCTCCACAGCTTGCGAAGTTCGCCTCAGCTCCTCCTCTAAAAGCGGCATAGCCTTCCACCTTAGCGAGGACTTCCTTCTGCTTCTCCAGTGCGGTCTTCTCGCACGGAAGCGTCGGTCGGAGAGAATCTCCTGTATCTCATGGAACTGCTCTTCCGTCAACGCCATTCCTTCGTTCCTCCCTGCTGTAGAGATTCATCGCCTTCTCCTTAGCGAGAATCGTAGTCCACCTCTTCCTGCGTAAAGTTCACAAAACGATTGCTCTTCTTTTCTTCTTTTCTCCCGTTGAATACCGGTTTCTCTTCAACTGCCCGCCTTCCTTATTCCTTGCGCTCTACTTTGCAGGGCGCTCTTCTGCCTTCTTCGTCAGCTGGAAGTTCTGAATCATCCGCGCTTCCTTCACCGTCTTGATGCCTGCTCATGCCAGTTCAGTGCGACACTCTCCATGTAGCGCGGCGCCGTCTTCTCGATACTTGCGCAGTAATCGAGTAAAAATTCAACGAGCTCCGCATCCATCTTAAGGTTCCCCATCATATACTCAAACTTCGGATATGACTTCTTGTCACGCCGCCGGGAAGAAGGTGCTTCGCAACATGAGACACGCTTCAGACTCTTCTTCGGAAAAATGCCGCGCCTTCCTGAACCTTTTTCATCATAGAAAGAAGGCTTCGTAAAATGCTTCGCCTGCTTCCGATCAAAGTCTTCCTCCAGCCTGGCAGCCTCCTCGCTTCGAATCTCCTGCTCCACTTCTTCCGTCGTGCCTTCCGGGAAAAATGCCTCTTTTTCCCAATAAAAATAGCCCTCTTGATGTCATGATCGGTCAGGTTCAGGGCATCCGCAATCGAATGCACCTTCACACACTCCCACCAGTGGCGCAGCAAATAGAGATAGACACGAACATACTCCCCACTAGCCTCTGCTAAATATTCATCTATAAAGGAGTTCGGTAGCAGGGTGATCTCCACTCTGCTCCCCTCCTGTAATCGTATCTCCATCTCTTTTTCCCCAAGTCTTTCTCCTCATTTTTCCGAAAAGAATCATAGCACAGGCAGAAAAACACTTCAACGGAACTGCTCACATCTTTATCAACAGGACTTATCCACAGCAATGTGGATAATGTACATTCCTTTGTAGAATTATCTACAATCACGTATCTACTGGCTTTTCAGCAGTTCCACTCCTATGAAAATCTCTGATTTTATCCACAATCTATAGGTGGATTTTCCAAAAATGGAAATAAAGGAAATTATTTTCTTTTTCTATTGTAGAAAAATCTATCCGTTCGCGTCTTTGCTAAAGAAAAATCCTCTTCACTGCCTAAGCAATAAAAAGGATTTTTAGCTTCTTACAAAGAGAAAAACGAGACGATCCTATCCACCATCGCGCCTTCTCTTTGTATCTTATTGTATCTTATTGTATGTGTTTCTTCTGCTTCTTCCTCTGTCCGATACCCCAGAAGAGGAGGGATGCCATCGAAAGTACTGCAAAACATCCATAGAGCGCCATCACACTGCCGTCACCGGTTGCCACCTGTCGGATTACACCGAGAACATCCGGTACTCTCATCTTCACTTCCGGTGTCGTAATCATCGGTCTGTTCTCTCCTTCTACCGTCGGAACCTTGGGGTTCGGAGAGGAGGAGTCGGTCTCGAGTGTTCCTCCGCCACCACCGCCATTCAGGATTGTTCCTCTACTGTATTGATTGTTGAAAGCAATCTCGCCGAGCTTGGTCAGGCTGCCTTCCTTCCCGCAGAATACACTGCGGAAAGATAAGGCGGAACCGAATTGTGTGCCGAATCGACATCGTACTCGCCAACCGTTACCAAAACTGCATATACACTGTTATCATAAGTAAAATTACTCTTTTCACCGGGAACCTGCTTAATCAGGTATCGATAAGAACCGCTAGCGGTATAGGTCATCTCCTCAAAGGAAAGATTGTATTCCTTCTCTCCGGAGCCGGTTACCGTTAGCTCACTGGGACTTGCTACCGGTGCATTCGGATTCGAGGGATCCCTCTCTATCACCACTTTATAGCTTTCTTCCGGTGCATTTTCCGACACACGAACCGTGACCGGAATCTTCACCGAGACATGTAACGCCGCTTGTGCCAGTCCACAGCCCGCAACAGACAGGAAAAGCACAGCTGACAGAAGCTTGCGGCCCTTATTAAAAAAACTCTTTGCCTTTCATCTCCGCTACTCCTCCATCTACGGGTTTACTCTAGCCATAACGACTGCTCGCCCATTTGTTTCTAACGATACACAGGTAGACAGGGCAATGACCTGATCTCCTTCTTTCATGCCGATATCCCGATACGCTGTAGAATGTGCTTTCAAATAGTCTACAAGCTGCATCACATTCCCCTTCTTACTCTCCGTGTTATAAATCATCTGGTCATAGGCATCGCACTCGATTGCCGCGAATACCTCCAACTCTCTTGCCCTTCCATCCGGTAATACCAGATGTCCGGTCTTATGTCATCAAGTAATCCTGTTTCAAAAAAACTCCATCACATCCCCATACATTCCACCGTTATCCATGTGGTGCCCATAAGTCAGCATATAGGGATCACTAAAATCAGGCTTATTCTGTGCACTGAGGAAAATCGCTCCGGATAACGCGAAGTCACCTTTCGCATCCTTATTGACATACTCCATATCATCCTTTCCCTGGGTCCTAGGGTGAGTCAATGTGCGTTCCGTCTATGGTAATCAAGCCCTTACATCCGGGTTCAGTGCAATCAATTCTTGCAGACTCAACCTAGCTTCCTCCGGATTCCCTGAGATTCGGCTTATACTTCAGAAGATCTTGTCCCATAAAAGCACCGCTCATCGTGATGTAAGTATCCCAAAGAGAATACCCGCCATAGAACAGCATCAGAAGCATAAGGATCACAGCAAGAAAGGAAAAGTATCTTGTCCCCGGTTCTAGCCGCCTTTGCTGCTATATTCATCGTATATCCTTTCTACTCCTTTTTTGTACACAGTGTGCACATCTTAAACTTAAAGAAACTATCCAGCCTTTCCTTACAAAAACTATCGAACCCTTCTTTAAATCTATAATCTGCATACTCTGTGCATGGCAGTATGCCCTCCGGGAGACAAGCTCCCGGAATTCATACTGATTCAAAACTTCCTATTAGCTCACTAAGTTTGGAAGAAGATTTGATTACTCAACAAGCTCTTCGGAAAAATTTTGAAACAAATTAATCGAATCGAGAGAAATTATTCCTCTTCCTTCTTGCGGTTAAAGAATACTACACCCAGTCCACCTGCTACAGCGAGCATCAGAGCGTACGGTGCAACACTCATAACGATACCGGTCGGAGTTACGTTGTTCTTCGTATTGGTAACAACTACCTTCGCTTCATTATGCAGAACATTAAAGTCTAATTCACGGTTAGCTGATACATCGATAGTGGACTTATTGATACGAGAATCCTGTGTTCCGGAACCGGTAGTAGCATAATCGGTCTTATCCTCTCCGGCAGTAACCGTATAACTTGTATCGGAATCAATTTTCCTTACAACTACCTTATCTCCTTAGTTAAACCGGTAATCTTAATTCCCTGAGCATTAGCGGCTTCAAACTGTACAACTCTGATTAGAAGTGCTATTTCCGGTATCACTGTCTCAAACTAGCCACAATATAATGAGAGGTAACACCCACTGCACCTTCTTCAATAACAGCGTACTTTCTCTCTTTCTCCAGTGGTAACGGCTTTAGTGCTTGCCGGGGAAAAACAGAAACCTGGAACTTAAACTTCTGTGTTGCTTGAGATCCGTTACCGGTAATATGCTTTGCAATATGTACTACATGCGTAGAGTCATTCCTGATCTCAGGGCTTCTAGGAGGTGTATCCGGTGTATCAGGAGGTGTCGGATTACCGTAGTTGTTTGTAATCTCGGTAACCTTGTTTCAATTCCCTGCTTAGCTGCCGGAAGGGTTGTATTGGCAGCCTTGGTCCGAACTACCTTTGTAATAAGATGATCTACTTCATGTCCACTGTCGTTTGTATGATACTTCACAACATAGAGCTTGAACTCAGATGTACTATAGTTTACACCTTCATAATCGTCATCAACCTCTTTTAAAGTGTACTCGTAGGTTCCATAATCTGCGTGTGCAAAGACATTCTCATCAATCTTAAAAAGTAGCATCTGACTTGAAGTAAGGATAAGTCTTTTCCATTAATGCTATCATCAGCATCTTTGAAAAACATTATGAGGACTCGTTGTCGGTGCAAAAGTAGCTGCTGCTTCAACTTTTTACACCACCAGGGAAGACCTGCTTTCGTTACAACGTGATCCATTGATTTTGCACCACCAGGTAAAGTAGTTTCATAATTCCATGTTTCTCCACCGGTAGCAGGCTCAATCTTGAAGTTGAACTTAGTTTGCGGTGCCAGGGTCTCGCTGTCTCACATAAAAGCTTCTTCGTGAATTTCACTGTCAGCTCATCTGCGAAAAAGCAAACAAAGCCGGCATAGCCATTGACGTACCATCACGCCGGATAATGCCAGAGTCGCGAGTTTGTTTACATTCTTCTCATCGTTTTCTCCCTTTTTAAAAATAGTAGAAATGTGTGATTTATGAAACAGAAGGTACGATCCTTCAATTTATTAAGATACAGTGAATCTCTTATATTCTTTTCTCAAAAGTCGATATAACAACTAATTGAGCATCTCTTCCGATGCAGATGCAGCTGCTGTTGGAGACGCCGGAGTCGCCATTTCAACTCTTTGTCGGTCTTCGGTGAACCGAAGTTCTTTTCAACTTTGTTCTTCTTCAGCAGATGTATCTGCATCGGAAGAGATTCTTTTATAAGATTTTTCAGTTACTTGGTAGGTTGTTTCTATTTCGGAAAAGATTGGTTTATACTTCCTCTCTTTCTTTTTTTCTTTATGCTGAGATAAAGCTCAGCCATAAATGTAAATCCACAGAGACTCAATACATACGGTGTGAAGTCTCCTCGAAGTCAGTCGGAACCAAAGTAATTTTCGGGTTCTTGAAGGTAATCTCCATTCCCTGGTTGTAAATACCGGTAGTAATCGAGTATTTCTTGTCTCAATACTAACTTCCTGTACGTCTATCGAGGTACTAAAACCGTGTTCCTTCTTTACGCTTTAGCAACCTCTATATTTCTCGTCTTTTAACTCAAGGACTTTATAGTACAAGTCACTATCCAGATTCAAGCTAAGAGACTCCCCATGCTTCAGGCTTACTCTTATCAAGTGCATATTAACCGTACTGCCATCCGCCATCGGAACATCAACTGGTCCTATGTAACTACCTATCCGTTTGTCTCTCGGATAATCATTCTTCCACTTCAGCGCCATTGCATTGTATTCCGTGTCAGTAAGCGGAGTAGGTCGATCCATTTAATCTATAAAGCAATGTAGAAATTGAACTCTGATTTCTAGCATCCTGCGTAAAAAGCCGTCGCCAAGCTCTTCAACAACCTTTCTGATAGTGATAGTCTTGTCATTGGTGACTTGCTTATATTCATTTCTAAAGACATAGGTATTACCGCCTTGCCCTTCGTTCATATCATTGAAGTCTTCAGTTATAGATGTATTGTCTTTGCCGGCAAACTTATAGCCAAATGTATCTGCATCGTCGGCTTTGATAATGCGCCTTCATCTACAAACTTCTCAAGGATTTGATACTTTTTATCCATCGGAAGGTTATCAATTTGAATTGTTATCCGATCGTATTTCTTATTTGCCTTTCTCCATCTGCAAAATCCTTCTGGAAGGGGAATACGGTGACATCATAGCCATCACTCGTACGGAACCTCCGCTCATTCTGGAAAGAACCATCTACCCACAAATCATCTCCAAGATTGATTGTAGTCAACAACCTTTCGCCTGATCCATCCTTTTCACTCTGTCGGATTTCAAAGCGAATGTTCTTAATAATTTTCTTTCCTAAAGTCTGTCAGAGTGTTTGTACTTGCATCAGTACATCTTCCCATTGATACCGATAAAGCCCTTGTTTATCTTTAAGTATCCTTCTTTCTCCGGATGAATACAGGCTGTATAGGTCTTCCCTGGTGGCGTCTCTGTTGAACCGTTCGGATTTTTCTTCTTATACGTTATTTCCGCCTTCTCGTTAGTGAATAGTCCCTTTCTGCCGGCTGATGTATTAAACATATCTTTCTGACTTTCCCCGGAAGGAACAGTATATTCGCGACCCAAATATGTCTTATAGATGTCATTTAAGTCCGTTCTCGCCTCACCCGTATTCGGATAAACCGCATAGGTTCCTAAGAAATTCTTTGCATCACCTGTCGGTTCCACTTTTCCGCAACCAAGCGGATATCGTAACCTGCCGGTAAAAAGAAAAATCAAACTGGTTTTGTCTTTAACGTTAATGTCCATACATCTCTGCCATACTCAGAACTATAATTCTTCGTCGCATTAACTTCGAATCCTTCCAGATCCATAGCCTTCTGCTCAGCTTCAGATAAGACATGGTCTACTTCCACACCATTATCTTTCATTTTTAACCAGCTGCCCTGTAAGTGCTGAATTATTTTTGAGTACCGGCTGTACATACTTCGTCAGGATATCGGTAATCTCTATATTCTGTACCGCATTTCTGGATACTCTTTTGATAGATTCCCCGGAATGCATCAGAGAGACTTGCAGGAGATAGTTGCCCCATGACACTTATATTGAACATCTTTTGCCAGAGCAATCTCTCCCTATCGGATGCATCCAGAAATCATCTATTTTGCCTTCACGATCTGATTCTTTTAAGATATATTTCTTTTTCCATCCCAGTACGAACTTGTCCCATCGCAAATCATTTAGATATTTCCAGTTGTCGCTATTTCCGACTCCAATACTGTAGAAAGCATCAACATTGGTCAGCTTGCTTAACTCACCTCGAGCCTGGTTTAATGCCGCGAAGTTGATACTGTATCCGTTACCGTAACTCCATCTTTTGTATAATCCCTACGAATCATATAATAGTCCGTGGCGTTATCTCGTTGGGTATCATCGTAAACACCATCTTCATTAATCGTCGCAAACTTCGGGATTTACCACCGGCAATAAAAACAACTATCTTCTCAGCATCACTTCTTACTTTAGAACCACTGTTTATACGCCCAGATGTTGGTCCTTCATAGTCTCCCTGCCCCCATGAGTGCCTTTAACATTCTTCATGGCAGAAGTATAGTTTTCTCCACTGATAACAGTAACCCCTTCTTTAGTAAATGTACTTTGTGTTTCATCCAACGAATTCAAAGTACTGATGATGTCCTGCGGGTTGTCTGTAAAGCCTTGAACATGCTTTGTATCATTATAGGCTTCATCGGTTATATTGAAAGTCATCGCTCTTTGCTTTGTCATCCCTCAGCTTCCGAAAAGCCAAGCAGGAGTGCCACCCTTTTTCCCTTTAAAGTCGCCGACGATGTTTAAGGCTTTTTCAATCGGATCCGCGCCAAGTTTAAACTGATTAAGTTTGATTTTTACTTCATTATTCTTTTTATAGTCTGAATCATCGCTATATTTCCCTTTAATACTAGGACCGTGGTATCCTTTGTCTCCATCCATCGTGACTAGCGCATACCGCCACATCACAGTCTGCATCGGACAGCTTACCCATGAACTTCTTTGGTTCAGCTTTACTTTCTCGGACTTTTCTCTATTTTTATATGCATAATTCCCTTCGCTCAGTTTATTTGCTTTTTCATTGAAAGCGAAATCCGTTGCCATCACAGCTGTATTATCATAGACAAAGAGAACGTCCAGTTTCTGCTTCGTTTGCTGCTTTTTTACCTGCCCTGTAAGGGTTAAATCATAAGTTCCATTCTGATTATCTGTGATAAACTTCTCATTGCTGAGAGTCGGCGTAATTTTCTTCTCCTGTTCATTCCGGGTGGCACGGTCCACGTGGTATATAAAGAAGAAATCTTTATATCTACAGTCTGGACCATGATCCCACCATTCCCGATTTCTTCCATTAAGATCCTGAAGGTAAAGCCCATGATTATCAATATAAGATACCTCACGCCCATGAAGGCCTCCATCCGTAGGGTTAGTGTGATGAAAATCCTTCCATCTGCCATAACGATTTGCATTATACAGGGCATATTGTTTCGCTTCAAAATCAGCAATTCCACCTACATAATCAAAAATCAAAAGTTAGAAATGTCTTATATGCTGTAGAATTATCTTTGGTTACACCATACTGATAATAAACCTCATTTTTATTGGGATCTTTTACTGTATCTATCACTTTGCGAACATTACACAGTCGGTGCAATCTCTCTAAAATTACGATCCACGTAATGGAAACGCAATTCATATATCTCCTTTCCACACCGTTGCCATGTCACAACAAACGGTGAGAAAGACCGAACAACGAATTCTTTGGTTATACCTTCTTTATTAGCCCCTCCGTTCTCCATCATTATCCTGTTTGGAAAGATTTGATTTAGCATCCGTCTGTTTTTCATCTTGTTTACTATTTTTCCTGAATCTTCCCCGTGCCTTAGCAGGTTCGATTCACATTACCTAATGCGCTACCGGTCTCGCCGATGGCAGGAGTTGCAGTTTTATCTGTTTCTGCGCGAACTAATGTTTTCAACTCTGTACTTTACCGGTATTCTTTTCTTCCACAATATGGTG
>BNJU01003307.1_pt1 | contig 30025 bp, 37 predicted proteins | sample 8539281 | NCBI WGS metagenome assembly BNJU01 (sample SAMD00202456, study PRJDB9452) | human saliva metagenome | isolation source: human saliva | place: Japan
GCACATGTCGCGGAGGCGTCTCGCGTCGAAGGGCACGCATCGAGGAGGCCTGTGCTGCCGATGGCAGGCGGAAGGCGTTTGTGTGGCGCCGGCCGACATGCGTAGGCGATCTGACGTCGTACGACGCCACCCCCAAAAAGAAATGCGGCGACGGTGCTTGTAATCGAATCGAGACCAGGCGTAGTGTGCTTTGTAGCTTCGCAATAGTAACGATTGCTGAAAGGTTCTCAGATGTCGGGCCAGTTGAAGTGGGATCACAGTCAGGCTGCGTCTGCTGTGTCGAGTCTGGATGCGGCGAAGAGCGACATCAGTGGTGACACGGTGACGTCGCCGACGGGGTGTGGCTGGTCGGCGTCCTCGGCCTCAAAAGCGGTGTCGAACCTCCAGTCCCGATTGTCTAGCCTTCAATCAAATATCCCGACGATATCCACGAACCTGTCGACAGCCGACAAGAACATGGGGACGGTTGACTCGCAGAGCGCCAGCACTGTGCCGTCATCGTCGACGGTGCCTCCCTCTCACATGACGAGTTCCGGACCTCTCGTGCCCAAGAGCTCATCCTCCGGTTCGGCCCGGGGCCTGGTGCCGGAGGAGTGAAGCCTCAGTTCTCGGTCCCACAGTCAGGATCCTCAGGCTCAGGGGGTTCGGGCCACGCTACCGCAACACGTCCGAACTACCCGACGACGGGTTCAGATCCGCTTCGAAACTGACTGGGCAACCAGTAACTTTTGCGTTTAAAGGGGAGTAAATATGGCGATTGACACTCATCTGGATGCGACGCCGTCGGAGATCACGAATTCAGCGACCGCGATCGGGGAACATTGAAACGCATGTTGACAGCGCTGAGGATGACCTGATCAGCGCCCGCAGGAGCGTCAATGAGTTGGAGGGTGAGACGGCACTCAACGCCTCAACCTCGATCAGCACGGGAGTCAATAACTGCGAGGACCTGGTCTCGGACCTGAAGAGTTACAAGAACGCACTGACCAACTTCGCAACCGCAATGGGCAAGGTGAAGACGGATCTCGAGGGAATTCGCAGCAGAGCCACTGCGGGTGGGTTGACGGTCAACGGGGAGAGCATCAAGGAACCTAAGGATTCCTTCCCCTTGGGGCCTGACTCCAGTAATTCCGTTGAGGTGAAAGCCTTCGACGAGGAGCAGGAGAAGATCGCCCTGTACAAGACTCTGGATACGGATACCAGTCATATTCGTGATCGTGAGACCGAGGCTCGCCAGACCTTCGCCGACGCATGCACCAGAATCACGGACGGGCATCCCGTCACCCAGACGGTGGCAGGCACGGTTGGCGGGTACTTCGCCCCCGACACCAAGAACGGCGGCTGGCAGGCGGCTGCGGGAGTCGGTACGTGGGCCGTCAGCCGAGTTGATGATGGTGTCAAGATGGCTGAGGCAAAAGGACTGCGTGATAGTGGCGCAAATGTGGCTCGGACTATTGGGGAGGAAGAGGTCGTCTTAGGGGCTGGAGGTAGGGGGACAAGGCAGTGGCGATATGCCTTTAAAGATCGCAAGCTCTCGAACTGGTCGGTACCGAAGGGCGCGGAGGGTACGAAGGCGGCGAAGGCCGTCGACATGGCGCGCAAGGTGGGCTCCAGCAAGGCCATGACGTATGCCGGCCGGGCAGGTACTGCGGTGAGCTTCGGAGTGGACGCCTATCAGCAGTGGGAGAAGGACTCCCGCAACCCGTCCATCGGCACGGGAGAGAAGGTCGCCCGGGCGGCGACGGCGGGCGCTGGTTCGGCTGCTGGTGGCTGGGCCGGGGCTGAGGCTGGGGCTGCTGTTGGTGCCTGTGTGGTGGCCCGGTGGGTGCCGTGGTCGGCGGTGCGGTTGGTGCTGCCATCGGGTCTGGCGCTGGAAAATGGCTGGCCGATAAAGCGAATGAAGGTATTCACGGCTGGTGGCACTGATGATGTTGTTTTTTGGGTGAACCGCCATGTTTAAAGATGTTATAATGGGAGTTACCTGCATTTTACTAGGTGGATTCACGTTCTCGTTCTGGTGTTTTGCGATGTTCTCCGATAGTGACTGGGGGGAGCTTGCTCGTGAGATGCTGGACGGGGATTCAATCTAGGACGCAACACGATCGCGGTGATCGAGCCTGCGTTGGGATTGTGCTTCCTGTTTGGTGGACTATTGGGGTTGGCTGATCCCTGTTGAGGGTTAACGAAAACAATCCTGTAAGATCGTTTCTTACTATTCTCGTATTGGCGATGTTGGTGGTGGCGGTGCTGGGTTTGATTCCGGTGCGGTTGCCGGGGTGGATGTATCCGGAGTGGCATGAGCAGCGGAGATGGCGTCGCGCGCAGCAGGCTGAGTGGGAGGCGAGGTACGGTTCCAAGGATGAGGGTGATGGCAGAACTGATTGACTGACGGCTGTAGTCGCAGAGCGTCGCCCGGCGGCGACGGCAGGGGCTGGCTCGGCTGCTGGTGGCTGGGCTGGGCTCAGGCCGGTGCGGCTGTCGGTGCCTGCGTTGGTGGCCCGGTGGGTGCCGTGGTCGGCGGTGCGGTTGGTGCTGCCATCGGGTCTGGCGCTGGAAAATGGCTGGCCGATAAAGCGAATGAAGGTATTCACGGCTGGTGGCACTGATGATGTTGTTTTTGGGTGAACCGCCATGTTTAAAGATGTTATAATGGGAGTTACCTGCATTTTTACTAGGGTGGATTCACGTTCTCGTTCTGGTGTTTTGCGATGTTCTCCGGCAGTGACTGGGGGAGTCTTGCTCGTGAGATGTTGGACGGGGATTCAATCTAGGGTCGCAACACCATTGCAGTGATCGAGCCTGCTGTTGGTGTTTTTTTCGTGTCAGTTGGGTGTGGAATGGTCCTGGATCCCGCCGCTTCGGGTGGAGGAGTGCTGCGGAACCTTTGTGTGTTTGTGGCCGGAGTGTCATTGGTGGTGGGGGTGTTGGGGTTTGATTCCGGTGCGGTTGCCGAGATGGATGTATCCGGAGTGGCATGAGGAACGGCGTTGGCGTCGTAGGGGAGCAGGCCGAGTGGGAAGCGAAGTATGGTTCCGACGACGAGGGCGACGGTGAGACTGGCTGATAAGAGTAGTCCTTCCGTGTTGCCCGGGCGGCGACGGCGGGGGTTGGTTCGGCTGCTGGTGGCTGGCCTGGGGCTGCTGTTGGCGCCTGCGTTGGTGGCCCGGTGGGTGCCGTGGTTGGCGGTGCGGTTGGTGCTGCCATTGGATCTGGTGTTGGGAAAAAAAGGTTGCTGATGGAGCAAATAGTCTCATTCACAAGCTGGTGGCATTAAAGGCTTTCTGTCGGTGGGGTAAACTGTCGTGATTGAACAGGTGTTGACTGCTGTTGTTGCTCTTGCTTTTAGGTGGATTTGCGATTGCTGCTTGCGGTTTGCGATGTTCTCCGATAGTGATTGGGGGATCTTGCTCGTGAGAGGGCTGTCGGGTGTCTTCAGTCTGGGGCGTAATACCATTGCGGTGATTGAGCCTGCGGTAGGGATCCTTCTGGTGTTTGGAGGGCTGCTGTTGCTGGCTCAGGAGTTCGGTTTGAAAAATGGTGGCCTTGTCACTTCTCTCATCGGCATAGTTTTTTTCTTCGCTGGTAGTTGCGGTGCTGGGGTTGGTTCCCGGTGCGGTTGCCGGGGTGGATGTATCCGGAGTGGCATGAGGAGCGGAGATGGCGTCGCGCGCAGCAGGCTGAGTGGGAGGCGAGGTACGGTTCCAAGGATGAGGGTGATGGCAGAACTGATTGATTGACGGCTGTAGCCGCAGAGCGTCGCCCGGCGGCGACGGCAGGGGCTGGCTCGGCTGCTGGTGGCTGGGCTGGGGCTCAGGCCGGTGCGGCTGTCGGTGCCTGCGTCGGAGGTCCGGTGGGCCGTGGTTGGTGCCGCCATTGGGTCTGGTGTTGGAAAGGCGTTTGCTGGCTGGGTTAATACAAAAACCCATGGTCTTTTCCACTGATTTTCGTGTCGCGATTTTTGGGCGCTTGAATGAGTATTGTATACAGTTTTACGGGTATTTTTATAGGATTGTTTGCAATTGTTGCCTGGTGGTTTTGCGATGTTCTCCGACGGCGTCTGGGGGGATCTTGCTCGTGAAGGGCTATCCAGTATCTTCAGTCTGGGGCGTAATACCATTGCGGTGATCGAGCCTGCTGTAGGAGGCTTCATGCTATTCGGGGGGTGCGGCCTGCTGACTGATGCTACTGGTGGGGAAGATGGTTTCCTTTCGGACTTTGTTTTTCTTGGATGCTTGGTGTCATTGGTGGTGGCGGGTGCTGGGGTTGGTTCCGGTGCGGTTGCCGGGGTGGATGTATCCGGAGTGGCATGAGGAGCGGCGTTGGCGTCGCGCGCAGCAGGCTGAGTGGGAGGCGAGGTACGGTTCCGAGGATGAGGATGATGGCAGAACTGATTGACTGACGGTTGTCCTGCAGAGCGTCGCCCGGCGGCGACGGCAGGGGCTGGCTCGGCTGCTGGTGGCTGGGCTGGGGCTCAGGCCGGTGCGGCTGTCGGTGCCTGCGTTGGTGGCCCGGTGGGTGCTGTGGTTGGCGGTGCGGTTGGTGCTGCCATCGGGGCTGGTCTTGGAAAATGGGGTGCTGATTGGTTCAATAATACCACCCATGCGGTGGCACTGATGGAGTGTTCATTTGCCGGATGAGGTAAGTGGTTTCTAGCACTGAATAAGTGTGGGCGATCGTTATGTCGGTGAATAGCCCTGCGGGGTTCGTCTCTTTTGAAATAGATGGGTGTGACTGATTAGATGCTGGCCGGTATTGGATGTGTTTTGTTGGGAGTGTTTCTCTGGTTGCCTGGTGGTTTGCGATGTTCTCCGGCAGTGACTGGGGGATCTTGCTCGCTGAAGGGCTGTCGGGTGTCTTCAGTCTGGGGCGTAATACCATTGCGGTGATCGAGCCTGCGGTGGGAAGTTTCCTGGTGTTCGGGGGGATGTTGCTACTGGCTCAGGCGGCTGGCTTTTGAGAGCGACGACCCTGTCGCTTTGTTCTTGCGTGCCCTGCGCTGGTGTCGTTGGTGGTGGCGGTGCTGGGGTTGGTTCCGGTGCGGTTGCCGGGGTGGATGTATCCGGAGTGGCATGAGGAGCGGAGATGGCGTCGCGCGCAGCAGGCTGAGTGGGAGGCGAGGTACGGTTCCAAGGATGAGGGTGATGGCAGAACTGATTGATTGACGGCTGTAGCCGCAGAGCGTCGCCCGGCGGCGACGGCAGGGGCCGGATCGGCTGCTGGAGTGGTTGAGCGAGTGGGCTCCGGGAGTGAGGTCTCCTTGTCAGCCGGGTCTGAAGCGCAGTTCAAGAGCCGAAGGCTTCAGTCCCAAGGACTTTTTACAGAAACTACTTGGACGTGTGTGCTAGGCATGGTGGTGAATTGCTGGGGCGTGCGAGCCGCAGTGAGTGACGGTCAGGGAGACGGGACGGATGAGTGAGTCGGTACGTGTTCAGCTGGCGCCGGGGTGGCGGTCGGTGGCAGCGGATGAGCTGCCTGCGGGGTTGTTGCGGGGTACTGAGGACACGGTGCGTTACATTGCGGCGGCTGTGCCGCAGACCCGTGCTTATGCGCCGAACCTGGTGGTGGTGCGCACGCCGTTGGGTGCGGATGAGGATCCTGGGGCGGTGCTGGTGGGCTCGGGTCGGGCGATTGTGGATGCGATTGCTGGTGTGCGGATGATTGATGAGTGCCCGGCTGAGCACCTGCGTGAAGGCGGTCGGCTGCGCAGCGGCGTCTATATCCTTGATGAGACGGCTCTGACGTTTATGCAGCTGGCCTGGATCCGGGAGACCCTTGGTGAGGGGGCCTGCTTGTGGACGGCGACCTTTACCTGTGCCACGCGTGAGTTCGGTGCCCACTTCGGTCACATGTATGAGATGAGCCGGTCTTTGGAGGTTGTGGCATGAGCTCTTTTGACGCTGAGCGTGGTGTGATGGTCCTGGAGCCGGAGCAGTGGGACGTCCTTCAGAGGATGGTGACCGGTCCTGTTGCCCAGCGTGCGGACTACGCTGAAGGGGTCCTGGTGGGGCTGGAGGAGATCGGTGTCATCGATCCCTATGGGCCGACGTTGGCGGCCTCGGGGGTCCTGGCCGGTCTGATGGCGGCTGATGCGCGTTACAGCCTGCGGCGGATGGATCCTAAGGATGTGGTGCCGGTGCGGGATATCGTCTTCTGGTTGAGCTCGCCGCGGTGCACCGTTGAGCGCTACGACACTGATGGTGTCCACGTCTACGGCTGTGATGACGTCGAGGTGCCGCATATCGCTCTGGCCAACGACAATCTCTATCCCCGTCCCATGGTTGATGACGGTCCTGATGATATCTATGACACGCTGGCTGCTGCGGTGCGTCTGGCGGATGTCCGGGCCGCTGAGGCCAACATGGATGCTATCGGCTATGGCGGGCCGAGGGCCTCTCAGTTCGTGCGGGACGCTCGTGATGGGCGGTGGACGATCGTGCTTCACGGTCGGGAGGACCGGGACCGGGATGAGGGGTTCGTCCTGACTGATCAGCTGATGACCCTGGGGGTGAGCACCATGGTCTACGTCATCGAGGAGGACGGTTCCCCTGTTGGTGACCCCAACGGCCCCAGCCGGGGCATCCCCCTGATCCCCGTGTCCGCCACCGAGGTATGGGGACACCTATCATCCTGGATGTGGGCCACCAACTAAACCAACCCACAACAACCCAACCCAAAACACAAACCCACAGAACGCGGGTGTGAGCAAACCCTTACCCTCTCAGACGCAACAAGTGCGCCTGTCACCGCTCGCAGGTAACTGGACCACCGGCAGAATGTTGTCCATGACAGACACGCTCACGATCACCGTCATCGAGCCCGAGGAGCTCGCGCCCGTGGGGCGCCTGGGGGAGTGGCTCTTCGCCGAGGGGGCCGCGCTGCGCATGGTGCGTCCCTGGCGGGGCGAGTCCATTCCCTCCTTGGAGGAGGTCGGAGACGGCCTCGTCGTGCTGGGCGGTTCCATGAGCGCCCACGACGAGGACGACCACCCCTGGCTGGCGGACCTGCGTGAGCTGCTGCGCGGTGTTGTCGCCGAGGACGTCCCCGCCATCGCCATCTGCCTGGGGGCCCAGGTGGCCGCAGAGGCCCTGGGCGGCACGACCGCCGTACCGGCGCTGGGCAACGACGAGGTCGGCGTCGTCGAGCTGACCATCACGGCCGCAGGCGAGTGCGACCCGGTCTTCGGGGCCGTGGCCGCCGAGGCCATCCGCGCCGCGCACCGCGCCGGGATCCCCACCGCCGACGGCACCCGATTACCCGTCATCGTCTCCCACCACGACGCCGTCACCCACCTGCCCGAGGCCGCCACCCTCCTGGCCTCCTCCGACCGCTCCCCGGTCCACACCTGGCGGGCCGGCCGGCTCCTGGCCTTCCAGCACCACCCCGAGTCAGACCCGGCGCGCGTGGCCTACTGGCGCACCCGCGACGCCCTGAACGACCTGGCCGGGACCATGGACGCGGCCTCGCTCAAGGCCGCCCGTGACGCTCTGGAGGTGGCCGCCGGCCGGAGCGCCGCACCGGGCGCCGCCGGAACCCACGGGGCGACGGCCGCCGACCTGCCCGAGGCGGCCGCGAGCGCCGGGGCCGCCACACGTGAGGAGGCCGAGAGGGTCGACCCGTCATCCAGGCCTTCGGCCGCACCCTGGCCCGCGTCCTCGTGCGCAACGTGCGCGCCCGTCGCCTGTCGCGCTGAGCGGGTCACCGGACCGGCTGCCCTATTCGCCGTCGGGCTCAGAGGTCCTTAGCGTCGATGATGGCGTAGGCGTAGCCCTGCTCGGCCAGGAATCGCTGGCGGTGGGCTGCGTACTCCTGGTCGGCGGTGTCGCGGGCGACGACCGTGTAGAAGTGGGCCTGGCGGCCGTCCTCCTTGGGGCGAACGATCCGACCGAGCCGCTGGGCCTCCTCCTGGCGTGAGCCGAAGGAGCCCGAGACCTGGACGGCCACGCTGGCCCCGGGCAGGTCGATGGAGAAGTTCGCGACCTTGGAGACCACGAGCGTGCGGATCTCCCCGGAGCGGAAGGCGTCGTAGAGGCGCTGGCGCTCGCGCACCGTCGTCGAGCCGGTGATGACGGGGGCGCCCAGGTGCTCGGCGATCTCGGTGAGCTGGTCCACGTACTGGCCGATGACCAGGGCCGATTCGCCCTCGTGGCCGGCCAGGAGGGCGTCGATGATCGGCAGCTTGCGCGGTGAGCAGGCCGCCAGGCGGTAGCGCTCCTCGGGCTCGGCGGTCGCGTAGGCCATGCGCTCACCGGCGTCGAGGGTCAGGCGCACCTCGGTGCAGATCGCCGGGGCGATCCAGCCCTGGTTCTCCAGGTCCTTCCAGGGGCGTCGTAGCGCTTGGGGCCGATGAGGCTGAAGACCTCGTCCTCGCGGCCGTCCTCGCGCACGAGGGTCGCGGTCAGGCCCAGGCGGCGGCGCGCCTGCAGGTCCGCGGTCATCCGGAAGATCGGGGCGGGCAGAAGGTGGACCTCGTCGTAGACGATGAGCCCCCAGTCGTGGGAGTCCAGCAGGTCCAGGTGCGGGTAGACGCCCTTCCGGCGAGTGGTCAGGACCCGGTAGGTGGCGATCGTGACGGGCGGACCTCCTGCGCGAGCCGGAGTACTCGCCGATCTCGTCCTCGGTCAGGGTGGTGAAGCGCATGAGCTCCTCCTTCCACTGGCGCGCTGAGACCGCGTTGGTGACCAGGATGAGCGTCGTCGTCGAGCTCTTGGCCATGGAGGCGGCGCCCACGAGGGTCTTGCCGGCCCCGCAGGGCAGCACGACCACGCCGGAGCCCCCGCCCAGAAGCTTTCCACCGCCTCGGACCGGTAGGGGGCGCAGCTGGAAGGTGCCGGGGAGTCGGTCAGGGTGATCGGGGTGGGCCTCGCTGTCGACGTAGCCGGCCAGGTCCTCGGCCGGCCAGCCCAGCTGATGAGCACCTGCTTGAGGTGGCCGCGCTCGGAGGGATGGACGACGACGTCGGCCTCCCCGAGCCGGGTCCCCAGCAGGCCCTTGGTGCGCTTGGAGCGCATGACCTCCTCCAGGACCGGCACGTCGGTGGCGTGCAGGACCAGGCCGTGGGCGGGTCGGTGAGGAGCTGGAGGCGGCCGTAGCGGCTCATCGTCTCGGCGATCTCGGTGAGCAGGGCGTGCGGTACCGGGAAGCGCGAGTGGGTGATGAGGGTGTGGACGACCGTCTCGGCGTCCAGGCCCGCGGCGCGCGTTCCACAGGGCCAGCGGGTGATCCGGTAGGTGTGGATGTGCTCGGGGGCGCGCTCCAGCTCGGCGAAGGCCGCGATGGCGCGGCGGGCCTCGCCGGCCCGGGGGTGGGCGACCTCCAGGAGGACGGACTTGTCGGACTGGACTATGAGCGGGCCGTCGGGGGCCGACGGCGCCGAGGACGCAGGATCGCTGGGCGTGGCGGACATGGGCGGGAGTATCCCAAGCCGGGGTGGCGCGCCGCCGTGACGGAGGAGACGTTCCTCTTCCAGCGGGAGGGGCGGTCCGGCCGGCTTCATGTCCGCGAGAGCGCGGCTGACGGCCCGGATCCTGAGCTGCCGTCGCGGCGCGCGAGCCGTGGGGAGCGGGCCCGAGCCTCGGACACGGTCTGGGAGGCGCCACAAGGCGCCAGACACGGTGAAATCTGTGGGACCGTGTCCAAATCGGTGACAAAGGCGCGAGACGGGCTCCGGCCTGCGAAGGAAAACCGCATGATTCTGCGGTTCGCGTTGCTGGCCTCAGGGGCGGTCAGGGTCCCTTTGTCACCGATTTGGACACCGGCGCCCTCCATCCCCGGTCCCTGTCCTGTCCGTGAATCGGGCGGGGCGTATTTTGGTGCGGATGAGCCCCTCCGCCTCCACCCAGGACCTCGCCGTGCACCTCACGGCGCTGCCGGACCGCGAGGTCGCCGCCCTGCTGGTGGCGCGCCCGGACCCGGCCGCGCCGCCGTCCTCCTCCTTCCTGGCATTGGCGACCCGCGCGGGGGCTCAGGGCAGTGTCGAGCAGGCCCTGGCCGGGCTGGATGCGCCGACGCTGGCCGTGGCCGAGGCGGTGGTGGCACTCAACCGGCTCGACGAGTCGGGGAAGGTCGCGGGACCGGGCCGACCGAGGTCACTGAGGCGGCCGAAGTTGCCGAGCGCGGGCGGGCCGATGGGGCCGGCGGGGCCAGTGGTGAACCGGCCGGCGGCGAGCCCCTCGGCGATTCCGCAGGCAACCCGGTCAGCCCGGCCGACGCTGATCTGGCCGGGCTGGTCGCCGCCCACCTGCCGCTGCCTGCCGAGCAGGTCGCAGAGGCCCTGGGACACCTGTACCGGCTGGCGCTCGTCGTCGAGGGCAGGCCCGTGGCCGCGCTGAGGCGGCCTTCGGGCCGCACCCCTTCGGCCTGGGGCCTTGGGGCCGCCGAGCCCTGAGCGCCGAGCAGCTGCCACCCACCCTGGAGGAGCTGAGCGAGGACGCCGCCGGCGAACCGGTCGTTCCGGCGGCCTCCGTGGAGATGCTCCAGGCCCTCACCTGGGGCCGCCCGCCGGCACCGCTGCGCTCGGGTGGCAGGGGCTCCCGGGGCGGCGCCGCTCATCGAGCGCGGCTGGCTGGAGCGCAGCTAGCGACGCCCGGGGACGCATGCGCTTCATCCTGCCGCGCCAGGTCGCCCTCGCCCTGCGCGGCGGCCGCCTGACGCGCGAGTCCCTGACCGCCCCCGAGGCCGGTGATCTGGAGACGGTGGGCGGCTGACGTCGTCGCCTCGAGTCCTCCTTCCATGCCGAGGAGACCGTCCGGCTCGTGGCCGCGCTCCTGGAGGAGTGGGGCCGCGAGGGCGGGACGATCCGCCGCACCGGCGGAGTGAGCGTACGCGCCCTGACCCGCACCGCCGATGCCCTTGACCTGGAGCTCCACGAGGCCGCCCGCATCATTGAGATCGCCGCGGGCGCCGGGCTCCTGGGACTCGACGACGACGGCGCCACCTGGGTGCCCTCCGCTCTGGCCGCCGGCTGGCTCACCGACAGCCTCCCCAGCGCTGGGCGCCCCTCGCCCTGGCCTGGGCGGGTAGCGCCCGCACCTCCTGGTTGACCGGCACCCGCGACGACGACGGGGTCCTGCGCGCCGCCCTCGGCCCGGACCTTGAGGCCGGGTGGGCGGTGCGACTGCGTGCCCGGGTGCTCGCGCTCCTGGGCGATCTTTCGCAGGGGACCAGTGCGACCCCGGCCTTCGTGCGGGCGGCCCTGACCTGGGAGAGTCCCCGGCGCACCATCCCCGGCGGGGCGATCTGCGCGGTCCTGGCCGAGGCCGAGACCCTCGGGATCACCGGCGGCGGCGCGCTCACTGAGGCCGGCAGGATCCTCGCCCGACGGGCGGCGGTGAGCCTCGATGAGCGGGACCTCGTTCGCAGTGGCAGTGGGGGTGACGCCGGCGGCGCCGAAGTGACCGACGGTGACGCGCACGCCGAAGCGCTGTCGGACGACGAGACCCTGGCAGCTCTGGAGGCGGCGCTCGCCGCGGACCTGCCGGCCGCCGTCGACATGATCCTCGTCCAGTCCGACCTCACCGCCATCGTCCCGGGCCGGCCGGCCCCAGAGCTGGCCGCGCTGCTGGAGCGCACGAGCGTCGTCGAGTCGCGCGGCGGGGCGCTCACGGTGCGGTTCACCCCCGAGTCGGTGCGCGGCGCGCTCGACGTCGGCTACCGGGCCGAGGAGATCACCCAGGCGATCGGCCGCTACAGTCCCGCGCCGCTACCGGACTCGCTGAGCGTGCTCATCCAGGACGCGGCCCGCCACCACGGGGCAGTGCGAGTGCGGGCCGTGTCCGCGCTGCTGCGGGTCGGCGACGAGGCGACGGCCGCCGGCCTCCTGGCCGAGCCACGCTTGAAGGATCTTGGCCTCGATGAGGTGGCGCCGGGGATCCTCGTGGCCACGGCGAGCGCCGGGCAGGTGCTGCGCGAGCTGCGCGCCACCGGGCTGGCGCCGGTGACCGAGGACGCGAGCGGTCACCTGGTGGTCGGGCCGGCCACCGCGCAGCAGGCGCACCGGGCACCTGAGCCGACGCGCCCCGGCAGCGAGCACTCAGTGCGACGGCGTCGGCCCGGAAGGCGCGAGCTGGCGACCCTGGTGGGCAGGCTCCGCGTGGGGCAGGAGGCGCTGCAGGCCGCAGGCGAGGCGGCTGTGGCCACCGACCCGGTGCACGCCCTGGCGGTTCTGCGCCAGGCCCAGTCCTCGCGCTCGCGGCTGCGGCTGACCCTGGCCGGCCCCGACGGCGCCGTGCAGGAACGGCAGGTGAGAGTCCTGGCCGTGGAGCCCGGCCGGGTGCGCCTGCGCGACGTCGTGCGCGAGACCGAACTGACCGTGGCCGTCCACCGCATCGTCTCGGTCGAGGCGAATTGACGGTTCTCTCACTCACCGACATTTTCTTCAAAAATGACGCGTATTCGCGTCGATTGTGAAGAAAATGTCGAAGTGCGGGAGGCTCAATCAGTGTGCCCAGGCCAACCCGGGTGGGCCAGGGCAGTTTCAGGAGCCTCCCCTACACTGGCCGGGTGACCGACACGATCGACTCTCACACCGACGCCTCAGGCGAGCCCGCAACCGGGACCGACTCGGGTTCACCGGCGGGCGCCGCCACCGAGGCGCGCACCTCCACGGCGACCCTGGAGCGCCCGGTGCCGACCCCGGCCCCCGTGCCGCGCGCCGGCGCCCTGCCCACCCCAGCGAGCAGGCCCAGGCCGCCAAGGACAAGACCCTCACCTCTCCGGCCGCCGTCGAGCTCGCCCGCCACGCGCTGGAGGAGGTCACCGACCCCATCACCGTCGGCGAGTACCTGGCCGCCGCCCCCAACGCGGAGCGCTCGTCACCCACCTGTTCGACTGCACCCTGAGCGGCTACCGCGGCTGGCGCTGGGCGGTCACCCTCAGTCGCGTCCCGCGCGGCCGCACCGCCACCGTCTGTGAGATGGCGCTCCTCCCCGGGGAGGAGGCCCTCCTCGCCCCGCCTGGGTCCCGTGGGCCGACCGCCTCGAACCCGGCGACATCACCCGCTCCGACCGTCTCCCCCGCAAGGAGACCGACGAGCGCCTCGAGCCCGGCTGGGAGGCCACCGGCAGGACGCCGACGCCGTCGCCCTGGACCAGCTCGACCTGGGCCGCCCCCGGGTCCTGAGCGCCCAAGGCGTCTCCAGTGCCGCCGAGCGCTGGTACGGCGGCGACCACGGCCCCGACGCCGAGGGCGTCCGCAAGGCCCACGCCACCTGCTCCACCTGCGGCTTCTTCGTACCCATGGCCGGCGCTCTGCGCGCCATCTTCGGAGTCTGCGCCAACGAGTGGGCCACCGACGACGGTAGCGTCGTCTCCCTGGACCACGGCTGCGGCGCCCACCTCGAGACCGACCTGCCCGACCAGGGCCCGGAGTGGCCCATCAATCCCTCGCGGGTCGACGACCACCTCATGGTGCCGCTGAGCACCAACGGGCTCGACCTGCGCGAGGGCCGGAGCATCGCCGAGCTCGCCGCCCGGCAGCCCGACGACGTCGACGGCGAGCCCGGTGGGGCCCCCGACGAGAATGCAACCGATGCGCCCGGTCCGGCCTCCAGTGCGGAGCCGTCGACCCAGGATGCCGATCCCGATGCCGCGACGACCACCGTCGACTCCGACGGCGCTGTTGACAACGCTGCTCGTGCTGACGCCAAGGGCAGTGCCGAGCGTGCGGATGCCACCGAGCCCGCAGCCGAGGAGCGGCCGGCGGAGTCGTCCGGGAAGAAGACCGGTAAGGCGGCGGAGAGGCCCGCCGCGAAGCGTTCCCGTCGTGCGTCCGCCCCGACCAAGCGTCGTCGCACCTCCGGCTCGTCGGAGGACCGCCGAGGACCGCCGCAGCCGCCTGCTGGGCTCGATCTTGCAGATCTTGGGCAGGCGACTGCCGCCACGGCGTCGGCCCTCATCGGCCTCCGATACCGTCGAGGCCCTCGCGGCAGTCGCGGACCCGGCGCGGACCCCCTGCCAGCGCCGGCTCCGGCGACTCACCCAGTGAGCGCGCCGCCTCGGCTCGCGCCGCCGTGGCCGGTCTGTCCCTCGCGCTCGGGATCGACGCGGCTGCCGGGGAAAGCAGAAGAGGAATCGGCTACGAGGCTCTCGGTCTCAGCACCAAGCGCCCGAAGCGCCGACGGTCGCACGGGACGGGACGCCCCAGGACGACGTGCCCGGCGCGGAGCCCGAGGACGCGGAGCCCCGCACGCACCGCGGACCCTCGCCGACCTCGAGGCCATCCTGCCCGACCGCTCCTGACACGTCCTCGGCTGCGCTCCGCCATCATGCCTCAGCGAGGCGCTTGGCGGTCTCCAGCACCTCGTCGAGCATCGCCTCGGTGAGCCGCCCGGTGAATGTGTTCTGCTGGCTGGGGTGGTAGCTGCCGAGCAGCGTCACCGGCCTGCCGTCGGGCCTGGTCAGCTCCGCCGTCGCCCCGTGGCCGAAGCGCGGCTGAGGGCGGGGGAGGGTCCACCCCGCCTCGCGGGCGACCCGCAGTGCCGCGCCCCATCCGATCCCACCCAGCGCCAGCAGCACCTTGACCTCGGGCATGAGGGCGATCTCGCGGGCGAGCCACGGTGCGCAGGTGGTGCGCTCACCGGTCGTCGGCTTGTTGGCGGGCGGGGCGCAACGCACGGCTGCGCCCATGCGCGCCCCGATGAGTCGCTGCCCGTCACCGGCCGCCGTCGAGGTGGGGGACGTCGCCAGGCCCGCCCGGTAGAAAGCCGCCCACAGCCAGTCCCCGGAGCGATCCCCTGTGAACATACGGCCGGTGCGGTTCGCCCCGTTGGCCGCGGGTGCCAGCCCGACGACGTAGATGCGGGCATCCGTCGTTCCAACGCTCGCCACCGGTCGACCCCAGTACGGCTCGTGGGCGAAGGAGGCGCGACGGCCGGTCCTGGCCACCTCCTCACGCCAGGCCACGAGGCGGTCGCAGGCACGGCACACCGTGATCCGGGCGTCGAGCGCGGGCAGGTCCGACGATGCACCGGCCAGACGTGTCACATCGGCGGCCGATCGGGCCACAGGCGTGGTGGTGGCGGCGGGATCGTCGGGCCATCCGGTCCCGGGAGGGACCGGGGAATCGAAGAACGCTCCGGTGATGGGGTGCTGGATCGGCCATGTCCCCATTGTGTACACGGGCAGAGCAACATGGTTCCGGCTTCTGTCATCGGTGAGGAGCCGGACCACTCATCGCGAGGAGGATGCTCCATACGGGCCGACGGCGAGGCGCATCCCCTGGGGTCGGAGACGAAACCGGCCTGACGCAGCAGGTCGCTCACGGTGCGATCCAGCGCGCTGATGCCGTTGACCGACTCCACCACCGTGCGGTGCCGTCCCGGCTGCGATCCCTCGCGCGCCAGCGCCCCCTGTCTCGCGGTCGCCAGAGCGCTCAGGGCGCGCGTCAGCACCTCCCGCTCAGACGTGTAGGAGATGAGCACCTTGAGGCTGTCCGACGCATAGAGCACCGGAGCGCCATCAATGAGGACGACGCTTGCGCCGCGGCGTCGCTGCGGTGCACCCTCCTCCTCGTCCCTCGATCCCCGACCTTGCCGATGCCTGCGGGCAGCGCCGGCTCGAGCCACGCCGGCCCTCGGCCAACCAGACAGGCCGGGTCCTTCAGGTCGAGGACGATGCCGGTGCCGGAGCCGCGCGCCCCGGCCGGCTCCTGGCTCAGGAACCGCAGGCGGTCAACGGTCTCTCGCTCGGCGAACTGAGCTGGACCGAGACCCTCGACGAAGCCGCCGCGCAGGACGGCCCCTGTCTCCTCCATGCGCCGCAGCACGGGCATGAGCGGCACGAGCCCTCCCGCACCGCCAAAGGCTAGGGCGACGTCGCGGGAGACGATCCCGTACCGGTCCAGCAACGACTCCACCTCAGCGATCGCCCGTTCCTCGGTGGAGGCCGGAGCAGCCGAGAGCCGCACCCACGAGGTGGAGGAGAGCACGGAGGACAGGCGCCCGGAGGCGGTCTGCCCGCCGGTCTGCGGCATCGCAACCATGGAGCGCCGGCTGCGCACCCGCCGTGCCGGTGCCCGGTGAGCCTTGGGCGCGGGCTCCAGCGATCGGCGCACGGGCTCGAAGGAGCGGCCCGTGGCAGCCCCTCGCGCACCTGCCGCCAGCGCTCGTCCTCGGTGTCCTCCTCGCTCAAGTCCCCGTCCTGCTCAGTCCGGGGCCCGGCCCACGCAAGCGCCTCCCCGACCACCGGGGCGAGGCTGAGTCCGTGGGGAAGAAAGCGATCTCCCTGGGCGCGACGACGTCGTCGGCCCTCGCCGGCGCGGCCGAGCCGCGCTCGCCCTGGGCCTGTCCGGCCCGACCCCCTCTGTCCTGAGGCCGACTCATCACCAGGACGCGCCTGCCAGACGACCTCCCCGGAGGCGATGAGCTCATCGAGCATCGCGGGACGGTAGTCGGCCACCCGCGCGGGCAGCACCACCGACTCCCACAGGTCGGCCGGCAACCACACGCCCTCCAGCGCGGCCAGGGGCCCTCCGCCAGGGCGTCGACGCCGCTGCCCACCTCATCCAGCCCGGCCCGCTCCAGCACCAGGCGCTGAAGGACCTCGGGAGCCACCGGTGCGACGGCGGCCCGAGCCCGAGCCAGGGAACGGTTGCGCACTCGGGTGAAGACCGAGGACTCCATCCATCCCGCCTCGCCAAGGCTCACGAGCGAGCCGTCCCCGGCGAGCTCCCTCAGGGCGGCCTCGGCCGCTGACGCCCCTATACCGAAGGCCTCCGCCACCTGCCCCGGCGTGATGAGCGTGTGCACCCGGGCGTGGCGCAGGACGAGATCGTTCAGGGGAGAGCGGGCCGCCGAGGTCCGTGCGGCTGCGCCGTTGACGCCGTCGAGGGCGGCCTGCTCCGTGGCCGACTCGGGGATCGCCGTCCCCAGCGCCAGGTGCAGGTCATCGGCGTCCTCGATCCGCGCCCAGTGCTCGCGCCCGCCAATAGTCACCCTCAGGGCGCGGCCGGCATTGGCGAGCTTATCCACCGCCGACCGCACCGCCGCAGGCAGGCCGTTGGCGACCCCGGAGTCCTCCTGGACGTCGTCGCCGCCTGACTCTCCGACGTCGTCGCACCGCTCGACCAGCTCCGTGTCGGTCAACGGCCCGAGCTCGCGCAGCAGGTCGGCGATGCCCTCGGCGTCGGCGCGCGCCCGCTGCCTGGGCACCAGGTGCTGAAGCTCGGCCTCCACCTCCGCCATGACCTCGTCGTCGAGCAGTTCGGCAAGACCTCCGTCCCCCAGCAGCGCGTCGAGCACCTGGGGATCCAGGGACAGCAGCCGGGCCCGGTGCTCGGCATGCGGCAGGTCCTCCTGGTACAGCAGGGTGCTGGTGTAACCGAACAGGAGCGGGTGGGCGAAGGGCGAGGGCTCGGTGGTGTCGGCCTCGACGACGCGCACCCGGCCGGAGCCCAGGCGCTCCATGAGACCGGTGAGAGTGGGCAGGTCGTAGTACTCCTGGAGGCACTCGCGCGCCGCTTCCACGCTGACGGGGAAGTCCTGGAACTGGCGGGCGGCCTCAAGCAGCTGACCCGCCTTGACCCGCTGCAGCCACAAGGGTGTGCGGTGCCCCGGCCGCGTGGTGGGCATGAGCAGGGCGCGCGCGCGCACTCGCGGAACCGGGCTGCGAACAGCGCCGTCTCATCGATCCGGCCGCGCACCAGGGCGGGAGACCTCCAGGGGATCGAAGACGACGAGCTCGGCGCCCGGGAGCCGCCCTCGAGCACCGGAATCTGCAGCACGATGCCGTCGTCGGCCGCGATCACCTGCGGTTTGATCCCTAGTACCTGCTGCACCCGCTCGCGGATCGCCATCGCCCAGGGCTCGTGGACGCGCCGCCCCAGCGTGCTGTGGACAATGATGCGCCAGCTGCCGGACTCGTCCCGGTTGCGCTCCAGGACCAGGGTCTCATCGGTGGGCAGGACCCCTGGTGGCGCAGCACTGCTCGCGCAGCAGCGCCACGAGATTGTCCCGGGCATGGGCGTCCAGCCCCGCATCCATGAGCCGGCGCCGCAGCACCTGCTCCGCCTCCGACTCACCAGTGCTCCCCGGTTCCTCCAACCCGGCTTGCGCCTCCCGCAGGAAGGCCCCCTTTGGCGAGCCCGGTGGCCGCCGGCCGCCCCAGGCCCTCGCCCCGCCAGAACGGCAGGCGGGCGCTGCGTCCCTCGGCTGGGTCGACGACGACGCGGTCGCCCGTGATCTGCCGGATCCGCCAGCTCGACGTGCCCAGCGTGATGATGTCGCCCGGGCTGGACTCGTTGACCATCTCTCGTCGAGCTCGCCCACCCGGCGCCGCCCGGCCTCCTCGGCCCTCTCGGGCAGAACCACTGGGAACATGCCCCGGTCCGGGATCGTGCCCGACGACGTCACGGCCAGCCGCTGCGCGTTCGGCCGGGCGCTGAGCCGGCCGGTGGCGCGGTTCCCACGATTCTCGGCGAGAAGTCGGACAGGTCTGCTGAGGAGAAGCCTCCGGACAGCAGCGTCAGCACCGACTCGAAGGCCCGACGCGGCAGTGAGGCGTAGGGGCGCCGCCCGTGTGACGGTGGCGAACCAGCCATCGGCCGTCAGGTCCCCCGCGCTCACCGCGGCGACCGTCTGCTGGGCCAGGACGTCCAGCGCGTTGGTCACCAGGACGGTGTGCTCGATCGTCCCGGCCCGCATCCCCTCGGCGGCGACGACGGCGTCCACCAGGTGGGTCCGCTCCACCGGGTAGATGACACCGCGGGGTCGCCCGCCCACCCGGTGATCGGCCCGCCCCACCCGCTGCAATCCCGCCGCGACCGACGGCGGCGGCGCCACCTGGAGCACCAGGTCGATGGAGCCGATATCGATCCCGAGCTCCAGCGAGGCCGTAGCCACCACGCACCGCAGCTCTCCCGAGGCCAGCCGGCGCTCCACGTCCAGGCGCTGCTCGCTGGAGACCGACCCGTGGTGCGCTCGGGCAATGACGGGCGCCCCTGCGGTATCGGCTCGGTGTGCGCGGCGGTGCCCATCTCCCAGGACTCGCGGTGAACCCGGGCCTGGGTCTCCGACGGCGGTGCAGCATGTGAAGCGAGGCGCGGCTCCGGTTCTCCCGCGTTCTCCGACCCGCCGCGCGCCGCATAGGCCTCGTTGAGCCGGGCGGTCAGGCGCTCGCAGGCCCCACGGGAGTTGACGAACACGAGCGTCGTACGGTGGGCGAGGACCTGGTCCAGGATCGCGTTCTCCAGGTGCGGCCAGATGGAGCCCGACACCCGGGCCGGCCCCGCCGAACCCGGGACTCGGCTCGCTCCGGCCAACCCCGTCCGTCCCGACTGCTCAACCTGCCCCGCCGCCATGGCACGGCGCAGCGCCCTGTCCGAGCGCCACGCATCCCCTGTCCCGGCCCGTGCGAGCCCCGAGGATCGCCCTGCGGCGCCGATCGAGGGGATCCCACCGCCCTGCTCCATCCGGGTGCGACGGTCCGAGATCGCCGGGATGCGGACCATGTTCTCCACCGGCACGGCCACTGTGACCTCCGGCGTCGCCCGGCCGTCGTCGGCGATGACGGTCACCGGGTGCGGCCCGCCGAGGAACCTCGCCACCTCCTCATGGGGCGAGACCGTTGCGGACAGGCCCACACGTTGCGCCGGGCGCTCCAGGAGGTCATCGAGCCGCTCCAGGGAGAGGGCCAGGTGCGTGCCGCGCTTGGAGCCGGCGAAGGAGTGGATCTCATCGACGATGACGGTCTCCACCGTGCGCAGCGTCTCGCGCGCGGCGCTGGTGAGCATGAGGTAGAGCGACTCCGGCGTCGTAATGAGGATCTCCGGCGGATGCTCGCGCAGCCGACGGCGCTCCCTCGCGGGCGTGTCCCCCGAACGCACCCCGACCGAGATCGGGAGGGTAGGGCCGACGGCGGCGATCCCCGCCAGTGGTCGGCGCAGGTTGCGCTCGACGTCGGCCCCCAGCGCCTTGAGCGGTGAGATGTAGACAACCCGCACGCCGCCGGCCGGCTCCGGGCGCTCGCGGGCCTCCGCCTCGCCGGTGTCGAGCCGCCCCAGGCGATCGATGGCCGACAGGAAGGCCGCCAGTGTCTTGCCCGAGCCGGTGGGGGCGATGACCAGCGCGTTCTCTCCCTGTCCGATCGCCGCCCAGGCGCGCTCCTGCACGGCGGTGGGCCCGGTGGGAAAGGCGTCGGAAAACCAGGTCCGGGTGGCCTGTGAGAAGCTCTCCCAACCCGGTCTGTACGCACTGGCCGTAGCGGTGCCGTCGCTGCTCGTTGTTGCCCCCACGGCCATGCTCGCTCACCCCCGCTCACCTTGTGGCTTCAGTGGCCATCCTTCCATGAGGCTGTGACAGCAATCCGCGCCGCTTCATTGCGCTGACCGGATCGCTGCGCGGAGCTGAAAGAGCCTGCGGCAGCGGCGGGGGAGCAGCCCCGTCTCCGCTCTTCCCCTGCCACCGCGTATTGCAGTGATGCAACCGTCTGATTTCGCTCAGCGCGTGACGATCTGGAAGAATGCCGCCGTGAGCACACGTACTCCGACGAAGTCCTCATCCTCTTCCGGCACTGCGTCCTGGCTGGACCGGTACTTCCGCATCACGGAACGCGGTTCGACCATCTCCCGCGAGGTCCGCGGCGGGATCGTCACCTTCTTCTCGATGAGCTACATCCTCGTCCTCAATCCCGCCATCCTGTCCAAGGCGAGTCCTCCGGGAACCGAGGCCCAGCTCGCCGCCGGCACCGCCTTCGTCGCCGCGGTCATGACGATCCTCATGGGCGTCGTCGCCAACTACCCGATGGCCCTAGCTGCGGGGCTGGGGATCAACGCGATGGTCGCCTACACCCTCGTGGGCACCCAGGGCATGACCTACGCCGACGCCATGGGGCTCATCGTCATCGAGGGCATCATCATCCTCGTCCTGGTGCTCACCGGCTTCCGCGAGGCCGTCTTCAAGGCGGTACCCGATCAGCTCAAGACCGCGATCTCCGTGGGCATCGGCCTGTTCATTGCGCTCATCGGCCTGGTGGACGCCAAGATGGTGCGCCGCGGCGGCACCCCCCTGGAGCTGGGCCTGGGCGGCTCCCTTCAGGGCTGGCCGGTCCTCGTCTTCCTCTTCGGCCTCTTCCTCATGGTGGTGCTCTACGTGCGCAAGGTCCGCGGCGCCATCCTCATCGGCATCGCCTCGGCCACGGTCCTGGCCATCGTCATCGACGCCTTCGCCCACCTGGGCCCCTTCAATGACGACCCGGAGAAGGGCCCCCTCAACCTCACCGGTTGGTCCCTGTCCGAGCCGCACCTGACCGGCTCCCCGGTGGACCTGCCGAGTCTGTCGACGCTGGGCCACTTCAGCCTGCTGGGCAGTGTCCATAAGGTCAGGGATCGTCTCGGTGATCCTCCTGGTCTTCTCCCTGCTGCTGGCCGACTTCTTCGACACGATGGGCACCATGGTCGCCATCGGCGCCGAGGGCGACCTGCTCGACGAGCACGGCAACCCGCCCAGGACCCGCGAGATCCTCGTCGTCGACTCCCTGGCCGCCATTGCCGGCGGTGTCGGCGGCGTCTCCTCGAACACCTCCTACGTGGAGTCCGCCGCGGGCGTGGGGGAGGGGGCTCGCACGGGCCTGGCCTCGGTGGTCACCGGCTGCATGTTCGCGCTGTCCATGTTCTTCGCCCCCTGGTCAAGATGGTTCCCTACGAGGCGGCCACCCCGGCGCTCGTCGTCGTCGGCTTCCTCATGATGATGCAGGTGACCGACATCGACTGGGAGTCCCCGGAGATCGCGCTGCCGGCCTTCCTGACCATCATCATGATGCCCTTCTCCTACTCGATCACCAACGGTATCGGGGCCGGCTTCGTCGCCTATCTGGTCATCGAGGTGGCCCAGGGACGGGCCCGCAGGATCCACCCGCTCATGTGGGCGGCCTGTGCGATGTTCGTCGTCTACTTCACCCTCGCCCCGATCAAGGCGATTCTCGGCGTCTCCTGACGGGGACGGACTACGCCCGCCGGACGCACCGGAGGAGGCCTCTCATCGGGTGCCGACGGCGTGGGTGTCTAAATCTGCAGCAAAGGCTCTGAGCAGCCTTGTTCCGTCGCAAGCAAACCGCATGATTTCGCGGTTCTTGTTGATGGGGCGAGCGGCGCTGAGCTCCCTTTGCTGCAGGTTTGGACACTCTGGCCCGTGTGATGTCCTCCGCCCCTCTTAACCTGCCCCTCACGTCCCATTACGGGGAGCCGCTTCACGTATCTCGGCGTCCACTGGAGATGGTGAGCCGTACTCCACGACCCCTCGAGCGACGTGGTGTCCAGGCAGCGGACATGACCGGCTCTGTGGCCGATGTGACCGGGAGACAACCCTGAAATTCTGCGGTTCTTGTTCGGCTCTCGACGTCTCCACAGCGCCCATGTCCGCTGTGTGGACACTGATCGCTACCAACTCGGTGCTTTGAGCAGTAATCTTCGCGCTCCTACCTCCGGGTGGGATGGGGCCGTGGTCCTACCCCACGACGGTGCGAGCCTTAATGCGGTGGTTGGGTGTTCACCATTGGTTGAGGATGGTGGGGTAGGTGTTGGGGGTGCCGAAGGTGAGGATGGCGCCGTTGGCCACGGGTGTGGTTGTGGTGGCCAGCTGGGTGGCTCGTTGGTAGTGGGGTGAGTCGGAGGCGAAGAACATCTTCCAGCCCGGGATGTAGTTGTAGGGCTCTGGGGTGGGGTTAAGTGGGTGGTCCTTGCAGGGTTAGGGGCTCCGATGGTGTTGGGGTCGAAGGTGGTGGCGGTGGTGTGCATGAGGATGTCGGCCAGGTCCTCGCTGGCGTCCAAGGAGGCCCCGAGCGCCTGGCCGATCATGAGGCTGATGCTGGCGTCTCCGGGGTTGGGCATGTTGAGCTCAGCTCGAGCTTGTTGCCTTGGTTGATCTGTCCGAGAAGGCTGGTGCTAGGCCGAAGTCGGGGTCGTCGGAGATGAGCTTGTACGCCGTGAATGTAGTGGAGGAGTAGTCCTGGGTGATGGGTGGGGACTGCTCGGCCTCCTGGGGCTGTCGGCGGTGGGGCGCCACAGGTCCAGGAGGGGTGCAGGGGCCTGACCCGCTGGATCCACTCCCACACGCGCCTGCCTTCCGAGACCGGGTCACCAAGAGCCCGCCGCCTCATGTGTAGGCTCCATTCCATGGTTGTTGTTCCTTTCCTTATGGTGATGATTGACTGAGATGCTAGTTGGGTGGCGTGTGGATGAGCTCGATCTCGGCGGGGAACTCTCCTGACTTCTGTCGATTAAAGAGATCGTCGAATGTGTCTTTTTCTGCGATGTGCCATTGGATGGGGGTGTCGGTGCCGGTGGCTCGCACGGCCTCGACCTGGTCCTCGGCGGTTTCGATGAGTCCTTTCTTCTTGGGGGTGACTTTTGCCTGTGACTGGGTCTACCTTCCTGGGGGTGCTTTTTGGTTCCCTTGACCAGTGTCCTTTGATGAGTGGGTCGTAGCCGGGGCCTTTGGCGTCGATGAGGGCGAAGCCGTCGTAGCCGTCGAACTCGGTGCCGTTGACGATGTAGGAGTGCTTGATGGGGACGCCGGTGACCTGCTCCTCGTAGCGCTGAGCGCGAGCGGAGCCGAGCACGGTGATTACGCCCGCGCCGACCTTAAAGGCCAGGCCGAGCGTGCTCCCCGGACAGGAGGATGATGGCTCCGGCCAGAGCGTCAGCCCGATGTTCATCGGTACTAGCTTGGTTCCTGTTGTTGGGAGGGTTGTTCGACGACGGTGCGAGCCTTAATGCGGTGGTTGGGTGTTCACCATTGGTTGAGGATGGTGGGGTAGGTGTCGGGGGTGCCGAAGGTGAAGATGGCGCCGTTGGCCACGGGTGTGGTTGTGGTGGCCAGCTGGGTGGCTCGTTGGTAGTGGGGTGAGTCGGAGGCGAAGAACATCTTCCACCCCGGGACGTAGAGGAAGGGTAGGGGCCCGTCCCGGTTGAGGTTCCTGACCGGGTGGCCTTTGCGAGAGAGCTCCGATGGTGTTGAGGGCGAAGATGGTGGCGGTGGTGTGCATGAGGGTATCGGCCAGGTCCTCGCTGGCGTCCAGGGCGGTCCCGAGTGCCTGGCCGATCATGAGCGTGATGCTGGCGCTTCCTGGGTTGGGTGTGTTGAAGTCCAGCATGAGCTTGTTGCCTTGGTTGATTTGTCCGGAGAAGGCTGGTGCTAGGCCGAAGTCGGGGTCGTCGGAGATGGCTTGTACGCCGTGGATGTAGTGGAGGAGGTAGTCCTGGGTGATGGGTGGGGACTGCTCGGCCTCCTGGGGGCTGTCGGCGGTGGGGCGCCACAGGTCCAGGGAGGGGTGCAGGGTCTGACCTGCTGGATCCACTCCCACAGCGCCTGCCTTCCGAGACCAGGGTCACCAGAGTCCTCCAATCGAATCCGAGGCTCCATTCCATGGTCGTTGTTCCTTTCCTTGTGCGCTGAAATGATCAAGATGCTAGTTAGATGGCGTGTGGATGAGCTCGATCTCGGCGGGGAACTTGCCCCAATCCTGTTTGTCTCTGAGGGTGTCGAATGTGTCTTTTTCTGCGATGTGCCATTGGATGGGGTGTCGGTGCCGGTGGCTCATGCACGGCCTTGACCTGGTCCTTGGCTTTGTCGATGAGTCCTTTCTTGACGCGTTTCACTTCTCCTGTCACTGGGTCGGTCTTGTAAGTGCTTTTTGGTTCCCTTGACCAGTGTCCCTTGATGAGTGGGTCGTAGCCGGGGCCTTTGGCGTCGATGAGGGCGAAAGCCGTCGTAGCCGTCGAACTCGGTGCCGTTGACGATGTAGGAGTGCTTGATGGGGACTCCGGTGACCTGCTCCTCGTAGCGCTGGGCGCGAGCGGAGCCGTAGTTCTTTCCTCTGCCCCACAGGCCGGGGCCGCCTTCGGATCGCCCGGGTCTGGGGGGTGCCAGCCAGGGTAGTGGATGCCGTTGCGCGGGCTCCAGTCCTGGAGCCTGACGGCTCCGGCCTCGTCCCGGGCGAGTTGGCGGCCGGCTGGGAGGCATACTGGCGCCATGCGGCTCGGTCGGTGCGCCACAGCCAGGCGGCGTACTCGGCCTCGCGGGTGGCGGCGTAGGCTCCGCGGGCGGCTTGGCCGCCCATGGCGCTGGCTGCGCCGCCGCCGACCGTGGTCAGGGCGGCCATTGCCAGGTCCAGGGCGATCTCGGTCGGTGTGTGGGTGGACAGGTACCGGGTCACCGTGCCCTGGGGGTCGCGCATGAAGGCCGCTGCCCCGCGGGCGGCCCCGAACACGGTGGCCACGCCCATGCCGACCTCAAAGGCCAGGCCGAGTGTGCCCCCGGACAGGAGAATGATGGCCCCTGGCCAGAGCATCAGTCCCGACTTCTGCTCCCAGCTCAGCGACTCCCACGCAGCCCCCAGCAAATCAAGAATCTGCGCCAACCAGAAAGGCTGTCCTTCGCCCAGGCTATCGGCCATGCTCCGCGTGAGATCGGGAGCCATGGCAATGACGAGCACACCTATTCCCACGGCGCACAGACCCCCGAGCCGCACCCTCCACCACTGTTCCGGCGCTGGATCCAGCTCGGCGCGCGCCGCCTCCTCCCGCGCGATCCGCAGCTTCGCGGGCGTCGTCAGCAGCAGCCGCGGCTCGCGGAACGCAGCCGCCTCCATGAGCGTCATCCACGCCCACCGCCACTCGATCCCGACGACGGAGACCAGGCAGGCGCCGTCGGCCAGGAATCGCCCGAAGGCATTGCGCGGCACTCCAGCCCAGACGCGCCATCGCCACGGGCCCCAGCGGTTCCTGTAGTTTCCGCTCTCAAGGGCGCTCACGTACCCGCCGCCCCACAGGGTACGGGTGTCGATGACCCAGGCCAGCGCCAGCATCAGCAGAAGAACTGCGCCGCGTCCGTGCCCGTAGCCGGTCAGCGAGGCCGTCACCTCGACCGGCCATGACGGCGCGTCCCCTCCGGTATGCAACCACAGCACGTAGTCGGAGTCATTACGCCCCATGTGGTCGACCACCGCCACCCACCACGTCCACAGCGGGACCACCGGGGCGAGAATCTGCAACACGGCTCTGTACCCACCGCGATGCCCACGGCACGGCGCCACAGGGCGATCCCCAGACCGATCGCTCCCAGCCACGATTCCGGTGACGAACGCGTGTCCGGCGAAGACGAAGACGTTGCCGGAGGCACCTGATAAGGGTATCAGCGAGTAGGTCGAGGCGCCGTTGCACTTCAGCTGTCTCACCCCACCCTCGGGGCAGAGGAGATGGTCAAGGAGACTGCTTCCGCGACCGGTCAGGAGCGCGATTCGGCGGCTGACCTCCTCGACCGTCTCAAAGGCGGCGCCCACCGCCACCCCGAGAACGATCCAGTCGCTCACCAGGAGACGGCGTACCCGCCCTGGAGCCGCCAGGGCAAGAACCGCCAGCGGCGTCAGCTTGAGTACCTCCTCGACGATGGGAGCAACCACCAGCGAGGCAGCGGTATCAGATGGGGTGACGCCGGCAGCGTTGCAGACCCACAGGCTCACCGTGGCGATCAACAGTGCCAACGGCATCCCGGTGGCGAACACTCCGAGGTCAGCGCCCAGGAGACGGTCTTGGCCCGCGCCAGGGCGAACCAGCACACCACCAGCCACAGGCACCCGATCCATGCCCCCAGTGCGGTGCGGATTGTCGGCGAGACCACCACGGCCACGAGGAGCACCAACAGCGCGAACCAGGAGGCCACGGCCCGCACTCAGCGCAGCACGAGGAAGATGCGGGACCTCGACGTGCGGTCACGCAGCCGTTCCCACCACTCCTGCTTGGGCGACGGCGCGTCTGTCCCCGGTCCGGCCGCAGGCCCCGGTCCCAGTCACGCAGTGGCCGTCGTGGTCGGGACGGTCGTTTGGATAGGTGCCGTTGCAGGTCGCGGTTGCTGGGTGGGGCGCGGTTCGGAAGTTCCGCTGGAGACCGGCATGCGGCCGTAGACGGCCGTCTTCGCCCGGTCGGCTGAACGATCTTTGGGCGGTACTACCCCGTAGGTCTTGGGTGGCATGACCCCGTATGTCGCCGAGGGGACGTAGCCGTAGCCCGATGGCGATTCTCTCGACGTCGTATGTCTCTCGTGCTCCGTCCGGCTCTGCTGGCGTCGGGCGGCCGGCCAGACCCGGAGGTTCCTTTCGAGAGGACTCTTTGGGACTTGGCTCCGGCACGTGCCCATAGCTGTCACTACTCACCGTTCGCGCCTCTCCGGGGACACCATCTGTTGCCGTAATCATTTTGTGACTTCCGGGCGGCGGGCAAGGCGGTTCCGGTGTCTTCGGCGCCATGGAACCGATTGGGCACGTCCAAGAGAATCGTTGGTACGTCTGGGGCTACTCTTCTCAGACGGGGCGTCCGTCGCCCGCTTCGCACCTTCGGCGCCGCCCCTGACGTACGTCAACTCGCTTCCACGTCTCCAACACTCAGGACATGACCCGCACGACTTTCCGCACGCAAACCCAGTAGCAGCATCTTCGCCTCCCTGAGATTCACAACTACCGGATCTGGTTCCTCTCCGCCCTCATTGCCAACACGGGACCCTGGATGCAGCGCGTGGCCCAGGACTGGCTGGTGCTGCGCGTCTCTCGCAACGACTCCGCCACCGCCACCGGCCTGACCACGGCCCTGCAGTTCCTCCCCATGCTCCTGCTCTCCGCCCATGCTGGCCTCGTCGCCGACCGGGTCGACCAGCGCAGGTTCCTCATCCTCACCCAGAGCGCCATGGGCCTGGTCTCCGCCGTCGTCGCCATCGACGTCCTGGCCGGCACCGCGCGCCTATGGCACGTCTACCGGCCGCCTTCCTCGGGGGTCTCGCCGCCGCCTATGACGCCCCAGCCCGCCAGACCTTCGTGGCCCGGATGGTGCCCGCCGAGCACCTGTCCAACGCCGTGGGCCTCAACTCCGCCTCCTTCAACGCCGCCCGGCTCCTGGGGCCTGCGCTCGCCGGCGTCGTCATCACCTGGGTGGGTGCCGGCTGGGTCTTCGCCGTCAACGCGGCCACCTTCCTCTTCCCGGCCGCCGCCCTGGCCGCCATGCGCGTGAGCGAGCTCGTGGACATGCCCCGCGCCCAACGTGCCGCCGGACAGCTCCGTGAGGGCCTGGTCTACCTGCGCGGCCGCACTGACCTCGTCGTCATCATCGCCGTGGTCGCCGTCGTCTCCATGCTCACCCTCAACTTCCCGAGGTCACCATGGCGGCCACCGTGCACTGTCTTCCACCTGGGTCCGACGCCTACGGCACTGTCTCCTCGGTCTTCGCCGTCGGGTCCCTCTCCGGTGCCCTGTGGGCGGCCAGGCGTCGCAGCCCCGCCCGCGCACGGTCGTGGTGGCGGCCTTCGCCCTGGGAGTCTTCTCCCTCCTGCTGGCCATCATGCCCACCTACCTGACTTTCACCCTCGCGACGATCCGGTGGGCCTGTGCGTCCTCACGCTCCTGACCAGCGCCAACCAGACCGTGCAGATGACCACCGAGCCGTCCATGCGCGGCCGGGTCCTCAGCATCTACATGATGTTCTTCCTGGGGTCGACGCCGGTTGGTGGCCCGCTCATCGGCTGGGTGGCCGATGCCTGGGGACCGCGCATCGCCATCGCGGTCGGCGGCCTGAGCGCTGTCCTCGCCGCCCTGGTCGCCGCCGCCTGGCTACAGGCACTGGAACCTGTCCCTGCACTGCTCCTCCACCGCCCCTACCTCAGGACCCGCCTCCAAGACGCCGGACGCACCGCGGCGGCCTTCCAGAATCGGAGGGCCGGGCGACGCCGACGTCGACTGACAGAATCGGTCGAGAGCCGGCTGAGCCGCTGGACGAGCAATACGCACGCTACCTGTCGCGCATCTTCGAGGCGCTGAGGGAGTCCTCCCAGCCGAGGATCGGCGCGCCTTCAGACAGTGTTGGCGGACCTTGCAGCGCGCCGATTATCCTTTCAAGAAGCGCGGCGCAACGAAAGCCCTTTTCCGGACTCGAGCGGTCGCGGTAACCCACCTCAAGCAGGAGCCCACCTCATGAGCGAGGCTGATCGACACCACCGAGATGTACCTCAAGACCGTCTATGAGCTTGAGGAGGACGGCGTTCCACCGCTGCGCGCCCGCATTGTCGAGCGCCTCGACCACTCTGGGCCCACGGTCTCCCAGACGGTAGCGCGTATGGAGCGTGACGGCCTCATCAAGGTCTGCCGACGACCGCTCCCTCGAGCTCACCGACGAGGGCCGCCGGCGGGCCACTGAAGTGATCCGCAGCACCGGCTTGCTGAAAGGCTGCTCCTGGACGTCATCGGCTGGACCGCCGGCTCGTCCATGAGGAGGCATGCCGTTGGGAGCACGTGATGAGTGAGCAGGTCGAGGGACGCCTGGCCAGCATCCTTGACGACGTCTCCACTGATCCCTTCGGTAACCCCGTCCCGCCGCAGACGGCTGAGCACCCCCGTCCCTCCGCCGATGAGGTCAGCGTGGAACGGCTTGCCAGTCGTGAGACCACGACCGCTGTCGTCAGCCGCATCGGCGAGCCGATCCAGGCCGATGCCGAGCTCATCGCCGCCCTCGAGGATGCGGCGATCACGGCTGGTGCCCAGGTGGAGCTGCGTGTCAGTGCCGGCGGGGTTCGGCTCGTCAGCGCCTCCGGTGATCCCGTCGTCCTGCCCGACGACGTCGCCCGTCATCTCTTCGTGCGGCGCTGAAGTCTCGACGAAGACGCTCTCTGCCAGAACCCTCAGAAGGGACCTGAAAACAGCCTGTGCAGACGATGGGGTTCGGCCGGTGTCCCGCGTTCCATATATCGGAATGCGGGATGCTGTTTTGTGGCTTATGTCATGACTAAGCGACCTCTCTCACTGAGGTTCCTCCGAACTGGGGACAGAGAAGTTGCGGCAACGACTCCGATAGGCGGTTGCGATCTTCCCGCGAAATAACGCCATTCTCACCATTAGGTTGGTATGGCTTGTCGGACGGAGGTCCCTAAAGTCGTGTGGAGAAAACGAAAAATCTCGCATGGTGTCCCGGCTCACAAGAGTGTGTGACACCTGGCCGTGACAAGCGTCGGTCTGTCATGTAGCGTTCAGGTCGTTGCCGCAGACAACCGTCTCGGTGGCGT